>AMWB02111716.1_pt1 | contig 15642 bp, 14 predicted proteins | sample 200311 | NCBI WGS metagenome assembly AMWB02 (sample SAMN02737377, study PRJNA173069) | bioreactor metagenome | biome: anode biofilm in microbial fuel cells | place: USA: California | collected 2010-12-16 | reverse complement strand
CGCCGGAGCGGCCTTCGCAGCCGCCGGCGCGGCGGCGGGCTTGACTTCGGCCTTCGCGGCCGGAGCGCCGGCTGCCGCCTTCGCCTCCGTGTCGATCTTGGCGATCAGCTCACCCGAGGTGACGGAATCGCCGTTGCCCTTGAGCACCTCGACCAGCACGCCGGCATCGGGCGCCGGCAGTTCGAGCACGACCTTGTCGGTCTCGATGTCGATCAGGTTCTCGTCGCGGGCGACGGCGTCGCCGACGTTCTTGTGCCAACTGACCAGCGTCGCCTCGGCGATGGATTCGGACAGTTGCGGAACTTTGACTTCGATGATCATGATCTCTCCAGAGGTTTATTTGCGCAGTCCGAGCGCGTTTTCGACGACATCCTTCTGTTCCTGGGCATGCTTCGCCGCATAGCCGACGGCCGGCGACGCCGAGGCCGGACGCGACACGACGCTCAGGGTCTGGCCCTTCTTGATCACGTGGACCAGGCGGTGGTGCTTGGCGAACCAGGCACCCTGGTTCTCCGGCTCTTCCTGGCACCAGACCAGTTCCTTCATGGCCGGGAACTTGGCCAGTTCCTCGGCGAGGCGGCGATCGTCCATCGGGTAGAGCTGCTCGACGCGCAGCAAGGCGACATTCTCGACCTTGTGCTCGCGCCGCGCGGCGGCCAGTTCGTAGTAGATCTTGCCGGCGCAGGCGACGACACGCGTCACCTTCTTGGCATCGAGCTTGCCGACTTCGCCGATCACGGTCTGGAACGTACCGCTGGCGAGATCGTCGAGGCTCGAGGTCGCATCCTTGTTGCGCAGCAGCGACTTGGGCGTCATCACCACCAGCGGCTTGCGCTGCTTGCGCAGCATCTGCCGGCGCAACAGGTGGAAGATCTGCGCGGCGGACGACGGGTAGCAGACTTCCCAGTTGAAGTTGGCGGACAGCTGCATGTAACGCTCGAGGCGCGCCGATGAGTGCTCCGGCCCCTGCCCCTCGTAGCCGTGCGGCAGCAGCAGCACGAGACCGCAGCCGCGGCCCCACTTCGCCTCGCCGGAAGCGAGGAACTGGTCGATCACCACCTGGGCACCGTTGGCGAAGTCGCCGAACTGCGCTTCCCAGATCACCAGTTCGTTCGGTGTGGCGGTCGCATAGCCGTAGTCGAAGGCCAGCACGGCCTCCTCGGACAGCACCGAATCCCAGCACTGGAAGCGCACCTGGTCGGACTGCAGCGTCGCCAGCGGCTGGAAGATGCCTTCGTCCCACTTCTCGCGGTTCTGGTCGTGCAGCGCGGCATGGCGGTGGAAGAAGGTGCCGCGGTTGGCGTCCTCGCCGGAAATGCGGATGCCGTAGCCCGCGGCCATCAGGGTCGCATAGGCAAGATTCTCGGCCATGCCCCAGTCGACCGGCAACTTGCCTGCGGTCATCAGCTTGCGGTCGTCGATGATCTTCTGCACGCGCGGATGCAGGGTGTAGCCGGCTGGCACCTCGGTCAACCGCTGGCCGAGCCGCTGAATCTCCTTGAGCGCCACCGTGGTGTCGCAGACTTCGGAGTAGGGCACGCCGACATGGGGACTCCAGTCGATCGCCGCCGTGCTCTTGTAGTCGGTGATCACCGGATCGGACAGGTGCTTGCCTTGGTCGAGCGCGGCGCGGTAATCCTTGATCATCTGCTCGTCGTCGCCAGCGGCGATCACGCCCTGGCTGGCCAACTTCTCGGCGTAGAGCTTGCGCGTGCCGGGATGCGCCGCGACCTTCTTGTACATCAGCGGCTGGGTGACCATCGGTTCGTCGGCCTCGTTGTGGCCGAGCTTGCGGAAGCAGATGATGTCGACGACGACGTCCTTCTTGAACTCCTGGCGGAACTCCATCGCCAGCTGGGTGACGAAAGCCACCGCCTCGGGATCGTCGCCATTGACGTGGAAGATCGGCGCCTCGACCATCTTGAAGATGTCGGTACAGTAGATCGAAGAGCGCAGATCGCGCGGATCGGAAGTGGTGAAGCCGATCTGGTTGTTGACGACGATATGCACCGTGCCGCCGGTGCCGTAGCCGCGCGTCTGCGAGAAGTTGAGCATCTCCTGGTTGACGCCCTGGCCGGCGACGGCGGCATCGCCGTGGATCAGCACCGGCAGCACTTCCTGCTGGCCCTTGTCGCCACGCCGCACCTGGCGCGCATAGACCGAGCCCTCGACCACCGGGTTGACGATCTCGAGGTGCGAGGGGTTGAACGCCAGCGTCAGATGCACCGGCCCGCCCGGTGTCGCGACGTCGGACGAATAACCCATGTGGTACTTGACGTCGCCGGCGATCAGGTCAGCCTTCTTTTTCCCTTCGAACTCGGCGAACAGCATCGAGGGCTGCTTGCCGAGCGTGTTGACCAACACGTTGAGGCGGCCGCGGTGGGCCATGCCGATGACGATTTCCTTGACGCCGAGGTTGCCGCCGACCTTGATCAGCTGATCCATCGCCAGGATCATCGACTCGCCGCCCTCGAGCGAGAAGCGCTTCTGCCCGACGTAGCGCGTGTGCAGATAGCGCTCCAGCGTCTCGGCCGCGGTGATGGTGGTCAGGAAGCGCTTGCGGTCCTCTTGCGAGTAGCGCGGCTGGGCGCGCGTCGGTTCGTAGCGCGCCTGGATCCAGCGCTTCTGCTGCACGTCCGAGATGTACATGTACTCGGCGCCGATCGTGCCGCAATAACGCAGGCGCAGCGCCTCGAGGATCTCGCGCAGCGTCGCCTCCTCGACGCCCATGTCGAAGGAGCCGGTGCGGAACGAAGCGGACAGGTCGGCCTCGGTGAAGCCGTAGAACGACGGCTCCAGCTCGGCGACCTCGGGACGGCCGTGGCGCTTGAGCGGATCAAGCTGCGCCCAGCGGTTGCCGAGGAAGCGGTAGGCGTTGATGAGCTGCAACACCTTGGTCTGCTTCTCGGCCTGCGCCGGGCTGCGCGTCACCACATGCAGCGTGCCCTCCTTCGCGCGCTGGGCGAAGGAGTTGATCACCGGGGTGTGGGCGACATCGGGGCCCTGGTAGGCGCCGGCGCCCGGCAGGTTGGCCAGCTTGTCGAAGTAGTCGCGCCAAGCCGGTTCGATCGCTGCCGGGTTGGCCAGGTAGGCCTCGTACAGTTCCTCGACATACGGCGCGTTCGAGCCGAACAGGTAGGAGTTGGACAACAATTGTTTCATCATGCCATCACCTCTGCTAATGGGTTGGGATGAAAAAAAGGGGCGCATCCAGCCGCCCCTCTTCGCCGCGCTCAGCGGGCATTCATCGCCGGGACGTTGCGATTGGCGGCACCGAGGTACAGCTGGCGCGGCCGGCCGATCTTCTGCTCGGGGTCCCCGATCATCTCGTGCCACTGGGCGATCCAGCCGATGGTGCGCGCCATCGCGAAGATGCCGGTGAACAGCTTGGTCGGGATGCCGAGCGCGCGCTGGACGATGCCGGAGTAGAAGTCGACGTTCGGGTAGAGCTTCTTCTCGACGAAGTATTCGTCTTCCAGCGCGATGCGCTCGAGCTCGAGCGCCAGCTTGAACAGCGGGTCGTCGTGCAGGCCGAGCTCGTTGAGCACCTCGTGGCAGGTTTCGCGCATCAGCTTGGCGCGCGGGTCGAAGTTCTTGTAGACGCGATGGCCGAAGCCCATCAGACGGAAGGAGTCGTTCTTGTCCTTGGCGCGCTTGATGTACTCGGGGACGCGCGAGACGTCGCCGATCTCCTCGAGCATCTGCAGGCAGGCTTCGTTCGCGCCGCCGTGCGCGGGACCCCACAGGCAGGCGATGCCGGCGGCGATGCAGGCGAACGGGTTGGCGCCGGAGGAACCGGACAGACGCACCGTCGAGGTCGAGGCGTTCTGCTCGTGGTCGGCATGCAGGATCAGGATGCGGTCGAGCGCACGCGACAGCACGGGATTCGGCTTGAACTCCTCGCACGGGTTGCCGAACATCATGTAGAGGAAGTTGGTCGCGTAGTCGTACTCGTTCTTCGGGTACATGAACGGCAAGCCGTTGTTGTAGCGATAGGCCATCGCCACGATGGTCGGCATCTTGGCGATCAGGCGGATCGCCGCGACCATACGGTGCTCGGGATTGTTGATGTCGAGCGAGTCGTGATAGAAGGCCGACAGGCCGCCGACCACGCCGACCAGCACCGCCATCGGGTGGGCGTCGCGGCGGAAGCCGCTGTAGAAGCGCGTCAGCTGGTCATGCACCATGGTGTGCTTGCGTACGCGACCGATCCACTCGTCGTATTGGGTCTGGTTCGGCAGCTCGCCGTTCTTGAGCAGGTAGCAGACCTCCATGAAGTCGCACTTCTCGGCCAGCTGTTCGATCGGGTAGCCGCGGTAGAGCAACTCACCCTTGTCGCCGTCGATGTAGGTGATCGACGACTTGCAGGCGGCGGTGGACATGAAGCCCGGATCGTAGGTGAAGGCGCCGGTCTGGGCGTAGAGCTTGGTGATGTCGATCACGTCCGGGCCGATGGTGCCCGAGTAAACCGGGAATTCGGCGGTCTTGCCGTTAAAGTTCAAGGTGGCGGTTTTTTGCGTCATAACAGTCCCCAGTCGATGGTTCGCACTACTGAACGGCCGGCTGCCGCAGCAGCTCGACCAAGCCTTGTACCGCCGGATCGTCGGCATCACGCCGGCCGGACAGCAGTTCCCACAAATCGTGGTCTTCCATTTCCAGCAGGCGTTCCAGCAGCGCCGCCTGCTTCTCTTCGAGCACTTCCGGCTGGTTCTGCCAGAAGCGTTGCAATACCAGGTCGTTCTCCAGCAACGCCCGCCGGCTGTGCCAGCGAAGCCTTTCGGTGCGGATGCGCTGCTGTTCTTTTTCCATCAGATCGCCCGTTTCACCATCATGTCCTTGATCTTGCCGATCGCCTTGGTCGGGTTGAGACCCTTCGGGCAGACGTCGACGCAGTTCATGATGGTGTGGCAGCGGAACAGGCGATACGGATCCTCGAGGTTGTCGAGGCGCTCGTTGGTCGCCTGGTCGCGCGTGTCGGCGATGAAGCGGTAAGCCGCCAGCAGGCCGGCCGGTCCGACGAACTTGTCCGGGTTCCACCAGAACGACGGACAGGAGGTCGAGCAGCAGGCGCACAGGATGCACTCGTAGAGGCCGTCGAGTTCCTCGCGGTCCTCGGGCGACTGCAGGCGCTCGCGCTCCGGCGGCGGGTCGTTGTTGATCAGGTAGGGCTTGATCGAGTGGTACTGCTTGAAGAACTGCGTCATGTCGACGATCAGGTCGCGAATGATCGGCAGGCCCGGCAGCGGCCGCAGCACGATCGGCTTGCCGTCGGGGAACGAACCGAGATCGGTGAGGCAGGCCAGGCCGTTGCGGCCGTTGATGTTGAGCGCGTCCGAGCCGCAGACGCCCTCGCGGCAGGAGCGGCGGAAGGCGATCGAGTCATCGACGGCCTTGAGCTTGACCAGCGCGTCGAGCAGCTTGCGGTCGGTACTGTCCACCTCGACGGCGATGTCCTGCATGTAAGGCTTCTGATCCTGGTCCGGATCGTAGCGGTAGATCTTGAACTGGAGAGTACGTGTCGTCATGGTCGTTCTCGTTCAATAGGCACGCTTCTTCAGCGCGATGGTCTCTACGGTCAGCGGACGCAGGTTCACCGACTTGTAGTCGAGGCGGTTGCCTTCCTTGTACCAGAGGGTGTGCTTGAGCCAGTTGGCGTCGTCGCGCCCGTTGGGGTGCTCGGGCGTGTCTGGAGCGTCGTCGCGCACGTGGGCGCCGCGGCTTTCCTTGCGCGCCTCGGCGGAAACCATCGTCGCCACGGCCACCTCGATCAGGTTGTCGAGTTCGAGCGCCTCGATGCGCGCGGTGTTGAACACCTGCGACTTGTCCTTGATCTCGGTGCGCTGCACGTCCTGCTGCACCTCGAGGATCTTCTGCACGCCTTCCTTGAGCAGATCGTTGAAGCGGAATACTCCGGCGTGTTTTTGCATGGTGCGCCGCATGGCAAGCTGCGTCTCATGGACGTTGGCGCCGTCTTTCTGGGTATTCAGGCGATCGAGGCGCGCCAGGCTGCGCTCGAAGGCGTCGGCCGGCAGTTCCTTGTGCGCCTTCGGCGACTTTTTCAGTTCCTCGACGGCGGTCTCGCCCGCCGACTTGCCGAACACCAGCAGGTCGAGCAGCGAGTTGGTGCCGAGGCGGTTGGCGCCATGCACCGAGGCGCAGGCGCATTCGCCCGCGGCGTAGAAGCCGGGCACGATCTCGTTCTGGCTGCGCTTGCCAGGCACGACGACCTGGCCGTGGTAGTTGGTCGGGATGCCGCCCATCTGGTAGTGGCAGGTCGGCACGACCGGGATCGGCTCCTTGAGCGCATCGACGCCGGCAAACTGCACGGCGATCTCGTGGATGCCGGGCAGGCGCTTCATGATCGTCTCGGGCGGCAGGTGCGTGATGTCGAGCAGCACGAAGTCCTTGTTCGGGCCGCAGCCGCGGCCCTCGTTGATCTCGGTGACCATCGCGCGCGAGACAACGTCGCGCGAGGCGAGATCCTTGGCGTTCGGCGCGTAGCGCTCCATGAAGCGCTCGCCGTTGCTGTTGCGCAGGATGCCGCCCTCGCCGCGCACGCCCTCGGTGATCAGCACGCCGGCACCGGCCACCCCGGTCGGATGGAACTGCCAGAACTCCATGTCCTCGAGCGGGATGCCGGCGCGCGCCGCCATGCCGACGCCGTCGCCGGTGTTGATGAAGGCGTTGGTCGAGGAGTAGTAGATGCGGCCGGCGCCGCCGGTGGCGAAGATCGTCGCCCTGGCATGGAAGGCGTAGATCTCGCCGGTCTCCATCTCCATCGCGGTGACGCCGAGCACTTCGCCCTCGGCGTCGCGGATCAGGTCGAGCGCCATCCACTCGACGAAGAACTGCGTGCTGGCCCTGACGTTGCGCTGGTACATCGCGTGCAGCATCGCGTGGCCGGTGCGGTCGGCGGCCGCGCAGGAGCGGCGCACCGGCTTCTCGCCGAAGTTCGACATGTGGCCGCCGAACGGGCGCTGGTAGATGCGGCCGTTGTCGAGGCGGTCGAACGGCATGCCGTAGTGCTCGAGCTCGATCACGCACTCGTTGGCCTTGCGGCACATGAACTCGATCGCGTCCTGGTCGCCGAGCCAGTCGGAGCCCTTGACGGTGTCGTACATGTGCCAGTGCCAGTGATCCTCCTCGGAGTTGCCGAGCGAGGCGGCAACGCCGCCCTGGGCGGCGACGGTGTGCGAGCGGGTGGGGAACACCTTGGTCAGCACGGCGGTCTTGAGGCCGGCCTCGGACAGCTGGATGGCGGCGCGCAGGCCGGCGCCGCCGGCGCCGACGATGACCGCGTCGAATTTGCGAACGGTGACTTTCTGGCTCATTTCTCTCACAGCCTCCAGATGATCTGCGCCGCCCAGCCGGCATAACCGACCAGGGCCAGCAAGGTCAGGACGTGCAGCGCCAGCTTGATGCCGGCGGGCTGGACGTAATCCATCCAGATGTCGCGCACGCCGACCCAGGCATGCCAGCACAGGCTGACGATGAACAAGAAGGTGGCGAAGCGCATCAGGCCGGCGGACATGAAGGCGCGCCAGCTGTCGTAGCTGCCGCCGGCGCCCTGCAGCAGGGCGGCGGCGACCACCAGCGTAAATACCACCATCACCACGCCGGTGACGCGCTGCGCCAGCCAGTCCTTGAGGCCGTAATGGGCCCCGACGATCTTGCGATTCACCATAGTTTCACTCCCAGGATCAGCGTGAGGGCGAGGCTCGCGGCGAGCACCGCGATGGCCGACTTGCGCGCCTGCTGCTTGGCGACGCCGACATGGACGTCGATCAGCAGGATGCGGATACCCATGAAGAAGTGATGCAGGAACGCCCACAGCAGGCCGATCAGCAGGAGCTTGGCGAGCGGGTGGGCGACGAACGCCTGCAGCGACTGGAAGCTGTCGGGGGAACGCAGCGACAGATCCAGCAGCCAGATCAGCAGCGGCAGCATCAGGAACAAGCCAAGCCCGCTGATGCGATGCAAAATGGAAGTCACAGCCGCGATCGGCTGTCTGATCTGGAACAGGTTCAGGTGCTTCGGACGTTTCTTCGTCATTTCGGCCATAGGTCTTACTCCACTGTTGCTGCGATAATCTTTCAGCCCAACTCGTTCAGGTAGCAGTGCGCCGCGGTCGAGTACAGCCCGCGCCGCCACTCCACCGGACGATCGCCATAGGTGAAGCTGATGCGTTCCACCGACAGCAGCGGACTGCCTTCGGGAACCCTGAGCAGTTCGGCGCTGCTGCGGTCGGCGGCCACCGCGCGCAGACGCTCCTCGGCGCGGATCATGCGGACGCCGAATTTCGCCTCGAACAGGCTGTAGAGGGACGCCTGCGACTCCTTGAGGATCTCGAGCGTCAGGCCGGCGAAGATCTCCCCCGGCAGATAGATTTCGTCGACGACGACGGGCTTGTCGGAAAACTCGAGCAGGCGGCGGACGATGATGATCGGATCGCCCAGCTTGAGGCCGAGGACGCGCGCCGCCTCGGGACCGGCCTTGGCGCGCCAGCATTCGAGCGGGATGCTGCGCGAGGGTTCGATGCCGCCGGACAACGGCACGAGGCGCAGGAAGCGGAAGAAGGCGCGCGGATCGCTGTGGCTGGCGACGTAGGTGCCCTTGCCCTGCTTGCGCACCAGCAGGTTCTCCGCGGCCATCTCGTCGATCGCCTTGCGCACCGTGCCCTGGCTGACGTTGAAGCGCTGCGCCAGTTCGACCTCGCTCGGAATGGCCTCACCCGGACGCCACTCGCCCCCTTCAAGCGCCTGCAGGATCAGGCCCTTGATCTGCCGGTACAGTGGGCTGAAGGTCGGCGAATCCGATGATTGTTGACGCATCATGGAAACGAATTGAACCATAATATTTCTCGAACGTCCATAGTCCATCTTATGTCTTATAGAAGATATAAGATAGCTATTGACACGGCGCAACAAGCCGACCTATGATTTCCCCGTTTCCGCTCGTCCTCCCGATCAATCATCAAGCCACCCAGACAAAGGAGTCTCCCATGGCCAAAGCCCCAGTTCGTGTCGCAGTGACCGGCGCCGCCGGACAAATCGGCTACGCATTGCTGTTCCGCATCGCCAGCGGCGAAATGCTCGGCAAGGACCAGCCCGTGATCCTGCAGATGCTCGAACTGCCGATGGAGAAAGCCCAGGCGGCGCTCAAGGGCGTCATGATGGAACTCGAGGACTGCGCCTTCCCCTTGCTGGCCGACATGATCGGCACTTCCGATCCGAAGGTCGCGTTCAAGGACGCCCAGCAGGCCCTGCTGGTCGGCGCCAAGCCGCGCGGCCCGGGCATGGAGCGCAAGGATCTGCTGCTCGAGAACGCCAAGATCTTCACCGAGCAGGGCAAGGCCATCGACGAAGTCGCCTCCCGCGACCTCAAGCTGATCGTGGTCGGCAACCCGGCCAACACCAACGCGCTGATCACCATGAACACAGCGAAGAGCCTGCCGCAGAGCGCCTTCACCTCGATGATGCGCCTCGACCACAACCGCGCCATCTCGCAGCTCGCCGTCCGCAGCAAGGCCGCCGTCACCGACGTCAAGAAGATGGTCGTCTGGGGCAACCACTCGCCGACGATGTACCCGGACATCCGCTTCGCCACCGTCGGCGGCAAGGCTGCGCCGGCCCTCGTCAACGACGAAGCCTGGTACAAGAACGAGTACATCCCGAAGGTCGGCAAGCGCGGCGCCGCCATCATCGAAGCGCGCGGCCTTTCCTCCGCCGCCTCGGCCGCCAACGCCGCGATCGACCACATGCGCGACTGGAACCTCGGCAGCAACGGCGAGTGGGTCACGATGGGCGTCGTCTCCGACGGCTCGTACGGCATCCCGGCCGGCATGATCTACGGCATGCCCTGCACCTGCGCCAACGGCAAGTGGGAGATCGTCAAGGGCCTCGAAATCGATGCCTTCTCGCGCGAGAAGATGGATTTCACGCTCAAGGAACTGACCGAAGAGCGCGATGGCGTGAAGCACCTGCTCGGCTGAGCCATGGCCGAGGCACTTCATCCTTCCGAAGTGCTCTACGCCGGCGGCCGGCCGTTTCCCGCGCTGGCCGCCTGCGAACACTATGCCGGCTCTGAAAAGCTGCTGGCGAAATCCATCGAACTGCAGCAGCGCCTCGGTCCCGTCTTCGACATCACGGCCGACTGCGAGGACGGCGCGCCGGCCGGCGACGAGCAGGCGCATGCGATGCGCCTGGCAGGCATCATCGCCAGCGACATCAACCGGCATGGCCGCATCGGCGCGCGCATCCACGACGTGCGCCATCCGGCCTGGCGCATCGAACTCGGCATCCTGCTCGCCATGGCCGGCGAGCGCCTCGCCTACATCGTGCTGCCCAAGGCAGAAAGCGCCGCCGACGTGCTCGAGCAGGCCAACTATCTCGACGAGCTGTGCCTGGCCCACGGCATCGAGAACGAAATTCCGCTGCACGTCCTGATCGAGACGCCGGGCGCCCTGCACGACGTCTGGGCGATCGCCGCGCTGCCGGAAGTCGAGTCGCTCGATTTCGGCCTGATGGACTTCGTTTCCGCCCACCACGGCGCGATCCCGGCGAGCGCGATGCGCTCCCCAGGGCAGTTCGCCCATCCGCTGGTCGCGCGCGCCAAGTGCGAGATCGCCGCCGCCGCGCTCGGCAACGGCATCGTGCCGACGCACAACGTCACCACCGAGTTCCGCGACCTCGCCGTGGTCGCTGCGGACGCCCGGCGCGCCCGCGAGGAGTTCGGCTTCCTGCGCATGTGGAGCATCCATCCCGACCAGATCGAACCGATCGTCGCCGCCATGCGTCCGGATTTCGACGAGGCCGCCGCCGCCGGCGCGATCCTGTGTGCCGCGCAGGACGCCGGCTGGGGGCCGATCCAGGTTGACGGCCGCCTGCACGACCGCGCATCCTACCGCTACTACTGGGAGCTGCTGCAGCGCGCCAGGCTGACCGGCACGCCGCTCCCGGCGACCGCGCTCGAACGCTTTTTTCCTGAAGGAGTGACCACATGATCCGTCCCCTCGCCGCTCTCGCCATGTTCGCCCTGGCGACCCTCGCCAACGCGCAGGAGATGAAACCCGGACTCTGGGAAATCACCACCACGATGCAGATGCAGGGCATGCAGATGCCCGGCCAGAAATTCACGCACTGCTACACGGCGCAGGACGTCGCCGCCGGCAAGCAGTACCAGGGCGACGACAAAAGCAAGTGCGCGATCTCGAACATGAAGACGGGCGGCGGCAACGTCAGCTACGACATGGCCTGCGCCTTCGAGGGCGGCAAGATGACCGGCTCGGTCAAGGGCACCATGTCGCCGACCGCCTACAGCTTCGACCAGAAGATGCGCATGACGCCCGACCAAGGCATGGGCGAGATGCACTCGATCATCAAGGGTCGCCGTCTCGGCGACTGCAAGTAATCCCCGCACCCCCGACAGAAAGGAAACACCATGCTCGCAGCCTATCGTGCCCACGTCGCCGAACGCGCCGCACTGGGCATCCCGCCCCTGCCCCTGACCAAGCAGCAGACCGTCGCGCTCGTGGAACTGCTGCAGAACCCGCCCAAGGGCGAGGAGGCTTTCCTCGTCGACCTGATCACCTGGCGCGTGCCGGCCGGCGTCGATGACGCCGCCGAGGTGAAGGCGAAGTTCCTCGCGAAAGTCGGCGCTGGCGAGGCGGCCTGCCCGCTGATCTCGCGCGCCAAGGCGACCGAGCTGCTCGGCACCATGCTCGGCGGCTACAACGTCAAGCCGCTGATCGACCTGCTCGACGACAAGGAAGTCGGCACCGTCGCCGCCGCCGGCCTGAAGAACACCCTGCTGATGTTCGACGCCTTCCACGACGTCGCCGACAAGTGCAAGGCCGGCAACGCCAACGCCAAGGCCGTCATGCAGAGCTGGGCCGACGCCGAGTGGTTCACCAGCCGCCCCGAAGTGCCGAAGAAGATCACCGTCACCGTCTTCAAGGTCACCGGCGAGACCAACACCGACGACCTGTCCCCCGCGCCCGACGCCTGGAGCCGCCCCGACATCCCGTTGCACGGCCTGGCCATGCTGAAGAATCCGCGCGAGGGCATCACGCCCGAGAAACCCGGCGAGCGCGGTCCGATCGGCCTGATCGACGAGCTCAAGAAGAAGGGCCATCCGGTCGCCTACGTCGGCGACGTGGTCGGCACCGGCTCCTCGCGCAAGTCCGCCACCAACTCGGTGATCTGGTGGACCGGCGAGGACATCCCCTTCGTGCCGAACAAGCGCTTCGGCGGCTTCTGTCTCGGCGGCAAGATCGCGCCGATCTTCTTCAACACCCAGGAAGACGCCGGCGCCTTCCCGATCGAATGCGACGTCACCCAGATGCACATGGGCGACGTGATCGACATCTACCCCTACGAGAAGAAGGTCGAGAAGAACGGCCAGGTCATTGCCACGTTCGACTACAAGTCCGAGGTGCTGCTCGACGAAGTGCGCGCCGGCGGCCGCATCAACCTGATCATCGGCCGTGGCCTGACGAGCAAAGCCAGGGAATTCCTCGGCCTGCCCGTCTCGACGCTGTTCCGCCTGCCGGTCGCGCCGAAGGACACCGGCAAGGGCTTCTCGCTGGCCCAGAAAATGGTCGGCCGCGCCTGCGGTCTCCCCGAAGGCAAGGGCATCCGCCCCGGCACCTACTGCGAACCGAAGATGACCAGCGTCGGCAGCCAGGACACCACCGGCCCGATGACGCGCGACGAACTGAAGGATCTCGCCTGCCTCGGCTTCTCGGCCGACCTCGTGATGCAGTCCTTCTGCCACACCGCCGCCTATCCGAAGCTGGTCGACATCAAGACCCACCGCACGCTGCCGAGCTTCATCACCGCGCGCGGCGGCATCTCGCTCAAGCCCGGCGACGGCGTGATCCACTCCTGGCTGAACCGCTTCCTGCTGCCCGACACCGTCGGCACCGGCGGCGATTCGCACACGCGCTTCCCGATCGGCATCTCCTTCCCGGCCGGCTCCGGCCTGGTCGCCTTCGCCGCCGCCACCGGCGTGATGCCGCTCGACATGCCGGAATCGGTGCTGGTGCGCTTCAAGGGCAAGCTGCAGCCCGGCATCACGCTGCGCGACATGGTGAACGCCATCCCCTACCAGGCGATCAAGCAGGGCCTGCTCACCGTCGAAAAGAAGGGCAAGAAGAACATCTTTTCGGGCCGCATCCTCGAGATCGAGGGCCTGCCCGATCTCAAGGTCGAACAGGCCTTCGAGCTCACCGACGCCTCCGCCGAGCGCTCCGCCGCCGGCTGCACGGTGCGCCTCAACAAGGAGCCGATCATCGAGTACCTCAAGTCGAACATCACGCTGATGAAGTGGATGATCGCCGAGGGCTACGAGGACAAGCGCACCCTGGCGCGCCGCATCCACAAGATGGAGGAATGGCTCGCGAATCCGCAATTGCTGGAGCCGGACGCCGACGCCGAATACGCGGCAGTGATCGAGATCGACATGAACGAGATCAAGGAGCCGCTGCTGGCCTGCCCGAACGACCCGGACGACGTCAAGCCGCTCTCCGCGGTGCAGGGCGACAAGATCGACGAGGTGTTCATCGGCAGCTGCATGACCAACATCGGCCACTTCCGCGCCGCCGGCAAGATTCTTGAAGGCAAGAGCGACTCAGTTGCCAACAGCGCGACGCGCCTGTGGATCGCCCCGCCGACCAAGATGGACGCGATGATGCTCAACGAGGAAGGCTACTACTCGGTGCTCGGCAAGTCCGGCGCGCGCATGGAGATGCCCGGCTGCTCGCTGTGCATGGGTAACCAGGCGCAGATCAGGAAGGGCAGCACGGCGGTGTCGACCTCGACGCGCAACTTCCCGAACCGCCTCGGCATCGACACGCGCGTCTACCTGTCGTCCGCCGAGCTCGCCGCCGTCTGCGCCCTGCTCGGCCGCATCCCGACCGTCGCCGAATACCTGGAGCACGTCAACGTCGTCAACCAGAAGGCCGCCGACATCTACCGCTACATGAATTTCAACGAGATACCCCAATTCGTTGAAATTGCTGAGGAAGTTCAGGTCTAGCCGTAGTCACTTTTTAGGCACTTAGCACCCTGAAAACCCGCATGGTTGGCCATGCGGGTTTTCTTATTTAGGCAGTCTGACTTTGGTAGTTTATGCATTCGTATTTACGTAGGAATGCCTTAGTCGGCTTGAAAAGTTACCAATTGAATTACTCAAAAAATTCCGCGTAGATTGTCAGCATCGATGCCATTTATGCACCATCAACCCTGCATGAACTACACCAACATCCTTTCATCCCTCAACCAAGCTTCCGCCTTCGATCTCTTTCGCCTACGCGCCGCCATCGACCGCGTTCTTGATCAACCTGGCTGGATGATCGCCGTGCAAGCAAGGTTGCGCGTCGGCCAAGCTGTCGAGTATTTCGATCCACAGGCGAATCGTTCCTACAAAGGCCAGTTGCTGGAAATGCGCCGCAAGCAGGCCGTCATCCTCGATATGGAAACCCAGAAGCGTTGGCTGATCTCCTACGCCGCGATCAACCTGGACGGCGCGGATGTCGAAATCCGTGAGCAACCCAAGCAGGGGCTGAGCAGGCAATCTGTTGCCATCGGCGATGTCGTCGGCTTTGTCGATCGCGACCAGCAGCATCGCAGCGGGAAGATCCTGCGTCTCAACGACAAGACTGTCACGCTTCAGGTTGGCCATCAGCAATGGCGCGTCACCTACGCCCTGCTGCACCGGGTTGTGGAGTCGAGCGCCAGCGACGGCAATCTCCCGGAGTTGGGCGTCTTCGAGGGCGAGGCCGAAATCGTGATCGAACAGGATGCTCCCCGTGGCTAAAACCGCCACCGCTGCGATCGGGTCATCGGCCCCGTCGCCCAGGGGAACTGTCGATCCTCTGATCGCGGAGCGGACGGTATTCAATACCGACCGAACCCATCGCTTCACGCTTTTTCGGTACTGGGGCGATCATGACGATTTCGCCTGCGGGATCAGCATGAACCCCTCCGGGGCAGCAGAAGACGTGGGCGATCCCACCGTCGACGGCATGGCCCGTCGAGCACGGGAATACTGGGGCGTCGGCGCCTATTACCAGCTCAACGTGATGTCGATTCGCGGCACCTACTCCGCAGATCTTGCGAAGACGGCAAACATCAACCTTCCGGAAAACGATGCATGGATTCGGCGAATCGCGACCAAGGCAAGATTCGTTGTGGTGAGTTGGGGAAATCCGGGACACGCGTCAGGGCGCAGCCCTGTGGTGGAGGGTATTCTTCGCGAAGTGTGCGACCCTGCGAAGGTACTGTGCTTCGGAAAGAACAAGAATGGATCCCCGGTTCATCCGCTCTACCAACGACTGGATGCGCCGCTGGTGCCGTACTTTGTGGAATGAAGAATTTGAAGTCAACGAGCAAAGCCGCCACACCAAAGCACACCTGGACGTTTGCCCCACGGTTCCGTGCCGGCGCTTTCGGCTGGCGATCCGAACCCGCGATCACCCGTGTCAAGGAAGCCGTTTCGGAAATCAAGGCCATCGCGAAGAAGGATCCACTCCTTGGCGCCGAGGGAGCGATCCTGTTCCTCCAGAAACTGTCCCCTGCACTTCAGAACATCGACGGCTCCTCCGGCGCCATCGGTACGGCGGCCAACCGAGCCATTGAGGCA
>AMWB02134001.1_pt1 | contig 15648 bp, 12 predicted proteins | sample 200311 | NCBI WGS metagenome assembly AMWB02 (sample SAMN02737377, study PRJNA173069) | bioreactor metagenome | biome: anode biofilm in microbial fuel cells | place: USA: California | collected 2010-12-16 | reverse complement strand
CCATTTGAATGCGATACCTGGCTAAATAGATTCATTTTCACAACTCACATCCTTACTCTCCACCTCGACCCGCTTCTGCGGATATGCCACTTTCCCCCGTTTTCCGATAAAAGACTCATCCACATCAGCCGCCATCTGACGGGCCATGACTGCGGGGATGCCCATGATGAGCAGGTCCGCAGGAAGCCAGAGGTTACCTGTGGGATCGGTGGGACCGACGTAAGCGGAATCCTTTGGTGCATGCCCGGCCATGCCTGCCGGGAAGGTTATCATCATGGCACAGGTGGCTCCTGCCGGAATAAGCGTCCTGAAGAAGGGATCGGAACTATTGAACTGTGCAAGTCCGCACAGGTTCCTGATCTGCTCGGCGCCTGCAAAGAGGATCAATGATCTGATACTTTCCGGAGCGATGTCATCTGTGCATGGCGCTATGACAATATATCTGCCCGGAGGAGTTATTTTCCCGGCGCGCTCCTTCTGCTCGTCGAACAGTTCCGGCGTGGCCTTCAGATGTTCAGCAGCACCACCACGAAAATCCGGTGTGCCCACGGTCACGAAGTATTTCAGTTTCGGATGCGGTTCTGCAAACCCCATCCATAAGAGCCCCCCGGCGCAGCACTGCTCATGGCCTGCCTCTATGTAGACCGGCGGCGTATCATCAATTATGGCAGCAGTGTAGGCAACTTTAGCTATGCAGCGGTCTATTTTATATGAGGGCACAGCCCCGCCAGGTATCTCGTCCGTACCGTATACACACAGCGGGCGCAGCTTCAGCCCCCCGGCCTCCGCAAGCTTCTTTCCCAGTTCCCCGACAGCCAGCATGTCCTTTTTATTCATGTGATCACCCCACTCATGTTACACTCACATGTGCTTACAGCCAGCCCTTTGCGATCCAGTGGTCCACGTTATGCGGCCACTCCTCTTTGTTTGCAATGATGACATTCCTGAAGCCCTCCCTCCATGCCTGATGTGCAGCTTCCTGCTCAGGATATTTGCGTTTCTCGCGTATAGCTTCCACGAGGTCCCTGCCCATCTCATACGACTTCCCTATGGCAGCTTCCATACCCAATGGACCCTGAGCCATTGTGCAGCCCACACCACCGGTGAACTTGCCGCCGCACATCTTCATAAACCCATTCATAACATCAAGCACAAAATTCACATCACGACTGCCAGCAGTAGTTAAAGAAAAGCCGTACTTTCCGTCAAAGAGCTGCTCATGGGTAACACGAGGACTCCTGTCGAACAATGTCTTAAGCTGCGCAGTCACATTGATCATGTAATTAGGACTGCTCCAGATGATACCATCCGCAGACAGCAGTTTTTCCAGCACTTCGTTGTAAGTATCTTTAATGGGACATACTCCGGTCTTATGACATACGTTGCATGCTGTGCAATATTTGATCTTCAGTTTAGCAACATCAATGATCTCAGTCTCTGCTCCTGCTGCTGCAACTCCGTCCAGGGCCGCATTCACAAGCTTCAGTGTATTGCTATTCTTGCCTCTGGGGCTTGATATTATCGCAATAATCTTCATGTTACCAATCCTTAAGTTCTAAACCAACGTCTCAAATCTGTACGTTCTGCTTGATAAATCCATAGCATAAGATGTGCATAGCAGGATATTGCCACATAATATCGCAAAAAGATCGTTCTCATTTTGTTTAGCCCCTTAAGGAATATCTCTGATCTTCCAGCATCGTTAGAAAAGGCTCTGGATATCCTACACATGAAATATATATTTAACTAAAAATATATAAATAGAGCTTTTTGTTTTTAGAACGGATTTATATATAATAAGAATATAATATACTTAGATGAATAAAAATATGCGTATTCACAGGTCTCTCTGATTTATGGAACGGGTGATGTAAATGCGGATCAAGTTGAAAGAAGTAATTCACGTGGGTATGATATTGATCATTTTAATGATCACAACCGGAACTTTTCCTGCCCTTGGAGCTAATGTGGAACTGGTAAGCCACCTTGGCGGAAACAATTATGATGTTGCAGTAGCGGGTAATTATGCATATCTCGGACAGGGACAGGATCTTGTAGTCCTGAATATCACTGATGACACAAAACCATTGGAAGAGGGAAGAATAGCTACCCCCTCGATAGTATATGGCATCACAGTATCAGGCGACCATGCTTATGTTGCCAATGGGGACAGCGGTCTTACGGTCCTGAACATCACCAATGCCTCTTCACCCCGGATAATAGGAAATAATACTACAGGTGGCATTGCATATAGTGTTGAAATATCAGGGGAACACGCATTTGTGATCACCAGTAATGGACTTTCGATAATGGACATAAGTGATCCATCGTCTCCTGAACTTATAAGCAGCTATGGCACTGATGAGATGAGCGGTATCGCCATATCAGAAGGCTACGCATATGTTATCAGCAAAGGAGAGCTGGATGGTGAGGATTACTATAGCCTGCGCATCCTGAATGTAGCCGATCCGAAAGCACCGAGGCTTACAGGCAGTTATGACATCGGAGAAGGAGGAAGTGTGGCTGTGGAAGGGAACTATGCTTATGTGTCCTCCGGCACTGGCATTTTAATAATAGATATAACCGATCCGGAAGAAACATTATTTGCTGGCAGTTATGAGACAGGAGATATTGTATCTGACATTGTGCTCTCAGGAAACCATGCTTACTTAACTGGCTACAGCCTGTCGATCCTGGATATCACAGACCCGGAAGCAGCAGCACTTGTAGGCAGTTATGATATAGGTGATGCACAGGATGTAGCTGTAGCGGAGGGGCATGCCTACGTGATCAGTGCCGTGGACGGCAGCAGTACTGGCCTTCTCATAATAGATATCACTGATCCTGCAGCACTTGTGGCCACAGGCACTTACAGCACCACCTGTAATGCATATGATATCAAAGCCTCTGATAATTATGCCTACGTTGCCGATTATAACAATGGACTTGTCATCGTTAACATCACCGACCCCGCAGCACTAAGAATTGAAGGAAGTATTGACACTGCAGGCCATGCATATGATATAGATGTGGCAGGAAATTATGCCTACATGGCAAACAGCGGTCTTACGATCCTGAACATCACCGATCCGAAATTACCACAGATCGAAAGCAGTTATTATAATGATTCCTATGACGCTGCAGGTGTTGCAGTAAAAGACAATTATGCCTACATGGCAAGTGTTTTCGGAGGCCTGCTGATAGTTAATATCACCGACCCGGCAGCTCCGGTCTATGCAGGCAGCTATGCTACCGATGATGCACAGAGTGTTGACATATCAGGCAACTATGCCTATATAGCCAACGGTTTCAGTGGCTTTTTTGTTGTCGATATCAGCGATCCTGCTGCTCCTGCCTATGTGAGCCATTATGATACCTCCGGATACGCAAATGACGTTGCTGTGGCAGACGACTATGCATACATAGCTGATGGCAGCAATGGCCTCGTGGTCCTTAATATCACAACTCCCGCGTCACCAAGACTTGCCAGTAGTTACGACACTGTTGGTTATGCAAATGACATAGTTATAACAGAAGATCTTACATACATAGCAGCCAGTGATAGCGGACTTGTGGTCGTGGATATAAGTGACCCGACAGCACCAACGCTTGCAGGCAATTATACTACAGAGAATGCTTTTGGTGTTGCCTTATCAGAAGAGAATGCACTTGTGGCAGATTACAATAATGGCCTTTTTGTTCTTCAGATGCACGACACCACACCACCGGCATCTGTGACCAAACTCAAAGAAAGTAATGTCGGCCCAAGCTGGATAAGATGGACATGGACAAAACCCAATGATACAGATTTCAATCATTCAATGATATATATTAATAACAAGTTTGTCACAAACACATCTGATACATATTATAACGCAACAAAACTGGCTGAAGGAACCACACACAATATAGGCATTAGAACTGTGGATACTTCCGGCAATATCAACCGGATAATGGTGAACGATACAGCAAAAACTGCGGACAGGACAGCACCTGCATCTGTAACAGGCCTTAAGGAGATTGCGGTGGGTCCAGAGTGGATCAGCTGGAAATGGGCAAATCCAGCTGATGCAGACTTCAATCATGTGAAAGTATATCTTAATGGCACGTTTATCACAGATACGGCCGGTAAGTCCGTCAGTTCCTACAATGCAACAGGACTTTCTGATGGAACTACCTATACGATAAGTATACTGACGGTCGATGATTCCGGGAACATGAATCCTATCCGGGTAAACGACTCAGCGACCACATTAAAGCTTCCACAGCTCTCTGGCCTCTCCGGAACGAACATTACCACTAACTCCATAACACTTGTATGGCAAGCTTCCGGCGATACCACGAATGTGGAAATAAGCCAGAATGACAGCGTTCTTACAACTGTGAGCGGATCAAACTCTTATGTGGCCACTGATCTGAACAGTGATACGACTTATTATTATACCCTGGTCCCGTTCAATAAAGATGGGCTGAAAGGTAAAGCGGTAATTATCAGCCTTACCACATCCTCTTCCGATAGTAGCGGAGGAGGAAGCAGTATCACAAAAAGTAGCAGTAGTGGTGGGGGCGGCGGTGCCGGAAGCACAGAGGACTTTGAAAATGTAGCATTGAAGGATGTTGCAAATGCATATTTGATAATGGATGCCAACGTTACCTATGAATTCACAAGGGAAGGCAATCCCATCCAGTCCATTAGCTTCTATTCCCTTAAGAACTCAGGTGAGATCACTTCTACCATAGAGGTCCTGAACAACAGGTCAAAGCTGGTGAACAGTGATCCGGAAGGACTCATATATAAATATATGAACATCTGGGTAGGCAAATCCGGCTTTGCCACTGAAGCCAATATCAAGGACCCGAGAATAAAGTTCAAAGTAGATGCGTCCTGGATAGAGGATATGGGAATAAGCCCTGCGGAGATTAAGTTGCAGAGATATAATGGATATGCATGGGAAATGTTACCTACCACCCTGCTAAGCAGCTCTGCCGATTATATTCTATTTGAATCTGAAACACCTGGATTTTCACCATTTGCTATTACAGCTGGAGAGGTATCAGGATCATCAACTGCTGATGATGATAGTAGATTAGAGGCAACTGGCTCCGAAAAGTTTTTGAACAATCCCCTTGGAACAGGAAATGCCGATCTGGAGAAAACAATACCGAAAAAGAACAGAACGTGGACATTGATATTAGTTTTCCTGGTTGGAGGGATCTTTGCAATTGGATACGAATATCTGAAGAAGCAGAGGAATTGATAAGTTCAACCCCTGTACGGAAGTGCAGGGGATCTTTCAGCAGGATCTGGCTATTCCAGCCTTATCCTTTTTTTCTACTAATTTGCCCTGGATATGGAACAGCCATCCAAAAAATGACTGGTATCAACAAAAACTACTTATAAACTTTTTTGTTAGTTACAGGCTTTTGCACTTAGATTTTCGGCAGTAATTTTCATCTCCACAGTATAGGAAATCGTTGAAAGTAAAGAGATAAAAAAGATATTTTCTTCTTAATGCCTGCGATAGATATATTTATAGGGATGCTTTTAAGATAACCAGTTATTAGTTTAAAATGAATTATATATAAATAAGTTCCAGATCCATGTGGGATGGGTGGGACAAAATTCCAAATGGAGATAGAATGCACCTTATTATAGCAGAAAAGCATATCGCAGCAAAAAGAATAGCAAACATCCTTTCTGCAGGGAAGCTCAGCCAGGTGCGTGTGAACGGGGTGGATACATATCAGCTCCAGGCTGAGGACGAAAAAAAAGTTTTTATAGGGTTAAGCGGACACATTGTGAAACTGGATTTTCCCAGATCCTATAACAACTGGCAGAAGGTCGAAGCAAAGGAACTTGTAGATGCAGATATTATTACCGTTTCCACAGAAGCGCGGATCGTAGCTGCACTTAAGAAATTAGGAAAAGAAGCAACAAGGGTCACAATTGCAACTGACTATGACCGTGAAGGGGAGCTCATTGGCGTGGAAGCCCTGGACATAGTCCGGGAGATAAATCCGGATGTACAATTCGACAGGGTACATTACAGTGCTATCACCCCTAAAGAGATAATAGATGCATTCGAGAATGTATCAAATATCGATTTCAATCTTGCGGATGCAGGCCATTCACGGCAGGTCATCGATCTTGTGTGGGGAGCTTCCCTGACACGTTTCATATCCCTTGCTGCAGGAAGGCTCGGTAAGTTATTCCTCTCGGTGGGCAGGGTCCAGTCCCCCACCTTAGCGCTTATAGTTGACAAGGAAAGAGAAAGAGAAGCCTTCGAGATCAAGTCATACTGGGAATTGTATGCACAGCTTAAGGACAAAAAAGGAAATGATTTTACAGTCCAGCATGTCAACAGACGCTTCTGGGAAAAACAAGAAGTGGATACTTTAGTCTCCAAATTGGGGAAAAAAGCCGTCATCAGCGAAGTTGTAACATCAACCAAAAAGGATAAGCCGCCTATTCCGTTCAACACCACGGAATTCATCACAGCGGCAAGTTCCCTAGGCTTTACACCTGCCAGCGCCATGCGTGTCGCAGAGGCACTGTACATACAGGGTTTCATATCATATCCCAGAACTGATAATACTGTATATCCTGCCACCCTTGACCTCAGGGACATGATCGAAGTATTTGCCAGAGGTACATTCAAGGAATATGCAGAAAAATTGCTTGCAAAAGAAACACTTGAACCCACAAGGGGTAAAAAAGAAACTACCGACCATCCGCCTATATACCCGGCATCACTTGCAAAGAAATCAGAACTGAACGAGCAGGAGTGGAAAATATATGAGCTGGTTGTAAGGCGCTTCTTTGCAACTTTTGCAGAACCAGCTGTATGGGAAACCATCAAAGCTAAGTTTGACATCAGTTCTGAAGAGTTCAGCGCCACCGGGGCCAGGCTTGTAGAAGCCGGCTGGAGATGGTACTATCCTTATAATGCACCAGAGGACAGGCTCCTTCCTGCATTGAAAGAAGGAGATGAACTTACAGTCCGGGAAATTGAAGTACAGGATAAGGAAACACAGCCGCCGGGAAGGTATGGCCAGGGACGGCTTATCCGCATTATGGAGGAGCTGGGCCTGGGCACAAAAGCAACCAGACACGAGATCATTAGTAAATTATATTCCAGAGCATATGTGCATGGTAATCCCTTGCAGCCAACAAAAACAGCATATGCGGTCGTTGAGGCCCTTGAGAGATATGCTCCCACCATATCAAAGTCTGAAATGACCAGCAGGCTTGAAGCAGATATGGACAGGATAGCAGAGGGCCAGATCCCTGAGGAGGAGGTGCTTCAGGAGTCCAGGGAAATGCTGAATTCTGTGTTCAATGACCTTGAGAAGAACAAAGACAACATCACGGAATCCCTCAGGGCTGGACTAAGGGAAGATAAAGTTATAGGCACCTGCTCAAAATGCGGATCTGTCCTTATGGTAATGAGATCAAAGAAAGGGTCCAGGTTCATAGGTTGTCAGGGTTATCCGGAATGCAGTTTTTCCCTGCCTCTGCCAAGGAGCGGACATGTAGTGGTCACTGACAAGCTATGTGAGGAGCATGGCCTGTACCACATTCGTGTGATCGCAGAAGGAAAAAGGCCCTGGAACCTGGGATGTCCTCACTGCAACTTCAATGAATGGCAAAGGTCCCAGCAGGAAAAAGAAGAAGGCACAAAAGAACAAAATACAGTTGGAAACACACCTTCGGATGAACAGGGGAAAAGAACAAAAAAGATAACTGATATAAAAGGAATAGGTAAAGTCACTGCCGAAAAACTTGACAATGTGGGTGTTTCAAAGGTGGAGGACCTGGTAAGCAGGGATGCAGAAGAGCTGGCAAAGCTTACTAATATATCCATCAATAAGATAAGAGAGTGGCAGGAAAATATTGTTTGAAAGGTGTGGATCATGAAATTTAGGTTCTTGGGAGCTTGCAGGGAAGTCGGGCGATCAGCTTTGCTTCTGGACGATAATGTCATGCTTGATTATGGGATAAAAATGGCTGAACCACCTGAGTATCCTGTCAATGGGGTAAGACCACATGTCGTCCTGTTGTCTCACTGCCACATCGACCATAGTGGCCTCGTACCTAATCTTATGGACCTTGAACCTGACGTATTTATGACCCCGCCTACAGCTGACCTTGCAAATCTGCTGCTCAAAGACAGCCTGAAGATAGCAGATGCCACAGGTGTGAACGCACCCTACGACTCCGGGGACCTTCACACATTTATGTACAAAACAAAGACTGTAGACTATCGTGTTAAGTTCCAGACACATGGTTACAATGTCGAATTCTACGATGCCGGTCATATTCCGGGAGCAGCGTGTATCCATGTAACCTCCAAAAGCGGGGAAAGCCTGCTGTATACGGGAGACATTAACACTTCCGACACCCGCCTTGTATCAGGGGCAGTAGAGCTCCCGCAAGCTGATTACCTGGCGATAGAAAGCACTTACTTCTCAAAAGAGCATACACCCAGAAAAGAAACGGAAGAAGCTTTTATCAGATCCCTTAAAAGCACTCTGGATATAGGAGGTAGCGTAATAATCCCTGCTTTTGCCATAGGCAGGACCCAGGAGATGCTGATGTTGCTGGATGCTCATGGCATCAGACCATATGTAGATGGCATGGGTAAGGAAGCATACGAAATAATGATGAAACACCCATCTTACCTGCGTAATCCCACTCACCTGAAGAGGGCATTTGACAATGCCATACCTGTAAAGGGTTCCAAGAGAGACGATGTACCAATGGAATCGTCTGTAATAGTCACTACTTCAGGCATGCTCAACGGAGGACCTGTCATGTACTATCTGGATAAGCTGCACGATGACCCTAAATCCAAGATGATGCTCACAGGCTACCAGGTGGAGGGGACCAACGGTAGGATGGCTATGGACACTGGCATCATCGAGAACAATGGAATATTGCAACACCTGAGGCTCAAACTTGAGCATTATGATTTCTCAGCCCATGCCGGAGACCAGGAACTTAAAGCCATTGTGAAGGAGTTCTGTGACAGGGGTGGAAAAGCTGTATTTACCATGCATGGCGATAACACGGAAGGCTTTGCTGCCTGGATAGAAGAGGAAATGGGTGTAAGGGCTTATGCTCCGGCCCCCGGAGAGGAATTCGACCTTCAGTGAACTATCCTTTCTTTTTTCTTGTGCATCTCTTAAGTCCCTCGATGGCACCGCCGTGTTCGGGATCGATTTCAAGTACCCGTAAAAAACATTTTATAGCTTCATCCATCTGCCCAAGGCTGGAATAGGCCATACCTTTCTTGTACCAGATGACAGCGAATTTATTATCGATCTCCAGTTCTCTGTGCAGCTGGCTATAACAATCTATAGCTTCTTTGTGTTTGCCAACATGAGCCAAAGCTATACCTTTGTTGAACAGCGCATTCTCATTTGACTTATCTGTTTCAAGCACTTTGTCATAACAGAATACAGCTTCATCATACCTTCCAAGGTTAAAAAGAGCTATGCCTTTATTGCACCATACATCCACATCAAGCTTGTTATACTGCAGAGCCCGGTCAAAACACTCAAGGGCTTTATCATGCAGGCCGAGATAAGAATAAGCTATCCCTTTATTACCCCATATAAGAGAGAAGAGATCATGGTTCCAGAGAGATGGATCCTCAGAGTGTGATTCCAATATCCTGTCATAACAGGCTATCTTTTCTTCAGGGTCCTCACTGAAGAAACCCTCCTTGAACCAGTAATCATCTACGCTCTGTTCATCCATGACCCTATCCTCTGAACATATGATGATCTAACCCTGACCTCAATATTATACTATCTTTCTGACAATACCGGTTACATAAGCTCGATATTTTTATAAATATAAGATACAGCCGGCTTATAAAACCACCCTTTATATGATTAGAATTATTGTATATATACATGCTCATAGAATCAAAAGATGCTATCTTTTAAAGCAGATAAAGATCATTCTGTTAGAAGTTTGAAATATCCAACTTTATATCCGGAGAACATTACATGCCAGTGATGTCGATAATAGCTTGCAGGATACTCGAAGAGGAGCTTTTTCACGTCATATCATTGGAAACTGCCTTTGACTATCTATTAGTTACAGATACAAAGGAAGCCCAGGGTCTCTTCCGGCGTCTTAAAGCAGTCAATATACATTTTGCATCTGTGCCTGAGGATAAGATATCGGAAATGTTGCAGCAGACCAGAAGTTCCTGTAAGAGCAACATTTTTAAGCGGTTATTCATAAATAAACCTCCAGAGGATTTTATATTAGTGGTGCACGTCCTTGAACTGGGACTACACAGGGACCTTACATTGTTGCGCAAAGGGGTATACGCAGCAGTGGAACAAATGTCTGCTTATTCGGATGGCATTCTGTTGTTCTACGGTCTGTGCGGTAATTCCCTGCAAAATATAGAGAAGGACCTGTCACACATCAGATGCCCCATATATCTGTTAAGGGACGGAGAGAGCAACAGAGTTGATGACTGTATAAGCATAGCTCTTGGCGGTAACAGGCAATACGAAGAAGCCTTTGAAGTGTGCAGAGGAAATGGCACACTATTTTTTACTCCTATGTGGGCATCCAACTGGAAAGATCTGGATGCACCGGGAAATAGACAGGAAGATATGGAAACTATATGTGATTCCTTTAAACGGCATCACATCAGCCGCATTGTAAAGATAGAAAAAGGTACACGATACGATCCGACTTTTGAGGAAAACATAAAGAAATTTGCCGATATGTTTGGACTGGAGATCATCTCGATGACCGGGAACGCAGAGATCGTGGAAAGATGTTATTTGGATGCAAAAAACGCCATAAAAAGCGTGTGCAAGTAAAAAACTGTTAAAGCCTCCCTTAACTATGTTCTTGGTATATCATCAATGTGGATCATTTCATTTGCGTCACTGCCTATAAGGCACATCCCTTTTTTGTCCATTGCCCATATCCTGCAAGCCGGCCGCATGTACTGTATAATATTTTCAGAAGGTAAATGATCGATATCAAGGCCGCAGGTTTCCAGAAGGGGATGATCTTCGGGGTTCAGTTCCATTATACTAACTACTTGCCGTAGCAAGCTCAGCAGGTCTTCAATGTTCTCATGGTCCCATGCCTTGATCCTGTTGCATATGATAGGCAGAATACATTCTTGCACACCTTTGTTGGCAAGTATCTTGGAAGCGAGACAGATGGACGCATTATCAGCTTTCGATTCATCATCCGGTCCCCTGAAACAGAAACTGCCCTCCTCGACCATCCGATCGATATCAAAAGGACATCTGGAGCCTTCAATAGCGTTCATAACAATATCTATGTTAAGATCATAATCATTTGCTATCCTTTTAATAGCCTTATCGATGACCATACATTTATCCATTATAGTAAACCCCCTTTTTAATTATCTGTTCCAGATCTGTCGGCGTATTGATGTTGGCAAAGGACACAAGTTCCCTGTCGATGAGCCTGATCAGATCCACGCTTATGAATCTGATATCATGTAATTGCGATACTGCAGCCATCACACGATGATCATTCATAAGTATAGATCTTTCTACAACAGGTATCAGCTGTTCTCTATTATAAACTGCATGTAAAGGCTCTTTTCGGCCATCTCTCCATGTCGGGACAGCTGCACCATGGCCAACCGCCTCCTTGAACAAAAGATCAATAACATCAGGTTGAAGAAAAGGCATATCACAAGCCACCACGAATACATAGTTACCGGATGCTGCCCGCATGCCTTCCAGTATTCCGGCAAGAGGACCTCGCCCCTGATATTTGTCACACAAAAAGACCACACCTTTGACAAATCCTGAGAAGATTTCCTGCTGTTTCTGGTCCCTTACTGAAATGATCACTTCGTCTACCAACGGCTGCAAGACATCTACAGCTTTTTCCAGCAAGGTTTTATCCTTAAAGGTAAGCAAAGCTTTCTCCTGTTCTCCAAGCCTTGTCCCTTTTCCACCAGCCAGTATCAGTGCCGACCTTTGCATTGAACCTCACCGATCAGATCAATAACTAACATCCGAACGTATTATTATAATATTATGCGATATTAGACCTTTCCATCGATTTTAAGCTTCGTAATACTTAAAATAGATTCCTGCCTAGTTAAAGGCATGATAGAGGATCCTGAACTAGAGTGTATAGGTACCCTTGCCAGGGAGATACTAGTGGCAGCGCGCACTGCACCCAAAGCCAAAGGCAAGGATGACATTGTGACCGGTATCCTTGAGCAAGATGAACAGGAAACGCTGGCCAGATTCATGGAAGGTATGGCAGATGAAAGAGGAGATCACTTCGCATTCTTCAAAAGGGATGCACAGAATATAAGAAAAGCTGATGCTGTGGTGCTCATCGGTCTGCGCAACGCGGGTGTTGCAGGACTTAACTGTGGGGCTTGTGGTTATAAAGAATGTGATCAGATGCTTGAAGCACAAAAGGTAAAGACAGATTTCAAGGGCCCACAATGTAGTATTAAATATATTGACCTGGGGATCGCTCTGGGATGTGCTGCAGCCAGGGCCAAAGATCTTTGCCTTGACAACAGGATATTCTACAGCGCCGGTACTGCAGCCATTACAGCAGAGATGATAAAGGCCGACATCGCCATGGCAATTCCTTTAAGTGTCAAGGGCAAGAACATTTTCTTTGACCGGAAATGGCCTTAAGTTTCAGGCAAGACCACGCCGCCGCTCACTGCGATATTCTTCGAGCAGGGATGTCAGATGCTGATGTTCCTGGTCGCGCCTCTTTTTCTTTGCATCTTCCTGCCATGCGGACAATGCCTGTTCCAGAACCTTGGGGTCCACAGTAGCGAAATCATCGAACCTTTGAACATCTACATCCTTAAGCAAAGGCACGTTCCCCTGGAAAAAAGCTTCATTTGCCGCATGTGAGATATCATCTTTTACTATCACAGCCCTTATACCTGTTTCCACCAGTATGGCTGCTGTACCTGCAGCACCTCCGCTGGAGTCTTCAAGCAATACAACATCTCCTTTTTTGAGACCATACATGTCCATTGTCTGCTGGATGGCCTCTTTTGTGAATGCTGTCACCACTTTGACAGGCAGGCCCTCGCCTTTGATCTCTTTCTTGCGGATCTGCTTAAATTTCTTGATATGCTGCCGGGAGTCCTGCAGAGCCTGCTTTGACCTATTGAGCTCCATTCTGAGCCTCGATATCTCAGTATCACGTATCTGTATCTCTTTTTGTTTACGCAGCTCCCGGGATTCGGCTTGCTTCAGCTTATTTATACGACCTTCCATCTCTGCTATGCGTCTTCCCTTCTCTGAATTGATTTCTTTTAACTCCTGCACGTATTCCTTGAGGTCATGTATCATATCGTTCTTCTGTCTTATCAGCTCCTGAAGCCTTTTTACCTGCTCATCTACATCGATGCTTACTCCTGTTGCAGGGGCAGCTTCAGATCTGACAGGAACGCGAACAGCGGTTACTTTCTCTATAGCCTCCTCTATAGGATCACCATTAATGACATGGTACTTTATCAGGTCCAGGTCTGCAAACCGCGGAGCTTTTTTCTCCACTCTGCTGAAAATATTCTTGTAATTACGATAGGTATTAATAGCAGCAGCAAGGGAATCCCTTTCATGGTCATTGGAATAACCGAAAGGTCGTGCCATAGCGATCTTTTCTTCAGCACGCAGCTCAGTACCAGGAGTTCCCAATACAGCCTTGAAACTGCGGCGGACCTTCTCCACAGCCGCAGGTGTCGGATAGACATCGGTTGCAACAATAGCAGGCTTTCCGTGATCTGATATCAGCTTGACTACCTGATCATGCGACATACCTCTGAAACTGTTTGAAAAAAGCAGATCACCGTCTAGAGACAGAATGGCTATTCCCACCGTGGTGCCGGGATCAATGCCAACGATAGTGTATTTACGTTTGGATGGAGTGAGAGGGATATACTTGATCTTATCTCGTTCAACACTGCGGATGATTACCTGCACATCTGCATTAATGGAAGGATGCACTGGTATTTTCTCACGATTGCTATTGACTATGAACTCGGTGCGCACATAGCCACCGAAACCCTCTATGGACTTAGAAGTAAAAGCAACGCCTGTATCTTTGGAGAACTTGCGCAGGATCTGCTCTATCAGCCGGCTTTTTTCTTTTACGGCACCATGGACCTTCCGTCTGTACCTGTTCTGGCTCCACCCGCCTCTTCCCAGAGACCTTGCCCTGCTGACCTTGATCCTTGTAACATCTTCGAACAGAGAAACCTCACATCCTACACTCATAGCTGCGAGGCGGGCACATGCTTCAGCTTCATCTCCGGGACTGAACTGGTTCATGGAAATGCCATGCTCCTGTGCAAGCTTCAGGAGAGGCTGCTGATGCAGGCCGCCTGTTACCTGTATAAGCCTTGTGGAGTCAGGCAGTTTATCAAGAAAACGGATGAGCTCATCCTTATCAGGAGCGAGCTCGAATATGTTATCCACGGCGATATAATCAGGCTTATCCTCCTTTACCATTTTTAGGATACGGCTCCTGCTGACCATGCTGTGGCGTTGCACCTGGCCTTCTTTAAGGATGGCCACAGCATACTTGGGTATCGCCTGTGCCCTGGAGGAGCCTTTTGCGATATCAATGCCATAAATGATGCCGCTATGCATATATTATGTTATTATTGGGTTGCTGGGATATATTGTTGTTCACTGGCCCTTCACATATGCCACTGTCCCTTCAAGTTCTGCCTCCAGCTCATACTTGCGTTTGAAATATGCGAGGATATTCGATATATCCCGCTCCAGCAGTTCGTCTGCATGGGGATGTGACGGCTCTACATACTGAGGCCAGTCTATGATCTGCACACCTTCCTCGTGTACAAAAATATTGTACTCGCTCATGTCAGCATGGATGATACCATTAGAATAGGTCATTTTCAATTGCCGGAAGATCTCATCCATGAACCATTGCGGTTCCTCCAGCCTGGTTTTGTATAACAATGAACCTTTTGCAATATCCATGACAAGTGCGTGCCGATTGTGATCAATAAGTTTCGGAACAGATACTTCAGGATATAGTTTGCTTATAACATCTGCCTCGCGTTTAGCTGCAAGGCGGGCTGCGTATATCCATGACACGTGCTCCCGGTCACCTATATGACCACGATTGCGTTTTACCTGCGTGAAACTGGTACGACCTTCCCTGTGGAACTTTATCACCACACCTTCCGGATCACCTATTCCCAGCTCTGGTTCCTTTATGGCTTCCAGTACTACAGATTCCTTACCGACACCTATCTCGTTGCCAACGGCACTGATAGTCTTCCTCTGCACGAATGTGTGTAGAGCAAGGGCATCATACCCTTCAAAATAGATCTGATAGCCTTCATATGGAATACTTGTGAAGGATAACAGTTTCAATTTAGCAAGTTTCTTAAGCCTGAAAGAGATGTGATCATAGGTCATGCGGGTGTACTTCATAACATCTTCAACAGGCACCCACTCGGAATTCTTCATTCCGATCTCTATGCCGGTAAGGATACGTATGTCCTTATTGTCCAGTTGTTTAAAAACTTTGATAACTTCATCTATCATTCTGTATTTTATATGGCAGGAAGGTTTAGATGATTTGTGGTTGGCAGGCTATTGAATGAA
>AMWB02099824.1_pt1 | contig 15648 bp, 10 predicted proteins | sample 200311 | NCBI WGS metagenome assembly AMWB02 (sample SAMN02737377, study PRJNA173069) | bioreactor metagenome | biome: anode biofilm in microbial fuel cells | place: USA: California | collected 2010-12-16 | reverse complement strand
GCGGCCAGCCGCAGTTTGTGAATCAAGGCCTCCAGATGCTCAGGTTCACAGTTTTCCAGGGTAACATCCCCGCGGGTCAATGCCGCGGCAACCATGAACGTCCCGGCTTCAATGCGATCGGGAATGATGGAAACCGATGTCGGGCGAAGGGTCTCAACTCCCGTAATGGTAATCACGGATGTACCGGCCCCGCGAATCTGTGCGCCCATCTGATTCAGGACATCGGCCAGAGCGACCACCTCCGGCTCGCGGGCCGCGTTTCTGAGGGTGGTCACACCATCGGCCAGGGCGGCCGCCATCATGATGTTTTCCGTTCCGGTAACCGTCACGATATCAAAATAGATATCCGCACCGATCAGCCTGTCGGCTTCGGCCTCGACATATCCGTGCTTGAGTTCGATTTTTGCGCCCAGGCTGGCAAGGGCCTTCAAATGCAGGTTAATGGGTCTGGCCCCGATGGCGCATCCGCCGGGAAGGGATACGCGGGCTTTTTTCAGACGTGCAATCAGGGGACCCAGCACCAGAATCGAGGCCCGCATTTTCCGTACCAGATCATAGGGCGCTTCACTATTGTTCAGATTTCCGGCGTCAATGATGACACAATTTTCAGCGGCTTCCACCCTGGCACCATGATTCTGCAGTAGCACGCAAGTGCTTTGAATATCCTTGAGGTTCGGAACATTGGTATAGGTGTTTTCCCCGTCCGTCAGCAGCGAGGATACCAGGATGGGCAAAGCCGCATTTTTGGCACCGCTGATGACAACGTTTCCGGTAAGCCTGTGGCCACCGTCGACAATGATTTTATCCATAACTCTCCAAATTTAAAGTAGAACGTGTTATTGTTAAAAACAAAAGCGCTTTTCCACGTCATGATATGGAAAAGCGCTTTTGAATGCAAGGTTTCGTCCGTGTTTTTTTATGGGCTTGCAGCAAACTGCATCAAGGATCAGTGATGGCCGTGCCCGTTGCCCTCATCCCCTTTTGCCGTATCGATGGCGGCCTTGACAATGCAGTATGTCATGCCGATGCCCAAAATGGTCAGGGCATACCAGAGTCCTCCCATGAACACCATATGAGACATATCCCAAATCCATTCAAAATTAAAAGGAAACATCGTTTACCCCCCTTGATTATTTGGCCGGATTCAGTTCCGCCTCTTGCGGGAAAATCGGCAGATACCGGTAAGAAATCATGATCAAGATGATGCCGTAGGCAACCGGAAGAATCGTGGTGGCGACTTCCTGCCAGCTCGGATAGTAAAGGGACCATTTATCAAATGTCATGACGGGAACAGCCATGACCTGAAGCACCATGACCCAGCGATTGACGCTGACGCCGATCACGGCCAGAACAAAGGCGGTGGTTCTGGCAACCGGGCTTTTGCGGCCTTTGTCCGTGATCAGGATCGCCGCCGGGACGATGCCGCCGAGAACAATTTCCAGAACCAGTATCCAGATACCGTAAAAACCGTTATTGCTGTAGAAATCAATCATGTTAAACCCCTTGGAGGGCGCTGTGACATGGGTCCAGTAAAGGGTGTCGATGATTTTTGCAATGATGTAAGTTGTCATCATCCAGCCCGATATTTTGGCCAGAAGTTCCACCACGTTGTCCTTGACCAGTTTTTTGCCGGTAACGGCCTCGGTGATCCGGGTGATCATCAGGGTAAAGCAGGGGCCATACGCCGCGGCCGACCAGGTGAACAGAAAAAAGGTCCAGGGCCAGATAAACAGGCCTTCCCGATATGCAAAGGGCCGGCCGAACAGAACACCGGCCACCCCGCCCAGAGACCCCTGGTGGAAAAATGACAGGAATGCGCCGGTTGCGGCAAACACCGCCATCGTACCATGCATGTTGTGACTGAGATGATGAAAGAACGGCACTTTATCGATCTGCCGGTTTTCAAGGATCAGCGGTATGTACTCGATGGTCAGCACCATGAAATAACAGGACAGGCAGAACGCCACTTCGGTCAGCATGGAATGTACGTTGGCATGCCAGAAAATAAACCAGCCGCGGAGCGGCTGTCCGATATCGATGGCAAGAATCAGAAGCGCGGAACTGTAGCAGATAAAGCCGATCAGAACCGCGTAGTTGATGATATTCTTCAACTCGTCTTTTCCGATAATGTATTTGAGAAAGCCCGTAAAAAAAGCGCCGCCGCCCAGAGCGATCACCGCCAGATCCGCCCATATCCACAGGGCAAATCCGTAGTTGTCATTCATGTTGGTCTGATTGAGGCCCTTGAACCAGCACAGCAGCATGGCATAAACACCCCATAACAGAACGGCACCGACCACAGCCAGCGGTACCAGAAACTTGCCAAGAGAACAGCGCCTGACTCCGTTGGGTATTAACGCAGCATCCATAACTTTTGTACCCCTTCGTTAATCTGAAATGATTTCATTCGTCCAGCAAACCCTGACCTTTATCTAAACGGTTTTTTTGGGTCCTTCGGTTTTCAGATAATTATCTCCGGCACGCCGGACCCATTCACGGCTGGATACATAATAGACCTTGGGGTTGGTTCCCAGCCTTTCAAGGAGCCGGAAGGCCTCCGGCTGTTTTTTGAGCTCATAAACCGCATGTTTGGGATTATTCAGGTCCCCGAAGGTGATGGCGCCGGCAGGACATGCCTGGGTGCAGGCTGTCTGATAAGCCTCTTCTTCAATTTCTTTTTCTCCGTCCAGGTGCGCTTTGTCTTTTGCAGCCTGATAACGATGAAAACAGAAGCTGCATTTTTCAACCACCCCCCGCATTCGGGGGGATACGTTCGGATTCAGGTATTTTTCCATGCCTTCCGGCCAGATCGGATCATACCAGTTGAAATACCGGGCGTGATAAGGACAGGCGGCCATGCAGTACCGGCATCCGAAACAGCGTGTATAGATCTGGCTGACGATTCCGGTCTGATTGTCGTAATCGGTCGCCGTGGCAGGGCAGACCGAAACACAGGGGGAGTGCCCATGCTGCCCTTCACAATGCTGACATGGTCTGGGCAGATAGCAGATGTCCGTTTCAGGATAAGGCTTGCCGTTGGTCAATTTATACACCCGCATCCATGTAATGCTTTTAAGCTTGTCGGTTTCGTCTTCCCGGAACGGCACATTGTTTTCAGACATGCAGGCGACCATGCAGGAGCCGCACCCGGTGCACAAATCCAGATCAATGACCATCCCATATTTTTGGGTACCATTACCACCATGTTCTTGTTTCATCAGAACCTCATGCTATGATTTAGGCTTTACTCAGTTTTGCCCTGATTCCCCAGGCGGCATCCAGACCGGAAACAGGGTCCTGAACCGGGCCGATCACCTGATTCACATTAATCCCCTTGGCCGCGATATACCCATCATAAGCGGTATGGCCGAGTCCCCTGGGAAGCGCCACCACGCCCGGCATGATGCCTTCTTCCAGATGCACCCTGACCCTGGCCTGCCCTCGGGAAGTTTGCAGCACCACGGCATCGCCTTCAGACAACTGGTTGGACTGAGCGGTTTTGGGATTGATTTCGATAAATCCGTCGTTATGCTTGAGTATCGTATCTTCGACAGTTTTGGTCATGAACGGCGGATTCGCAATGTACCCGCAGGTCAGCCTCATGGTTTCGTAAGGGATCAGCACCAGCGGAAAGGTTGAATCGCCTTCAATCTTGACCGGCACAAATCCGGGAGAATCCTCGGCAGGCATAAATTGAAATTTTCGCGAAGGCGTCTTGAAAGCCGTTTTCCAGTCGGGAATCACCGTGTCTGAATCGACCCAAAAGCCCTTTTTCTGAAGGGTTTTCAGCCTGTCTCCCATTGCCTGCTCAAAGCAGGCTTCAAAATTGTCCCACGGAAAAGCCTCCGCGATCCCGCCGCCCAACTCTTTTGCCAGAAGGATCAGGGTATCTCCGGCATGCTTGGTGTTAACCTGGGGGTTAAAGACCGGTTTTGACAGACTGACAACGGGCTTGGGAAAACCGGCCGGCATTGGGACCTCTTCCAGTCGCTCCAGATAGATGTGATTGGGCAGAACAAGATCCGCATAACGGGCTGTCTCATCCATGAAAGAGGACAGGCTGACCACAAAGGGGATTTTATCAAATGCCTCCTTTACGGCTTTGGAATCCGCCATCATATAAAGGGGATTAGACTCCAGAACAAACAGCGCGTTCAGCGGATATCCCTTTCCGGAAAGTATCGCTGCCGGAAGCTGGTTGACACAACCCGGGCAGTGTGGCAGGGTGCCATCCAGACGCGGCTGAGTCATGCCGGCTGCCGCCGCAGGATCCAGGGTGACTTCGGCCCATCCCTGAATTTCCATGAACGGCAGGCAATATACGCCGCCTTTCCGGTTGATGCTTCCCATCATTGCGTTCAATGCATGCACGGCCATGGCTTCGCTCAAGCTTCCGGGAATCCTTCCCTGGCCTTTTCCGCAAAGCGCCAGCGGGGCTTTGGCTTTGGCAAATTCACGCGCCAGCATGATGATAGCGGAAGGATCCATGCCGGTAACCCTGGCAACGGATTCCGGGCTGTAATCATCCAGAACCGTTTGTTTGAATCCTTTTTTCATCTCTCCCTTGTCCGTGACAAAACTCTCGAACCCGTGCGCGTAATTATCGACGAACTCCCTGTTATAAAGCATTTCCTTGATCAGGACATGGGCAACCCCCAGGGCCAGCGCGGCTTCGGTACCGGGGATGATGGTAATCCAGCGATCCGATTTTGCGGCAGTGCGGGACAGGCGTGGTTCGATCTGAATCACCCGCGCGTTGGCTGTTTTCCAGCCGGCGTTAGCTTTGAACATTCGGACCGGAGACCCCCATCCGTCCAGAAGTCCGCAGCCGAAGCTCAAAATAAAGTCGGCATTTTCCAGATCGAAACCCGGCACTGCGGAAACACCATTCATATATTGCAAGACAAGTTGATAGGTATCCGTGCTGGAAGGAATATGAAAGAAATTGGGAGAACCATATGCGGTCAGAAACCGGCTGAACAGTTGAGACACAGTTCCCTGACGAGACCCGGCAATTCCGGCGATGGTATGTGCGTTTCCGCTGGATCTGAGTCCATCCAGCTTTTCAGCGGTTTCGGAGATCGCCTGTTCCCAGGAAATTTTCTCCCACTGACCTTCCCCTCTTTTTCCGACCCGTTTTAACGGCGTTTTGATCCGTGTAGGCCCATACAGAAGCTGGAGTCCGGAAAGCCCGAAGGCACAAATCCCTCCCTGGTTGACGGGGTGTCCTTTCATACCCTCTATTTTTACCCCCCGGTCTTCAACTTTTCGGACGGTGATGCCGCATCCCCCCGGACAAAGCGTACAAACGGAATTGACATAGCTGTTTTCGCCGATTCCAGGCACCGGGGTCCAGGGCCAGTTCTGAGTCCAGATGGACAAATCATCCGTCAACTTCCAGGGTAGCGGTGAAAGGGCTGTCCCGGCTGCAACGCCAATGCCCAGCGACAAAAAGCTTCTTCGGTCTATTTTCATGGAATCTTCCCCTTAACCTGAAATAAAAACATACCGCATCGCGTAATATGTTGGATAGAGCCAAAGGCCCTTTCTCTTATTTATGACAGACAAAGCACCCTTCTTTCTGCGTCTGAACACTGCCATGCACCGCTTTTTCCTTCTGGTGGCAATCGGAACAATCATCCATTTTCATGCGGTCCCAGGTGTTTTTCTTGAACCCCCCGATATTCTCCCCCCAGATATCCCGGCTGTAGCCTGTGATCCGATTCTGCTGATAAATCTTCATATGTTCCGATTCGCCGACAGGTCCGTGACAGGTCGCGCAGTCCATTTTGGCCGTTTTCACATGGGCGGCATGAGAGAAAAAGACGCAGTCCGGCTGTCTGGCATAAACCAGCCAGGGCACTTCAACCCCTTTTTTTACATACTGTTCCACGAATTTGGCTTCTTCGGGATCACTGCCTTGAGCTTCTTCATGACATTCGATGCATTGAGCAAGCTTGGGCACTCCGGAATAACTGCCGTCTTCACGGAAAAAGTGACAGCTTTCGCAGCCATTGCTCACGAGGCCGGCATGAAGGGTATGATTGAAGTCAACAGGCTGCTTTTTTTGGGAATACAGCACTTTCGGAAAGAGAACCCATCCAACAAGCAGACTCACTGCCAGCCCGATGATGAAAAACAAAATGATGACGCCCCCTGATCCCTCATCTTTTCCGCTTTGCCCATGTGCTGAGGAAACCGCCTTCTCCGAAACCGATTGAACCTTGCCATCTAGTTCACTCATGGAAACCCCGTCTGTCGTAGATAATTATGTGGGAAAAAAACTGCAGGCAACTCTGTTAAGAGGTTAAACATGACGGCTTCGTAAAAAGTCCGGAAGCTGCGTTGCGCTGTATCCTTCGTCGTTGCACCGAACGATAAGCACTTCTCATTCCTGAAGATTTGCGCGCCTTGACTGCTAACTTTTTACGAAGTCGCCCGAATTTTAACTGGTTACGAGTCCATCATACATATTTTGGACATCAAAACAGACCATTTCAGATTGAATCTGCTGCTCTGTATACAGGGGAGTTTTTTTTGTCAAGAAAAAATCATTGACCCATCGCGCCGTAACTGTGAAGACCGGGCAGTAAATTGACGCCGAAATAGGTAAACAGCACGGCGGCAAAACCCGCCACTGAAAGGTATGCGATCCGCCTCCCATGCCAGCCCCGCGTCAATCTGGCATGAAGCAGCGTGGCATAAATAAACCAGGTGATTAAAGACCAGGTTTCCTTGGGATCCCATCCCCAGTATCTGCCCCAGGCGGAATTGGCCCAGACAGCACCGGTGATGATTCCCACGGTCAGAAACAGAAACCCGAACATGACCATCTGATGGCTCAGCTCGTCCAGCGCCCCGATTTTGGGAAAGCGCTCCAGCAGCAGGCTTTTTCCTCCCGCATCCTTATCCTTGATCAGGTACATGATGCTGAGGCCAAAGGCAATGGCAAAAGCGGCATATCCGATAAAACAGGCGACAACGTGAGCGATCAGCCAGTTGCTTTTCAGGGCCGGCAAAAGGGGCTGAATCCGGTCGCTGATGTTCGGAGAAAGCGATGCATAGGCCATCGCCAGAAACGGAAATGGCATGACAAATGCGCCGATAATCCGATTGCGATATTTCTTTTCGATCACCAGATACACTGCGGCAAGGGTTCCTGCAAAAAATACCAGGGATTCATAGAGATTGGAAAGGGGAGCGTGGCCGAATCCCAGTTTATAGGACTCAATCCATCGCATCGCAATGCCGGTGATATTTCCCATCAAACCGGCAAAAACAACCCAGGTGCCCAGCCTGCCCGGCTCCGGTTTCTTGAAAACCCATGAGACCACATAAAGGAATGCGGCAAAACCATATACAAAAGTAACAACAGAAAGGATTCCGGAACTGTTCATCGTATTTCCTTTATCATTTTCGATTCATCGTATTTTAAAATGAAAGTGGCAAAAGTCGCTATGATTGATTCGAACCCTGCGTTATCTCTGTGGCGATGGCATCAATCTTTTTCTGAATATCGATCTTGTTTTTATTGGCAATTCCCCGGATCGTGATGTTGCAGATTTTTTCTTCGGGTTGCGCTTCAATGCAAATTTGCTGATGGGACATAAAAAAAGTGACGATACACCCGACAATCATAAGAAGAAACCCGGTGTAAACCACCCAGACACCCGGATCACTGGTAACCTGAAGGCCGGTATAATACCGGGTTTCGGTTTCCGCAATCGCAACAACCACATCGCCTTTTCGCATCCGATCGAAACTGGGAAATTTTACCGGAAGGACAACTTCAACCGGATTCCCGTTCGGGGGTGTCAGCATACCGACAAAAGCATCCCCGATTGCATGGCCTTTGAACTGATGATCCCGGTTAAATGCCGTGATCGTGAATGATCCCAATCCCTCCGGAATGGTCACCGTCTGGCCCGGTGAAATTTTTTCCTTGTATTCCATTCCGGTTTCCCGGCTCGTAAAGCTTAAAACCAGATTCTGGGAAGGCAGGCTTCCGTAGCTGGACTGAAACAGGTTGATGCCCTTGTACCTGAGGGGATCATTGACAATAATGTCGCGGGTCAGCACCGGCGTTCCTTTTTCCAGAATCGTTATCGTTGACCGGTATTCGCTGGGCGCACCCGAGTCATAAAAACTGACAGCGAATTTATCACACCGGATTTCGAAATCAAGGGGGATTGACTTGCCGGAATTGTTCAACCGGATCGTTTTGGCGGTTTCACCTTCCGGGATGTTAACCGCTCCGTCGAATCCCCAGAAAGAGCCGACCAGTCCGCCGGCCAGCAAAAAAATTACGCTCAGATGAACGACATAGACCCCCAGGCGGGTCCATCGCCCTTTTTCACTCCACAGGTTATAACCGTGCTGCGCCTTCTCGATCCGAGCCTGTCCGATGCTTCGGGACAATGCCTTTTCAAGGAAAGATTGCGCCTGACCAGGGGAAGAGGAAATTGTAATCTGTCGCTGGACAGATGCATTCTGAAACCGTGAAGGGTTAAAAACCATCGGTTTGACAATGATCTTCCATGCAGCAGGCAGGCGGTTCAGCGAACAGACAAGGATGTTGATGGTCAAAAGCGCCAGCAATAGCTGAAACCACCAGGAATGATACATATCAAACATATCGAGGACGGAAAACAGACGGACCATATTCCGGCCATAGGCCTGAAGATAGGCCTCAGCACCTTGATTCTGGGGAATCACCGTTCCAATGACGGAAGTCGCAGCCAGTGTCAGCAGGACCGTAACGGTCAATCGAACCGATGCGAAAAAATTGAATATCGGTGAATGATGTTTGGAATTCATTCTTTCTCCAATATGGGGAACAACAGGTTATCGGATAAAGACAACGGCAGGAAAGCGCGCCTGCCCATTGTCGACAATATCTTATTTATAACAATTATTGCTTTTGCAGACAAGCGCGGAATCATTCCCGCTTTGTTGATTTCTCCGGCCGAATGACAATGACTGCGGGTCTGGACGGACCCAGATATTTTTGTGCCAGTTGATACAGATCCATTGATGAAACCGCAGCATAATCTTTCTGGATACTCCGGCTCCAATCAATCTGCTGGGGGTTTCTGGCAGAACCGGTCAGAACAGAATTGACCCAGTAATCATTGGTGCGTACCAGATCTTTGATGCCGGTCAGAATCGGATCCAGAGAACGGTGCAATTCATCATCCGGAACGGATTTTTCGGAAAGAGCGGCTGCAATGGATTGAACCTCATGGGTCACCCGCATCACATCCCCAGGCTCAACCGTAATCATGGTTTGAAACACGCCATATTCCGGGTATGCCCGGCTGGGATGATTGAATGCCATGGGCGAATAGGCAGCCCCGAGCTTTTCCCGAACGCTTTCACGAAGTCGATCCGAAAACACTTCCGCCAGCACGGAAAGCCGGCGGGTTCTTTGAATATCCCAGAAGTCTTTGGTCGGATAAGCCATTATCACAAGGGCTTTAGGTATATCCGTGTCAACATCAAGGGATAAGGTGCCTCCGGCAGGAAATTTCGGGCTCGTGACGGATGGTTGCAAAAAAACGGTCGATCTTTGCGGAAGATTCCCCAGATACCTGGACGCCAATCCAATGACGGCATCCACATCCATGTCCCCTGCAATGGAGATCTCTATAGCGTCCTTTTCTATTGCGGGCACCATCCAGGCCCGGACATCCTCTACCGTCAATGCCCGGAACGCTTCGTATGCCGGAAGGCCGAAGCGGGAATCTCCGCCGGCAAGAAACCGGCGGGCATGGAGCCTTGCCATGCCGTCAACGGTCCGGGAAAGTTCTTGATACTGCTGGGCAAATCTTTCCATGGACAGGGCATAGGCATCCTGCCGAAATCCCGTATCCAGGATATGGGCATAAAGCAGTTGAAACAGCAACGGGATCTCGTCGGAAACAGAAGTAGCCTTGAACATGAACCGGTCTTCTCCAACACTAAACCACACCCGGGTGTTTTTACCGGCAAGGGCCCGGTCCAATTCTTCCCGGGTCAGTCCACCCAGACCGCTTTCCTGAACCACTTCCGCAGTCAATTGTGACAAACCGGGTTTATTCAATGGCTCTGATGAGGATCCGGATCCAAAAACCAGATTGGCCATGATCTGATTCTGTTTGAAATCGGTTTTTTTCAGATTCAGGCGAATCCCGTTTTCAAAATCCACCTGAATAATTCCCAGATCGGCGATTTCACGGCGGGCGCGAATCTGCCCCGGCACATCCGGCACGGCAAGATAAGGAAACGACACCGGACGATATTCCGCCGGAGGAGACACGTCAACCCCTTGACTCTGATTCCAGACGGCCAGAATCTGTTTTTCCGGCGACACCCCTTCGGAAGCCTCCAGTCTGGCCTTTCCGGTCAGTTCGATCAGACGATGGTCCCTGGACCAGACCGCTTTCAACGATTCAAGTAAATCCCTGGCTGTCACTGATTGAACAAAGGGGGCAAGAAACGCCTTTTTCTGCGCCGGGGACTGCATGACCAGGTTCTGATCCAGATCTTCAATCATTTGCCGGGCAATTGCCTGGCTGTTTCGTGTGGATGCTTTTTTCTCCTGGTCCTCAAGGCTGGACAGATAATCGGCTTTGACCCGGACGACTTCGGAATCAGAAAAACCGTATTCCAGAGCGCTTCGCAGTTGTTGTTCCATTACGGAAAGGGATTTCTGCCAGTTTTCGGGATCACTTTCCGTAGAAATTTCCGCCACATATACGTCTTTTAAAAAACGACCCGAATGAACGCTGGCCGAAGTAAACGGCGTGCCCGATTTTCGAATCAACGCGTCCAGCCGATTTTGCAGGATATTGTCTGCCAGATCCTTTAAAGCCTCTTCTTTTTGAAACTGAATCGAGTCCGGATGACTTTTCTCCCTGAAAAGGGTTCCGATACTGATGGCGGCAGTTCCGGATTCAGCCTCATAATGATAAAAAGCCTTGACTCCCCGATGGTCGATGTTGCCGATATCCGGTACTGGTACGGCCTTTTCCGGTGCGGATAACAAATCAAATGCCGCTGCAATCTGGCTGGCGCAAATCGCCGGATCCAGATCTCCGACAGCAATCAGTATCATGGTTTCCGGCCGGTACCAGGTATCATAAAACCGCTTCAGGGCGGTATGATCGGCTTTTTTTAAAATAAGTTCATTCCCAATGGGCAGACGCCTTGAAATCAAAGAATCCGGAAACGAAAACTTCAGGGACGACTCAAAGGTGCGGTAGCTGGACGAATCCCGTGTCAGTTTTTCAGCAAGAACGACTTTTCGTTCCCTATCGATTTCATCCGGCAGCAAAAGGGCGCCATCGGCGAAATCACGCATCACTTTAAGGCCGTCTGCAAGGCTTTGCCGTGATCCATCGGGAAGCAGAACATCGTAAACCGTATCCGTGAAGCCTGTCCGGGCATTGGCATCGGCGCCGAAATCCATTCCGATGCTTTGAAAATAGCGGATCAGCTCGCCAGGTTTGAAATGGGTGGTTCCACAAAACAGCAGGTGTTCCAGAAAATGCGCATATCCCTGCTGATCATCGGTTTCATTCAGGGAGCCGGCCTGAACCACCAGATGCATGCTGACCCTGTCCAGCGGGGTCTTGTTTTTCATCAGGACATAACGAAATCCGTTGGAAAGTTTTCCAAAGACAATATTTGGATCCGGAGCAAGGTCACTCTGTTCCTGGGGCCAGAGGGCGGAATTGACTTCCGCTGCCGAAGCCAGAGCAATTCCCTCAGAAAAAGATTTTCCCGAAAAGTCGGGCGGATTTTTCTCCGTTATCGGCATCAGGACAATTAAGATCGCCATAACGCATCCGATAATTCCCGCCCGGAACGAAATCCTGACCGGATCACGCGTCGATTGTTTCATCGATTACTCCAACTTTAGTGGGTTGATAAATGACATCAAGATAGGACCGTTTCGTCGAAAATATATCCGAAAACTAAACATGTATTCCGGATTGGCAATGGAAACCCGAGACCGTCATATAAATTTCATTGAACATTACAACTTCTATTGATATAATTCATTCTTTTATTTTAAGCTGAGTCGTTCCAGAGCCATGATTCAAATGATCGGTTCCGGTTTTCCTTAAGACGGATTTGTAGGAGATGATGATGCGGTTGCCGTTTCTGCCATTTATTATGGCGCCCACTTTTGGCGGAATTCAAGAACACGCCGAAAAAGTGAAAGAATGCGCCTGGATATTTCAGCAGGCTATCGAATGCCATGTGAATTCTCACTGCATCCAATTTGACGAACTCAGAAAAGAAGTGATTCAACTGGAAAGCGAAGCCGACGTCATCAAAAATCGTATTCGGGCCTATCTCCCCCGAGAGCGGTTGATGCCTGTGAACAAAGTGCTCTTGCTCACATATGTCAAGGAACAAGACGAGATTCTGGATGCTGTGGTTGGCACTTTGGCATGGATTTCATACCGAAATCCGGAATCCATTCCGGTGGATCTGCACAAGGATTTCTTTCTTCTGGTGGATGCCGTGATGGACCCGTTTGAAGAAATCTCCAAAATGGTAACCGAGGCCAGAAATTATTTTCATCGATTTTCGGAAAGCCGACGGAACAAGGTTAAAGAAATCATACGGGCCATTCGTCAGCAGGAACACGAGGCAGATAAGGTGGAAGAGATGATTATTCAGAAAGCGTTTGAATTCGTGACGGACCCGATATCCTTGTTTCATGTAATCCGACTGGCGGAATCCATCGGCACGATTGCCGACCATGCTGAAAATGCAGGAGATATCATGCGATCCATGCTGGCCAGGTAGCAAAAACCCGTGGTCGCCAAGCCCCATACATCGCTGTACTTAACGATTCTGGTTCATGTCTTTTTCCGAAAAAGCGGATACTTCATACACTTCAACAGCGGTTTTCGTGTCTTTCCAGCATGTTATTTCCATTCCGGCTTTCTGGCATAAATGTCCCAGAAAATCTTCTGTTCCGGGAAGCTGTTCCCAGACCTGAGGAAGAAAAGTTGCCCGGCAAAAGCCCCGTGAAAGAATTACACCATGCACACCGGGTTTTAACAGTTTTATTAAGTCATCCGCATGCTCACAACGTAGCGGCACGGGCTGAGTCAATATGCTGATTTCAATTGTGATCTGATCCATTTCATTCAGGGTGACAGGAGAAAACCTGGGATCTTGAAACCCTGCGTGAATGGCGTTTTCTTTTACATTGGTAATCAGCGACTTGATGGGTTCTATCATGCCGATGCACCCTCTCAGCCGACCGTTTGAATGCAGGGTGACAAAACAGCCCCTTTTCTCCAAGAATACGGGTGAATTTCTTGCCGGCAGCGGTGCGGTTGGTTTTTCTCCCAGGCGATCCAGAATAACCGATCGGGCAAGTTGGAGCAGATATCGTTTATCCTCTATGGATATCGGTGACATATCAGAGCCTCCGGAAAAATAGGCACGAAAGAGACAAGCTATCGTGGCGTTCGTGCTTTTCGTATCAAAAATAACAAAAAAACATTGTTAATAGGAAAAGATGTATTATTGTATTTCATTTATGTAAAGAATAACACTATCATCTGAAAGCCGCTTTGTCCACCCAATCGGCAAACAGTTCCGATGATCCCTATAGACCAACAGTTTTGGAGTCGCAATGGCAGAAACCGATAAAGACGATTTGATCAGTATTATTGAAGAAGACGAAAAAGGATCCACAATTCCGGATATCCTTCCCCTGATGCCTGTGCGGGATATCGTGATCTTCACCGATATGCTGCTTCCCCTTTTTGTGGGACGGGAAAAATCCGTTCTAGCCGTTGAGGAGGCAGTCTCAAAGGATGGGTTTATTTTTCTGGCAACACAGAAAGAAACCGGCGTTGAAAATCCCAAGCCAGACCAGATTTATGAAATCGGAACCATCGGCCGGGTGCTGCGGATGCTCAAACTCCCGGATGGCCGGGTGAAAGCGCTGGTTCAGGGCGTGGCAAAAGCCAGGATCATTCAGTATACCCGCAAAAAATCCCTGTACCGCGTCCGGCATGAGGTCATCTCCCCGGTTCCGGTCACGGAAATGACGATTGAAATCCAGGCACTCATGCGAAATGTCCGGGAGAATTCCGAAAAAATCCTGGCATTCCGGGGCGAAATGACCGGAGACGTCAGCGCCATTCTGGAAAGTATCGATGATCCGGGCAAGCTGGCGGATCTGGTGGCATCCAATTTAAGACTCAAAATTGATGAATCCCAGATGATACTGGAAATCATCGACTCGGTTGAGCGGTTGCAGAAAGTTAATGATCTGCTGTCACGGGAGGTAGACCTGTCCTCCATGCAGGCCAAAATCCAGTCCAATGTCCGGGATGAAATCGCCAAAAGCCAGCGGGATTATTTTTTGAGGGAACAGGTCCGGGCCATTCACAAGGAACTGGGAGAAAGCGATGAAAAGGCCCTGGAAATTGAAGAGTATCAGAAAAAAATCAAGCGTGCCAAAATGTCCAAAGAGGCGGAAACCGAAGCCTTGAAACAACTCAAACGGCTGGAACAGATGCATCCGGATTCCGCTGAATCCTCGATTGTAAGAACCTATCTGGACTGGCTGGTTGAAATGCCCTGGAGCAAATCCTCCAAAGACGACATCAATATCAAGGAAGCCAAAAAAGTTCTGGACTCCGATCATTACGGACTGAAGAAAATCAAGGAACGGATTCTGGAGTACCTGAGCGTTCGCAAGCTCAACCCGAAAATGAAGGGGCCGATTCTGTGTTTTGTCGGACCTCCGGGCGTGGGGAAAACCTCTTTGGGCCGTGCCATTGCCAAAGCCATGGGCCGGAAATTCTTCCGGATTTCCCTGGGCGGCATCCGGGATGAGGCGGAGATCAGAGGGCACCGGCGTACTTATATCGGCGCACTTCCCGGCCGGATCTTGCAGGGCCTTAAGCAGTGCGGCACCAACAATCCGATATTCATGATGGATGAAATCGACAAACTGGGATCTGATTTTCGCGGTGATCCGTCCTCGGCCCTTCTGGAAGCCCTGGATCCGGAACAGAATGCCTCCTTCAGCGATCACTATCTGAATCTGCCTTTTGACCTGTCAAAGGTCATGTTCGTTCTGACCGCCAACATGACCGATACCATCCCGTCCGCACTTCTGGACCGGATGGAAATCATCATGCTGTCGGGCTATACCGAAGAGGAAAAAACCGTCATTGCCGAAAAATATCTGCTTCCCCGGCAGCTGAAAGAAAACGGCATCAAGGCCAAAGACCTTCAGATCAGTCCTGTGGCGCTTCAGCAGATTATTGCCGAATACACATCGGAGTCCGGGGTCCGGAATCTGGAGCGGGAAATCGGAACCATCTGCAGGAAGGTGGCCAGAAAGCTTGCCGAAGAGCAAAAAGGCCCCTTTACCATTTCGAAAAACAATCTGCATAAATACCTGGGTATCCCCAAATACATAACTGAAATGGATCAGGAAGACAGTCAGGCAGGGCTGGCCACTGGCCTGGCATGGACCCAGGTGGGCGGAGAAGTCCTTTATGTTGAAGCTTCCCTGATCGGCGGCAAGGGCGAAATGATCCTCACCGGCCAGCTCGGGGATGTCATGCAGGAATCCGCGCGGGCTGCCATGAGCTATGCCCGGACCAAACTGGCCGAATT
>AMWB02134247.1_pt2 | contig 15655 bp, 10 predicted proteins | sample 200311 | NCBI WGS metagenome assembly AMWB02 (sample SAMN02737377, study PRJNA173069) | bioreactor metagenome | biome: anode biofilm in microbial fuel cells | place: USA: California | collected 2010-12-16 | reverse complement strand
CGGCGATGGCCGAAATCGCCGGGAAGATGCCCGCCGGCATCGGCTACGAATGGTCCGGCACCTCTTTCGAGGAGAGCCTTTCCGGTGCGCAGGCCCCGCTTCTTTTCGCGATCTCGCTGATCGTCGTCTTTCTGTGCCTGGCGGCGCTGTACGAGAGTTGGTCGATCCCGTTCTCGGTCATCCTCGTGGTGCCTCTCGGGGTCCTGGGGGCCCTGCTCGCCGTGCATTTGCGCGGCCTGCCCAACGACGTGTATTTCAAGGTAGGGCTTGTCGCCATCATCGGCCTGTCGTCGAAGAACGCCATCCTGATCATCGAGTTCGCGCGCGAACTCAAGGAGCAAGGCATGAGCACGATCGATGCCGCTGTCGAGGCGTGCCGTCTGCGCTTCCGCCCCATCCTCATGACCTCCATCGCCTTCATCGTCGGCGTTCTGCCGCTCGCCATTTCCACCGGCGCGGGCGCCCAGAGCCGCCATGCGATCGGCACGGGCGTCATGGGCGGCATGATCACCGCAACGGTTCTGGCCGTCTTCCTGGTGCCGGTCTTCTTCCTGGTCGTGCAGCGCCTGTTCCCCGGTCATGCCCGCCACCATGCCAGTGAAATTGTCGAGGATTCCAATCATGCGTAAGTTCGTCCCGCTGGCCTTGGCCCTGGCCGCATCCGCCCTGTCCGGCTGCTCCTTCATGCCAGAATACTTCCGCCCTGCCGCGCCCGTTCCGCAGCAGTGGCCGGAAGGCATGCGTAGCGACGGCGCGCGCCAGGCCTACGACCTGGATTGGCGGCAATATTTCCCCGACGAGCGCCTCCAGGCCATGATCACCGCCGCGCTCGAACACAACCGTGACATGCGCATCGCCGTGGCGCGCGTCGAGGAGGCACGCGCCTTGTATGGCATTCAGCGCGCCGACCGCCTGCCCACCGTCAATCTGGGCGGCGGACATAACGCAACGCGCACCCCGGCGGATCTTTCCGCCACCGGTCGCGACGCCATCGCCCGGCGTTGGGACGTGAACGTTTCGACGCTTTCCTTCGAACTGGATTTCTGGGGCCGGGTGGCCAGCCTCACCGAAGCGGCGAAGGCCTCGTTTCTGGCCACCGAGGAGGCGCGACAGGCGTTCCGGCTGTCGCTGATCGCCAACGTTGCCGACGCCTATCTGTCCCTCAAGGAGGCCGAGGAACGCGCCGCGCTGGCGCGCATGACGCTCGAAACCCGTGGCGAAACCCTGCGCATGGTCGACAAGCGGCGCGAGGTAGGCCTCGCCGGCGACCTCGACTACCTGCAAGCCGAAGGCGCGCTCCAATCGACCCGCGCCGAACTGGCTAGCCTGGAACGGCAGCGCGCCGTGGCGCAGAACTTCCTGCGCGCCCTGGTGGGCGTGGAGAGAACCGATTGGCCGGGCGGGCGCAGCCTCGGCGACCAAGGCATCGTGCCCGACTTGGCGGCCGATCTTCCGTCCGAAGTTCTGGTCCGGCGTCCCGACATACTTGCCGCCGAGCAGCGGCTCATCGCGGCGAACGCCAACATCGGCGCGGCGCGGGCGGCATTCTTCCCGCGCATTTCGCTCACCGCCATTGCGGGCACAGCCAGCCGGGAGCTTTCCGGGCTGTTCGATAGCGGCAGCGGCGCCTGGAGCTTCCAACCCAGCCTGACGCTGCCGATCTTCGATGCGGGAAGGACATCGGCAAACGTCGATCTCGCCGTGGCCAGGAAGAACATCGCCGTGGCGGAATACGAGAAAACCATTCAGCAGGCATTCAGAGAGGTTTCCGATCTCCTGGTTGGGCGCGAACGACTGGCCGAGCAGCTGGCTGCGCAAGAGGCCTTTGACAAGACCCAACAGCAACGCCTGGTGTTGGCGGAAGCCCGCTATCGCCAAGGCATTGCCAGCTTCCTGGAAGTACTTGACGCGCAACGTGACACATTCACTGCCCGTCAGGGGGTTATCCAGACTCGACGCACCCTGCTTTCGGCAGCAGCTCAGCTGTACAAGGCACTGGGTGGAGGCGAGTACCCCGGCACGTCAAGCACGGCGTTGTCTCGGCTGGAAAAGTAAGCGTGGCCGCCGTCTTCTGTGGGGCCGATTTGTCGAAGACCTGCGTTGGCAAGAAGAACCAAAGCCGAGGCTGAGCAAACCCGGATGAAAATCGTCAAAGCCGCACGCCACGTTTTCCTGGCATGCGGCGTCACCCATAGTAGCCTGGAACAGATTGCCCATGCTGCCGGTGTGACTAATCCGGCCCCAGGGATCTACCGTCACCTTTACCGCCAACTTGCTCCGCTTGCTGGCGATAGCCACCGATAGATGCCGTGACGTATTTATTTACGAATCAACACGTTACGACTGTTTTTCGATAGCTGGCGATAGTCCCCGAAGGACCTGATTTCACTCCCACTCGATCATCAACAGGTCGCCTAAACCCGCGTGGTTAAAGGGATTGGCTGTGATCAACATAGGGCATTACCGTCACTTTTACCGTAAGAAGCGCGCATCTTTTGCTGGCGCGGGAGATGGAGCAATTTGCGGGGCGGCAACTCTGGCAACACCATTGTCAACCAACGCACATCATACCGAATACAGGACCAAACTTCAGCCCGTCTGAGCATAGTGCACTCCACGCACTTCATCTTGCGAGGCCAAGACAAAATCGATCTGTCGGCCGAAACCTAGACGCCTCAACCGTGAAAGCACCTCGTCCAATGCATGCTGCGCACGCATTCGGCACAGTACGCCTTCGCCACCAATACATTCGTAACTGCCTATTTGGCCGCACACGTTGGGTGGAGCGCTTATTCCAACGAACAACCGTCGCCGTTGGCTGCAATAGAAACATATGGCTTTACATATCATATGTTTTACCATATTGTTCTATCAGTCATAGCGAGGTGACATATTCATGTCTATTGAGAGGCGCCAGGAAAGAGACGCTAAAGTGGGCCGGATCCTTCTCTGGGAAGGGCGGGTCAGCCGCAGCCGACTCATCGCCGAGTATGGCCTGAGCCCCATTCGGGCCAGCGAGTGGCTGCGCGACTTCCGGGAATCGTACCCGGAGTGGGTGGCCTGGGACAGCAAACTCAAAGCGGATCTGGCAACTTCCAGAGCCTACGCGGATGCCGAGCGCGCCGCGAAGGCATCGCGGCCCAACGCCATTAGCGCCATGCTGGTCCCGTATGCACCGGACGCGCCCGGCAGGCCGCTGTTCATCTCCTGGGACTTCGTCTACACCTCGCCGCGCACCTTCTCCCGACTAAATCTGGCGATGGCCGATCGCCTGCGTGTGAAGTTCCTCTACTGCTCCATGAATAACCCGGAGCCACATGAGCGGACCATTGAGCCGCACAGCCTGTTGAGGGCTGGTCGGCGATGGCATGTCCGCGGCTACTGCCTGCAGCGACGGGCTTTCCGCGACTTCGTGCTGGGACGCATGAGCAAGGTTCAGTTGCTGCCGGAACCCTCCGAGGCGGACATCGCGACCGACAATGCCTGGTCCACGGTCCTGCAAGTCAGGCTCGTTGCTCACCCTAAACTCAGCACCGCACAGCAACTGGTCGTTAGAAACGAATACTTCAACGGGGCCTCAGCGCGCATCGAGAGTTGCAGGGCCGCCCTCCTGAACTACATGGTGCAGGAGCTTATGGCGGCGACCGACGTGGATCGGCAGATTCCCCCCGACTATCAGCTTGCGATCGAGAACACGGAGGAGTGCCGGCAATGGCTCTTCATGACCTGACCGACCAAATTCGCCAAGAGAAGGTGGCCGAGCGCTATCCGCCGCTCTTCAAACGCCTGCCCGACAGACTGTTCGCACCGCTGGCCTCGGCCAACCGTTTCCAGTATTGGTCGCTGCTGTGCGTGCTGCATGCCAAGCGCTTCGGACCCGAGGCACCGCTACCACCCAGCACCGGCTTCCTGATGCGCGAGATCACAGCCGACATTGCTGAGGAACTTCAGTATCAGGACTGGACCCCGGAGGGTGACGATGTGACACCGGCCACGCCGTTGGCGATCCGGGCCATCATGGTCTTCAATCGCCTGCGCGATGCGGGATGGATCCGCGTGGACCGGGTGGGTGTGCGCGAGATGGTGACGATGGCGCCGGCTGTCGCCCATTTCATGAACCGCCTGGTCGAGTTCGCTCACACCGGTCCGGAGTTCGTCTCCGGCAAGATTCGCAGCATTGAGGCCAACCTCAAGCTGCTCTTGGACGAAAGCACGGACGGCGCTTCGCTGCATGAGGCCGCTCGGCAGTCACGCGCCCTACTCGAACACGTCCGGATCGCTGGCACCAACGTGCGCGACCTGATGCTAGAGATCGGCCGAGTCGACGCCACCGGCGAGTTCGTGCGGCGATTCTTCGACGACTACGTCGAGCGTATGTTCATCGGTGACTACAAGGAATTGCGCACACGCGAGCACCCACTGGCCCGACGTCAGGAGATCCTGCGCCTAGTGGTCCATGTGCAGCAGACACAGGAACTGCGCACCCGACTGATCCAGTGGTACTTCGAGAAACAATCCGGGCGGGATCCCACCCGCGCCGAAGCCATGTTCGAGCGCGACATCCAGAAGGTGGAGGATCTACGTCGGATCGACGAGTATCTGGACCGCCTGGACGACGAGATCCGACGCGCCAACAAGCTGGCGCTGGCCTACCTGGACTACCGGCTGCGGGCCGCCCGCCCTCTGGATGAGCTGATCGGCCATGCCATCGACGCCGTCATCAAGCACGGCAGCAAGGCGGCCGCTCTGGCGCCGTTTTCGCCCGGTGACTGTATCGCTGGCGAGCGTCTTGCCTCGCCCCGCGTCGAGACCAAGCGCCCCCCGCCCAGCGGACTACGCAAACAGGTCATGTCAGCGGAACAGGAGGCCCGGGCTCGCCTAGCCTTGATGGCACGGGACCGGCGCACCATGTCGCTGCCAAAGCTCGCGGCCTTCGTGCGCCAGCAGCTCTGCGAGTCGGATACGGTGCCCAGCGCCTCTCTCCAGGTCGACAGCATCGAGTCAGTCCGAGCGCTGCAGGCCTTATGCGCCATCGCCGCGGCAAACGCGACGCCCAGCAAGCTACTACAAGCCAACGCGCGGGCAATGAGCAGCGGATTCACCACGGTCCGTATGGAAGGCGAAGAGGTCCAGGGTCAGGGCATCTCTCACCTCCCCTTCACGATCGCAAGAACAACCAAGCCAGCCAAGGGAGGAGGCAGCCAATGAGTTTCTGGACGGATGCGGCTGAGGCCACCAAGAACGTGGTCACGGAAGATGATTTCGAGGCGGCGGCCAACCGACTGGTCACTGAGCAGGTTCTATATGCGGCGGATCGTGGCAGCAAGGTGGCCTACGGGCTGATCCGGGACTTCGAGCGAGAGTTCAAACGGGCCTTGGAGCCGCTGGGCTATGTCGTGCGGATCAACAGCCAGTTGCGCTATGCCTGTGCCATTCCCAAGCACGCCAGGACATCACCGGTCACCGTGGACCAGACACTGCTCGCACTGGTACTGCGCAAAATATTCGACGAGGAGACTCGATCCGGGCACCACGATGAAAATGGCGAGGTGGCCTGCGATCTAGTCACGCTGGAGGTCAAGTACAAGCAGACGACGAGCGGCCGCGAGCTTGCCACCGGTGGCAAGCTCGTTGCGCTGATGCAGTGGATGCGGCGCTGGGGCCTCGCCCGGGTGTCGGAGGAGGATGACAATCAATTCGGGCACGATGCGGACCAACCCTACGTGGTCATCATCCGTCCGGGCATCGCCGAGGTCCTAGGTGAGGCGGCGCTAGCGCGCATCGCCCTATTCGCCAACCCGGACGCCGAGATTGACCGCATGCACCGTGCGGTCGCGTCCGCCATGGAAGAGGATGGTGCCGCATGAAGAAGCTGATCCGAATCCGAGTAGTCCAGTTCTTCCTGTACGAAATGCGCGAAGTCGACGTCGGTATGAGCTGCGGCATCTTCGGCGCCAACGGCAGCGGCAAGTCTTCGCTTCTAGATGCCGTGCAAATCGTCATGCTAGGGGCCAACGAGAGCCGCGGCAGCGCAGGCGTCGCCTTCAATGCACAGGCTGACGAATCCAACCATAACAGCCGCAATATCCGGAGCTACTGCCTTGGTCAGTATGGCGACTCGCCGGAAGCACGCGTGCGCGACAGTGCCAACACCTACATCACCCTGGTTTGGGAGGACACCGCGACCCGAGAAATCGTCTCCACGGGGGTGAGCATCTACGTGAGCGCCGACCGCGAAAAGTCAGACGTGCAAGGTCGCTACATTCTCCCTGCGGAACTTACGCTCAACGACCACTTGGAATTCGTCGATGGCGAATACCGGTCGCGGCCATGGGCGAGCTTCAGACAGATGCTCTCGCAACGTGCTTACGGCGAGGAAGTGCTATTTCACGACTCCGAGCGCTTCGTCAATGCAATGCTGTTTCGATTGAGGGGTGCGCGCGGAGCACCGCGTTTGGATTCCTACCGTCAAGCATTCCGTTTCGGGCTGCGTATGAAGTTCGACAAGAGTGTCGACGACATCGTCCGCCAGCAGGTATTGGAGACTCGACCGACCAATATCAAGCGCTTCAAGGATGTGCTGCATACCTTCCAAGAGATGGCAGCTCTAGTACGCAGCGTGCAGGCCAAGCTCGACGAGGCTGAGTTGATCGAAACGGATTTCGCCGATGCGCACCGTCGCAATATCCATTCGGTCTCGCTCGCTGCCTTGGCCCAGGTGGCGGAACTCGAAGTTGCCAACGAGGCGGTGACCACTGCCGAGACAGCCGAAGGCCGGGCAGCAGCAGCTCTGGAAACCGCCACCGCGCGGCGTAACGAAGTAAACCGTCAGGTCGGGATTGCCGAGCAGCACGCGCGCGATAGCGCCTCTGCCCGGGACAAGCACGCGTCCCACGCGGACGCTGCGTTGCTGCGTGAAAGCCTCGCTGGGATACAAAACCGGCTCACTGAACAAAGAATGGGGCTGCACCGCAACATCAAAGCCATCGGCAAGGCTATCGACGTACAAATCCCTGGCAAGCTCGTCGCCGACAATGCTGAGGCCGCTACGTTGGCGTTCAGGGATATTCATACCCTGCTGGAGAGCGACAAGCTCAACAGCCGCGACGTAGTGGAGTCAACTATCCGCAAGGCGCTACGCGCGGCCAAACTGCTCAGCAATGAGGTGTTCGAGGAGATGCAGTCTGTCGGTCGTGCGCAGGCTGCGGCCGAAGCCGACCTGGCTGGTGTGCGAGAAAACCAGGAGCGCATTGCCAAGGGGAAACCACCTCTGGAAGGGCCGGCCGCGGCGCTCAAACGTGTACTGGCAAACGCTGGCGTGGACGCCACCCCGGTTTGCGACCTGGTGCGCGTCGACGATTCAGACTGGCAACCAGCTATCGAGTCCTATCTGGGCACGTCGAATATGCAAGCCCTGCTGGTCGACGAGGCCGATGAGCGCAAGGCATTCCGGGTGTCGCGCCAGGCTGGGGTCTACGAAGCGAAGGTCGTGATGCCCAGCAAGTTCTCCAACCGCGGTAGCCCCAGGCGCGGTGCCGTGGCCGAATTAATCAGTGGCAACAGCGTAGCGGCGGTCAACTACCTGCGGTCCAAGTTCGGCGACACACAGCGTGCGGATACTGAGGACGAGTGCTTCACCCACCGTTTCGCGATGACCAAGGACGGTATGTTGCTGGCCGACGGCGAGATGGTGCGCAAGAAGCCGACGGATCCCGCCCTTTTCAAGATCGGCCCGACCTCTACGGCAACGCGCACCTCGATCGCCGAACGAGCCCGTCAACTCGAAGAGCAGGTTGAGGCGCTCAAGGATAGGTACGCTAAGCTCAAAGTCCTCTTGAACAACCTCAGCCCGTTTGTGGGTGGGGAACAGGATAAGGTACTGGATATCCTCGAAGCCTTTGATCGGCTTTCCAGAGAGACGAACGATGAGGTGGCTCTGACGCAGCGCCTTCAAGCCTTGGACACCGAGGAGTATCGACAGCTAGTGCAAGCAGCCGCAGATGCTGACGCGGCAGTAACCGCGTTGCGCGAGCTGCAGCTCGAAACGGTTCAGGCGGTCGGTGCCGCGGAGACAGAATGCCGGCAAAAATCCGAGGACACAAAAAAGAAGCAGGCTTTGGCCCTCACCCAGAAAGAGATTGCTGATGCGGCGCGGGCGGCTGAGGGCTTCGACGCCGGCTATGCGTCAGACCAGTGGGAAAGACTGCTGACTCGCCAGAGTTTGTCGTTCAGAGAAATCGTCACCGACTGCACTCGCCGCAGCAATGGTGCCAAAGACGACTCGCGCCAGAAAGCGTCGAGCGCCATGCAGAAATTGTCGGCCTTCCTCGTTAGGCACAACGAGTTCATGCCGGCAGGTACCCAAGACGACTGGCGCAATGCGCGTGCTTGGCTGGAGGCGCGGGTCACAATCCTGACCGAGACTGGTCTACGCGAGAACAAAGCTCGGATGGAAGATGCCTTGAGCGCTGCCAAGAGCACTTTCCGCAACGACGTCGCGGTAGCGCTGCACGAGCACCTTGAGTGGTTGAGCGACACCATCAACCGGATGAACGAGGCCTTGCGTCTGGCACCAATGTTCACCAACAACGAACGCTATCAATTCCGCGCGCATGTACGACCGGCCTTCGCCGTGCTGCTGAAGTTCATCAAGGACGTCGCGCAGTACGGCCCGACAGAGGATTTGCTCGGCGGTGCTGGGGAATTGCCCAAAGAATTCGAGGAGTTAATGCGAGAAAAGGCGGTCACCGGCGCTGCCGCAATGAAGTCCCCTCTGGACGACTATCGAGAGTTCTTCGACTTTGATATCGAAGTACTCCGCGAGGAAGCCTCAACAAATACGACCAAGCACATCGGCTGGCTCAGCAAGCGCGTCGGGTCCGGTTCTGGCGGCGAGCATCGCGCTCCGCTGTACGTGATCGCAGGCACCGCGCTATCGTCGGCCTATCGGCTAGAGCGTGGTGACGACACCGGTATCCGGCTGCTGGTCATCGACGAAGCTTTCATAAAGATGGACCCGAGGAACATCGTGGCAACTATGCGTTACTTCGAGGAGCTGGGCCTGCAGGTCTTCATGGCCAGCACGGGCGATGCCTTGGGTAGCCTGACAGCCTTCCTTGATCGGTACTACGACATCATGCGCGACGCCGAAAGCAACGTGGTGGTGCTTGAGGGCCACGACGTGTCCCCCGAGACGCGCGAGATGTTCCGCGCCGACCTACCCGAATTCAACCCGGAACTGATTGAAGCTGAAATCAGGAAGCAGTACCGGCCGCAAACTTACTCGGTGGAGGGGGTCGCAACGTGAGTCGCCAAGACCAGACCGAGATGGATCCGCTGGCCAGGAAAGCGCTGGAGCGCCTGCTGAAGTCCGCCGACAAGCACGAGGCCGGCACCGCCGCGCGACGCCCCGCCCTGACGGACTCAGCGCTATTCGAGTATAGAGAGTTGCGCAGCCTGAAGGCCAAAGAGAACTTCGAATCAGTGATGGCGTACGCTCAGGCGGAGGGCGCGATCATGGTCCAGCGCCCTCGGCATGACCCTAAAGGCCTCGTAGAGCGCATCGAACTGATTGATGTCGCCAAGCTGGCTTCGATCTTGGGCAAGGTGCCTCATGCAATGCGGGTCCAGTCCGCAAGACAGACCCTCACCGCACGATACGACGAGCACCCGGTATTGAACGACGTCCTGTCCAACTGGGAGAAGCTCAAGAAGGTCCGCGGCGCTGGGCCTGACGCCGCCGACAACTGGGCCATGGCCTGTGACGTCATCTCCTACTGCCGGGCCCAGGTGGCGCTCGGCGCCACGGAGACGCCGGTGCGGGATGCTAGCGCGCGCCTGTTCAAGGACAGCAAGCGCATCGAATCCTTGGTGCCTTGCCTGGATGTGCTGCTGGCAGGGAACGTTGAGGATGATGCACGCCCGGAAGCCGAGGTACTACAGGAGCTTGGTCTCTATCGCGAGCCACAGCCAGCGCGTCTGGCCGGTAACATCGTGGTCCGTCGGGAGCGTGGCTCGTTCCCGTTGGACCGCCCCTACGGCGCCCTCCCCCCGTCCACGGTGCTGGGCCTTGAATCCATGCCCAGCCAAGTGCTGACCGTCGAAAACCTGACCACGTTCCATGTGTGGGCACGCCAGCACTGTGACTCCGATGTGCTGTGTCTCTACACCGCAGGCATGCCATCCCCGGCCTGGCGGGCAATGTACATCCGGCTACTCTCCGAACTCCCGATATCAACTCCAGTGCTGCACTGGGGCGACGTCGACGAAGGGGGATTTCGGATCGCGGCTTATTTGAGCCGGTGTGCAACCGAAGCAGGCCATGTCCTTCGGCCTTGGAAGATGCGTCCGGCGGATGTTCCCGATTCGCAACGCCGGGTGGCACCGACGCGCACCGTGGATCGAATGGTCAAATACGCCGGTGAGGCCGGTTGGAACGACATTGCGCACGAGTTGGCGGAAGCCAAGCTCGTCGCCGAGCAAGAGGGTTGAGGTTACGACAGTTGGCAACAACCAAACTCTATTTGCTCAAGACCACCCAAGCGCAGTTCCGGGCCAAGAAACGATAAAGGCGATGACCAACAATTCTGGATTCGACAACCTCAACAAGCAGTGTGAACGCAGCATCACGAAAATGAGCGATGCCGAGGCGCTCGCACACATCGGCCAGTTGATCGATGATGCCTTCGACGCATCCTTCGAGCGTGGCGCCAAACGCGCGCTTTATTTGCTCGACGAATTATCCAAACGAGAACTCATCGACACGGATGGTGCCCTGGTCGAGTATTTCCGAGCCAATGCTTGGGCGGCGCTGTCGCATATAGCGAATGTCCGACGATCCTGGTCTTGGGAAGCACCAGAACGGCAGGCAGAACTGCTTGCACTGTCGCGCGCCTCAAACCATGCCGGCTTTTCGAACCTCGATAAGGTTCGTCAATGCCAAATCCTTACCAACCACGCAAACCTCCTCAATACCGTCGGTCGCACGATCGACGCGATCGCCATTTGGGACGCTGCTCTGAAGATCATTCCGGGGTTTGTGATGGCGTGGGGCAACCGAGGTTGCGGGCTCAGAGGCTATGCCGGCATGGTAGTTGATAACCGTGAGCGTGCGATCATGGCTTTGCATGCCTTCGACAGTCTTCGTTCGTCGATGGCCGAGGACGCACTCTTTGATTCCGGTGATCAGAGGGAGGCAATTGTCTATTTCGACGGTCAAGCGACGGAAATTGCTGGCGCCGTCAATATCGAAGCAGTTCGGGCGATGCAAAACCTCAATCATGGCGACGCCGGACGCTCGAAGACTGAACGCGCCTATCGTCGCTGGTGCCTTGAGCATCGTCTCTTTCTATGCCCCCTGAACGATCTTGGGCAGCATCTTGCGGCAGCTATCGATGACCTGATGCTGCCGCCTCTGATCGAAGGGTTTAATGACCGTCCCGACGGACATTTGCCGCCGCCAATCGTTGGCTTCTTCAGTCAGATGAAGCAGGAGTATGCCTCTGCGCGCTTCATGCTGTTCGAGGGAATAAGCAACACACAGGTCCACTTCTCAGATCGCGGGGTCGCGCTCACCGACACGCTCGACTATCCGCTCTATTCGTTAGCGAGCGAGCGGGTCCGAACAGCCTTCCGCATCGCCTACTCCCTGCTCGACAAGGTAGCCTTTCTCGTTGACCGCTACTGGAGCTTAGGCAAGATACCAGACAGAATTAGCTTTAAGAACGTCTGGATGACCGAGAACAAGGCGCGCCTGCTGCCTCAGTTCGAGAAACGCGACAATCTGCCACTGCGTGGCTTGTTCTGGTTGTCGAAGGAGCTATTCGATGACCAGCTCAAGCACACCACATCCGCCGATGCTCGTGAACTGCACGGTATCCGCAATGCGCTGGAGCATACCTATCTGCGTGTAAGCGAAGGCTGGGCCAAGCCGTTCATGATCAACGGGACGAACAAGGGCAGCATCGGCATCGCCATCGGCAGCGACGAACTCGAAGCCAAAGCGATCCGAGTCATGCAAATGGCGCGATCCGCACTGTTCTACGTATCCTTCGCAATCGGCGTCGAAGAGCGGAGGAAACGACTCGCGAATCCCGGCCAGCTTATTGGATCAATGCCGCTCTATGGCCTCGACGATAAGCGGAAGCGGCGCGATCCATGCTAAGCAAGTCCGCACGACCCGCTCGTCCGAGGAACTGCAGGGTGAAAACGAACGATAACAATCACAAGGTTATCGTGCGATGTAGAGTTATCACGTCTAGGGGTTTCGCAACCCGGCGTTGTTTCATATTCTAGAAAACAGCAATTTTCGCTGTTCAGCGAATCACTGCCCTGCTCCGTCTGCTTCTCCGGGTCATCGCCCAAATGAATGATCTGGCCAGTCGTAGCCAAACTACGACAGCAATGACTTTTCCAAGTCGCCCGATTGACCGTCAGTTTCCTTCCGGCTCCGAGGCGTGGGCCGAACTCCGGCCCCCTCCCCTCTGCTTCTCCTGAATCCCCGATCCCCAGCCATGAACGCCTCCAGCATGAATGGGATCAGCGTCATCGTATCGATTTTCTCGCCATAGGTCTGCGCGTGCAGCGCGGCGTAGCGATCGAGGTCCGCCTTGAGGTTGGTCGGGCATGTGAATGTCAGTTTGACGCTCTCGGTCTTGGGCAGCGGCCCCAGCCGCAGCTTGCGTGTCGTGCTCATCGTGAAGCCCCTCGACTGAAAAACAGCGGTTGATAAGGCCGCAGCACCAGATCCCGGTTGACGATGATGCGCACCGGCAAGCCGGGCCGCTCCGTCAACGTGGGCTGGATATTGAGATTGCGTCGGGTCATCTCTTGGCCCACTTGGTTCACGCTGTCCTGCAAGCTGTTGCGCCCGGCGTTGATGACGCGATCGCCGTTCTGGCGGTTCTCCGGCGCGGCCAGTTCGGCACCAACGCCCAGTAGCGTCGTCAGCGCGGCACCCGCGAAGATGCGATCCCAATGCCAATCGACGCCATCCTCCAGTCCGGAGTTGCCGGCGGGGTCTGCACCGGCCAGGTTGTCCAGCGTCAGCGAAGACGTGTCGGGCAGGATGATCCGGTTCCATACCACCTGCACCCGGCTCTGCCCATAGCTGACTTGGCTGTTGTAGCGGCCGAGGATGCGCGAACCTTGTGGGATCAGCACAAACTTGCCCGTAGCCGTGTCATAGACTGGCTCTGTCACCGTGGCGATCGCGTCGCCCGGCAGATCGGACTTGATGCCCGTGACCAGGGCACCAGCGATCACTGTGCCGGCCATGACCTGATACGGCGAAGCCGGCATTTTCAGATTCCCGGAATTGCGAGTTTCCGTAGTTCCTGCTTTCAGGAACGCCTCTTTCTGGTCCTGCCGGTTCTGCACGGCAGTCGGATCGGCAGGCTGCGCCGCTGTCGAGGATGGCCCCGCAGCCATCGGATCGAAGCCTGCAATGCCAGACGCAGGACTGGTCGTGGCTACCTGCGTCGGCGCGGTAGCGGCGCGTTGATTGCTGGAACGGAAGAACACCGATGCGCCTGCTGCCGCTTCCGCTTCCTTGCGCTGTGCGTCGTGCTCGGCATTAGCCGGAACGTGGCCAGGTGGGGTGTGGCTGGGTGTTACTGGCTGCTGCGATTTCACGATGGCCGGTCCCAGGTCGCCCGGCAGCGGCGGCCCTAGTTCAGGAACATGCGGTGGCAATTTGGAATAGTCGCTCGGAAGCTTGTCCAGTCCTTCCGAACGCGAAACGCGATCCACGTTGTAAAGCTCGGCCTGTTCGCCTGCACTGCGCTTGCGCGGTTGCAGCGACCACATGGTCGCGCCCAACACGGCTACGGCAAGGCCTCCGGCCAGGATCGCCAATGTGCGCCGGTTCAGGCGCGTTACCGGACGTGGCTGGGCGCGCAGCGCCACGTTCTCTGGCGCGACTTTCGGGGCAGCCTCGGGAACGGGCATGTCCGGGTTATCGTTCTGGCTCATGGTCAGTTCCCCCGCGTTGCGCCCACAACCCCATCCGTGCGCTCGATGCGCACCACTTCGCCCTTGTCACCGCCCAAGCGCAGTTCGGCCGCACCGAACAGCCGATCCACGATGTAGTACGGCGCACGGAAACGGTAGTTCACCAGTTGCCCGTCACCCTGAGCGCCGATCACGAACAACGGCGGCAACTCGCCTTGCGCGATGCCCGGTGGGAACTGGATATAGACCTTCTCGCCGTCGTCGAAGGCGCGTATCGGTTTCCACGGCGCATTGCTGCCACTGATGGCGTAGCGAAAGCGAATCTTGTCCAGCGACAGGCCGGTATCGACCGGCGCCGTCGCCTGCGCGGCCTGGGCCTGACGTTGCAGGGCTAGCATCCGATCTTTCGGGTATTCCCACGACACCGAAGCCATCCAGGCGCGTTCGGTCGATGTCAGCTCGATCAGGTAGGTGCGCCGACTGGTGGTGATGACCAGATTGGTCTTGAGACCCGAGCGGATCGGCTTGACCAGCACGCTGACGTGCAGCGCATCGCCCGTGCCGCTGGAGGTGTCACCAACAATCCAGCGCACCGTATCGCCAGCGGCGACCGTGACCAGTTCCTCGCCGGGTTGCAGAGAAATCACCGTTACCCGCCCCGGCGCCGCATAGACCTGATACAGCGCACCATCCGTGAAGGGCCAGACCTGAATGGCGTTGACGTAGCCCTCACGCGTGGGCGCGATGCGCGCCTCGGCATTGGCACGCGATACCCGGAGCTTTTCGTCGGCGGGTTCAGGTGCAGCCTTGGCCTCGATGCTCTCGGGCAGAGGCTTCATCTGCGCCGGCATCGGCAGCACCTTCGGCACCTCGACTACTTCAACTGGCTTGGGCGGTTCGGGCAGCGGCTGGGCCTGTACCGGCTCATCGAGCGAGATGGCCGGCGGCGGCGTGCCCTTCGTGGCGCAGCCCTGCAACGACAGTGCAGAGGCTGCAAGCATCAACACAAAAGCGTAAAAACGGAAAGACGGGTTCATGGCTTGGCTCCTTCGGCAGCATCGAGTTCGCGGCTCCACGACAGTCCGTTGACGTAGATGCCCAATGGGTTTTTGCGCAACCGCTGCTCGGTGCGCGGGGTTTGCAGGACGGTGGAAATCACGGCGTTCCAGCGTTCGGTGCCGGCCGGCGCACCGTTGATGAAGCGCTGTTCGGTCCAGCGCACGTTGAAAGACGCATCACTGGCCCGCACGACGCTGCTGATCTGTACCGTCACCGACTCCTTACCGATGCGGGCAAACGGATCGTGGGTGCGCGCGTAATCGTTGAGTACGGCAGCGCCCCGGTCGGTGGTGCAGTCGTAGGCATCGAGCCAGTTCTGCCGCACGACGATGGGGTCGATCGAGAGCGAGCGAACCAGCGTGACGAAGTGCGCCAAGTGATAGGCGATCTGCGCATCGTTCGGCCGATACGGCGTGACCGCTTCGCCGACAGCCCGAACCTGGCCGGCCTGATCCACTTCCACCACATAGGGCGTGACGATGGACTGCGCCGAGCGCCAGACCAGCCCACCTGCCATCAGCAGGGCGAGCACCAGACAACCAAAGGCCATCAGCCGCCAGTTCTTTGCCTGCACGCGGGCCGAACCGATGCGCTCGTCCCACACCTGCGCGGCAGATTGGTAGGGAGTGGCAGGCTGCGGCGTATC
>AMWB02146426.1_pt2 | contig 15660 bp, 12 predicted proteins | sample 200311 | NCBI WGS metagenome assembly AMWB02 (sample SAMN02737377, study PRJNA173069) | bioreactor metagenome | biome: anode biofilm in microbial fuel cells | place: USA: California | collected 2010-12-16 | reverse complement strand
CCGCCATTCTCAGCGGCGGCTGGAAACAGCGTCTCGCCCTCGCCTGCGCCATCCTGCATGAACCGCCGATCATCTTTCTTGACGAACCGACCAGCGGCGTCGATCCTCTCAGCCGCCGACAGTTCTGGGACCTCATTTACTCAATGGCCGATCAGGGCATCACCGTCTTCGTCACGACCCATTACATGGAAGAAGCCGAATACTGCGACCGCATCGCCCTGATCTACGATGGGAAAATGATCGCATCCGGGTCGCCGATGGAGCTGAAGACCAGATTCATGCAGGATAAGATTATCGATTTGCGCTGTGCCGATCCCCAGGCCCTGATTGCTCCGCTGAAGGCCTTGCCGGAGGTTCGTGATGCGGCGCTTTTCGGTTCCGGCCTGCATATCGTTGCCGCAGATGACCAGACTGCCACCGCAGCAATCAGGCAACTTCTTACCGACCGTGGCCTTGATCAAGACACCTTTGTCATGGAAACTATCCTGCCGAGCATGGAGGATGTTTTTATCTCACTTATTGAAGAGGTGGACCGCAAAAAAGACCGCGAGAAAGACAGTGAGGTTGATAAACAATGAACTTCAGACGTCTCACCGCGGTGGCCCGCAAAGAATCCCTGCACCTGGTGCGCGACTGGCGGAGCCTGACGTTAGCCCTGGCCATTCCGCTGATCCTCATCCTGCTCTACGGCTACGCCCTCACCCTGGATCTGCGGCTGGTGCCGACAGTGGTCTGGGATCAGTCGCGTACTCCCGAGAGCCGCGAGCTGCTCAGTCTCTTTCAGAGTTCGCCCTATTTTGCCATCAAAGGTTTTCATGACGATTACCCTGGCCTGCAAAAAGAACTCGACCGGGGCAGCGCCATGGTCGCCCTGGTTATCCCCGGGGATTTTGCCGGAAAGGTGCAGGCGGCCAAGCCGGTAAAAATTCAGATCATCGGTGACGGCAGCGATGCCAACACCTCCCGGCTGGCCATGGGGTATGCGGCAAACATCGGGACCATCTATGCCCTGGAGGTTGCCTCAGAACAGAAGCAGAACCAAGGACGGGGGGAGCTGAAGCAGCCAATGGAATTAATCCAGCGATCCTGGTACAACCCCGACCTGCGCAGCCAGAACGTGCTCATCCCCGGGATCATTGCCCTGGTCATGATCGTTGTCGCGGCGTTGCTGACCAGTACCACTATAGCAAAAGAATGGGAGACAGGGACCATGGAACAGCTGATCAGCACCCCGCTTCGCGGCCCCGAACTGATCTTTGGTAAAGTGATCCCTTATTTCTGTATCGGCATGGCGGATGTGGCCATGGCAGTGCTGATCGGTAAATGGATCTTCAATGTGCCGATCGTCGGCAACGCCGCGCTGCTCTTTATCCTTTCCGCCTTTTTTCTGACTGGTGCCCTCTTTTTCGGGATGACACTGAGTATCAAACTTAAATCCCAGGTCCTGGCCAATCAGCTGGCTATCATTGCCGGTTTTCTGCCGACACTGATCCTGAGCGGTTTCGTCTTCGCCATCGAAAACATGCCGGTCCCCCTGCAGTTCCTCACCTATATTGTCCCTGCCCGGTATTTCATTGCCATCCTGCGCGGCATTTACCTCAAAGGCATCGGCCTGGAAATACTCTGGCTCGATGCCTTATTTTTAGTACTCTACGCGCTGCTGATGATAGTTATTGCCAACCGTAATTTTTCCTTCAAACTGGAGTAAGAGATGCTGCAACGCCTTTACCGCATGCTCATCAAGGAATTTTTACAGATGCTGCGCGATCCACGGATGCGGGTGGTTATTTTCGGCATGCCGGTTATCCAGCTGACCATCATGGCCTTTGCCCTCACCACCGATGTGACCGATATCCGCCTGGCTGTGCTGGACATGGATAAAACTCCGGCCTCAAGAGAGCTGATCAGTGCCTTTACCGCCGGTAATTATTTCCGTATTACCGACAATCTCATGTCCGAAAGGGAGATCACCCCCCTGCTCGACCGCAGTGATGTCCGGGCGGTACTGCAGATCCCGTCTGGCTTCAGCAAAGATATCCTCACCGAGCAGACGGCGGGAGTGCAGCTCATCACCGACGGCACCGACAGCAACAGTACCTCCATCGCCCTCGGCTATGCGGGGTTTATTGTCAGTGACTATAACGACAAACGACTGGCAGAACGGCTGGGCAGAAAAGGCTCCACCATCTCACCGGTACAGATCACGACCGAAAGCCGCGCCTGGTACAATACCAACCAGGAGAGCAAGTTTTATTACGTCCCGGCATTGATTGCCACCATGCTCTATATCTTCAGCCTGCTGCTGACCAGTATCGGCATCGTTCGGGAAAAAGAAATCGGCACTATCGAGCAGGTGATGGTCACCCCCATCCGCGGCATCGAATTTATCCTCGGAAAAACAATACCTTATATGATCACTGGCTATATCACCATGTCAATAATGCTCATCGTCGCCTTTTTCCTCTTTGGCGTCCATGTGCGGGGCAGCCTGCTGCTGCTCTATGGTCTGACCGGAATCTACCTGGCCGGCAACATGGGAATCGCCCTTCTCATCAGCGGCAGTGCTGCGACCCAGCAGCAGGCGCTGCTCACCAGTTTTCTGATCCTGATGCCCTCGGTCATGCTGAGCGGCTTTATGTTCCCGATCAGCAATATGCCCGATCCGGTCCGCTACGCCACCGTCATCAACCCGATGCGCTGGTATCTTGATATTCTGCGGGGCATCGTCATGAAAGATGTCGGGATTTCCGCCCTGTGGCCGGCAATTGTTGCCCAGACTGTTCTGTCAGTCACTTTTCTTACCCTTGCCATAAGCAGGTTTAAAAAGACCTTATCCTAAAAGCCATTGTAAAACCAGGCCGTCGCCTCTTCCTTCTTCCCCCTCTTTCTATCGTAATGAGAAAATATACCGGATTGATCATCTTGGGTACACTCCTCTTGTACCTTATGAGCGTTGCACTCCCGCCAGTGCTGCCCGTGCCGACCTTTCTGGCATGGCTGGTCTGCCTGCTTACCTGGCAGAGCCTTGGCAGAAGTGCCACCCGCCAGACTTTAGTGCTCCTATCAACCGGTGTTGCAGCCCTGCTCTTTGCCGCTGTCCACGGTGTTTTTCTTGGCTGGAGACAGATACTTGCCGTCAACCTGCCCCTGCTTGCCATGTTTGTTGCCGTGGCTTTTCTCACCCTTACCAATCGAGGCGTCGAGGACCCCGACCTGCCGCACGGCAGCAGAGCTGTGGTCACAACGGCGATCGGCACCCATCTGCTTGGCGCCGTGATTAACCTGTCGGTGCTCTTTGTGTTTGGGGATCGGCTACAGAAAAGCGGCACCTTGACTAAAGACCAGATGATTATTCTGGCCCGCTCGTTTTGTGCGGCAGCCTGGTGGTCCCCTTTTTTTATTGCCACCGGTGTGGCTCTCACCTATGCGCCGGGAATGCTCTGGCAGGAAACCCTGATTCCAGGAGCCATCATGAGTGGCATCGCCATAGCCTACTCTCTTTTGGAAGTGTGTTTTGTGAGAAAAACAGACTTCTCCGGGTATCCAATCAAGATTGAAAGCCTGACGGTTCCTCTATTTCTCGCGGCGATCGTCATCCTCACCCATCATCTTCGGCGCGACATCAGCGTACTGCATCTGATCTGCGTGGTCGCACCCCTTGGCGCTGTTCTTTTTATGAGAGGCCGGCCCAGGATGGCAACACTGCATGATTTTATAGTCAACAGGATATCGTCGGTCAGCAGCCAGTTTACCCTGTTTCTGGCGGCAGGAGTATTTTCCACCGGTATAAAATCAATTATCCATGTGTATCCGGCCTTTTTCAGTCTTGCAGGCGCAAGCTTTACTCCGGTAGTATTTGCCCTGGTCCTGGGCACGATGATCATCATCGGAATTATGGGGGTTCATCCGATCGTCAGCATCGCCATCGTCAGCCCGCTGCTGCTGCCGCTTCATCCCGACCAGTCCCAACTGGGATTTCTGTTTCTCTCCAGCTGGGCTATCTCAACCGGCAGCAGCCCCCTGTCGGGCGTAGGACTGGCCCTGGTGAGCAGGTATCATGCCTCGCCCCGAACAATAATACAGAGCAATTGGCATTATGCATTTGCCATGTGGGCAGTTGCCTCAATGATGAATATCGTGTTCTTTTGAGAGGGGGATAACGGTATGATCAGAACCATCGATACGGAAAAAAAACCGATTACTCTCTGGCTCGACACCATCGACCACGATACGCTGGAGCAGGCCAGAAATCTGGCTAATCACCCTTTTGTGTATCATCATGTGGCAATAATGCCGGACGCCCACGTCGGTTACGGCATGCCCATCGGCGGGGTAGCGGCAACTGAAGATGTGATTATCCCCAATGCGGTGGGCGTCGATATCGGCTGTGGCGTGTGTGCGGTACAGACCTCATTGCCTCATCTGACGCAACCCCAGCTGAAGAAAATCATGCAGGCGGTTCGGCAGACAATACCTCTTGGCTTCAAGCATCATACGACAGCGCAACCCCACGAGAAAATGCCCCACCTGACAGGCACTCTTACGGAAAAAGAGCTGCCGGTGATCTGCCGGGAGTATGACAACGGGCGGCTGCAGCTCGGCACGCTCGGTGGTGGCAACCACTTTATCGAACTGCAGCGAGGAGATGACGACTGCATCTGGCTGATGATCCACTCCGGCAGCAGAAATATCGGCTACCAGGTGGCGGGCCATTATAACCGGCTGGCGATAGCCTACAATCAGGCCCATGGGGCAAAAATTCCACCCAAATGGCAGCTCGACTATCTCCCGGTGCAATCTGATGCCGGACAGAGGTATCTGCGGGAAATGCATTACTGCGTCCGGTTCGCGGCGGCTAACCGCCAGGCGATGATGCATAAGGTGCGTGAGATCCTGCTCGACTTCGAACCATCGGTTACCTTTTCTCCGGCCCTTGATGTCGCCCATAACTATGCCGCGCTGGAGGACCATTTCGGCAAAAAAGTGTATGTGCACCGGAAAGGGGCGACCAGGGCGGCAGCAGGACAGGCGGGAATCATTCCCGGTTCTCAGGGAAGCACCAGTTATATTGTGTGTGGATTGGGCAACCGGGAAAGTTTCTGTTCCTGCTCACACGGAGCGGGCAGAAAACTCGGCCGCAAACAGGCCCAGCGACAGCTTAACCTGCAAGAGGAGATTCGTCACCTCGAACAGCAGGGCATCATCCACTCCATCCGTCATAAAAAAGATCTCGATGAGGCGGCAGGGGCCTATAAAGATATAACCAGGGTGATGGACAACCAGCGTGATCTCGTGCAGATCATAACAACACTCAAACCGCTGGCTGTGGTGAAGGGATAACGCTCAACCCGGCAATCGTTCAGGGGGCCAGCCGCTCAATGGTCCACTCGTTTGATGCACCGTTCCTGGTATAGAGGAACCGGTCGTGCAGGCGGTTTTGCCTTCCCTGCCAGAACTCGATTTCAACCGGCGCGACGCGGTAACCGCCCCAGAATGACGGCAGCGGGACCTTGCCTTCACCGATTTTTCTTTTCATCTCATCAAATTTCTGCAGCAGCATCTGCCGTGATGAAAGGATGTGGCTCTGGCTCGAGACCCAGGCGGCCATCTGGCTTTCCTTGGGCCGGGTCATAAAATATCTGGCGGATTCAGCGGTCGATACCTTGGCGGCAGTGCCATTGATCATCACCTGACGCTCCAGATCAAGCCAGACAAAGAGCAGACTGACCCTGGCATTTTCTTTTATCTCCCGGGCTTTTCTGCTCTCAAAGTTCGTAAAAAAAACAAAGCCCTTCTCGTCATAGTATTTCAACAGAACTGTTCTCTGATGCGGCTGACCGCCACTGCCCACGGTGGCCAGAATCATCGCTGTTGGATCGGCGATTTCAATATTCTGGGCCTGCTCAAACCACTCGGTAAACTGCAACACCGGGTCACTGTTCAGGTTGGAACGAGACAAGCCTCCCCTTAAGTATTCCCGACGAAACTGACTAAGATCCACAATTGCCCTCTCTCATAAAAAAACGCGGGTGCCGCCCATCATCCGCAGCAGCACCAGCGCATAGTTATTACCTGATAATTAAATTGGTTAAACTGAAAAAGCCCATACATGCCAAGGGCGTGCAACATTATAAATGTTGATTTTTTACGACACCATTACACTTCCTTGATTCCTTCCAGTTTCCAATCCTCAGTTCCAACCGGCCGTGCCCATGTCCATTCTTCGTTAAATTTGACGGGCGTTGTCATACTCCCCTCAACCAGCTCACCGCTTTTATCGTCCACGGTATAGTCAAGCAGGTTGGCGGCAAAAAGCACCGTCACGAAATCTTCCCGGCCGTCGCTGCCCGCCTGAACTATCTCCAGATTACGAACAGCTATGGATTCCAGCTTATTGATATGCCCTTTCCTGCGCATTTCCGCAAAGTGATTGGCATATTCGCCGGCCAGCTGCTCGCCGAGCAGATGTCTATAGGAATCAAGATCCCGGCGCATCCACCCGGCCTGCACCTTAAAGAACACGTCAGAGGCGACTTCGGTGAAATGTTTTGGGTCAAAATCCCTGTCATGTTCTTTAATCTGGTCAATGCCGTCGGCCGTGAGATTGCCGCCAATATCCGGGGTAACTGGCGGAGGCTGGGCACTGTTGCCGAACGCACCGCTGAACATATTTGAAGGACTCTGCGGTCCGGGATTCTGCTGATAGGACTGATAGCCATTCTGCGGTGGTTTGGTCGAAAACCTTTTAAACAGAAAATAGGCAATCCCGCCCAGAACCAGCAGCGGCAATATGCCCATCCCCGAGCCGCCGGCGCCGAACATGGAACCGAAGAGCATTCCGCCAAGCGCTCCACCAAGCAGCCCACCCGCCAGACCACGACCAAAACTGCCGCCTCTCTGGGTCGGGGCAACGGGCCCCATACTTCTGCTCGGCGTCCTGGGAGTCATTTTAAAGGACCTGCCTCCACCAAAAGATCTGGCATCAGCATAATCCGCGGTCAATCCAGCTTCCAATAAAGTACAGGCCACAAAGAGCATCAGTATCGGTGCCAGTTTTCTCCAAAAGATCATCATAGTTCACATCCAGTTGATTTTTTTTAACCGATCATCTACAAACCGGGCTACATTATAGTACAACTTTGGCAAGATGCCAGAAAAAGCGAATAATTATTAACAATGATGAATTCGTAAAGAATCTTAATGAACCTCGGAGATGGTTAGGTAAAAAGCTTGACATCAAAGGAATCTGCATGCTGATCGTTCACCCACCACTGACCAAGCCCTGCGAGCCACCGGCAGCGCTTGCCTACCTCGCGGCATCGCTTGGTGCTCATGGCCACGCATGCACGATCTGCGACATGAATATCGAAGCGCTGCATTTCCTCTTTAAAACAGCGAAGCCGGCTGAAGATACCTGGTCCAAAAGGGCGTATAAACATGTGCAGCAGAATATTTCGGCATTGCAGTCGCAAGAGACCTACCACAATGGTGACAGATATCGACGAGCGGTAGCGGATATCAACCGCATCCTGGAAATGGCCGGAAAAGAATCTGGCCTACAGCTGTCGCTGGCCAATTATCAGGACGACGCCAGATCCCCTGTAAAAAGCAGTGATCTGCGGCTGGCGGCCAAAGAATACACGGCGAATATCTTTTATCCTTACTTCAGCAGAAGACTCGATGAACTTCTTGCGACCGGCAATTCCGGATACATTGGTTTTTCCCTGAACTATCTCAGCCAGGCCCTGTGCACCTTCGCAATGATTGGGTATCTGAGAGCGATCCATCCGAAAGTGAAAATCGTGGTGGGCGGCGGCCTGATCACCACCTGGCTAAGCCAGAAGGAGTGGCACAATCCTTTTGTTGGGCTCATTGACCACCTTATCGGCGGTCGTGGAGAGGGCCCGCTGCTGAACCTGCTGGGAAACGAACAAAAATTGACCCATATACGGCCCGACTTTACCACCTTGAAAGACCACGGCTACCTCTCTCCGGGCTTCATCCTTCCCTATGCCAGCTCCTTTGGCTGTTTCTGGAAAAAATGCAGCTTCTGCCCGGAGACAAGCGAAGACAACCCCTATCAGCACGTTGCTCCGAGCGATACCATAGCTGACCTGCACGCTTTGAGTGCAGCAACCTCTCCGGCGCTTATTCATCTGCTCGACAATGCAATCAGTCCGTCAACCCTCCGGGCCCTGGGTGACAATCCCCTGGCGGCACCCTGGTATGGTTTTGCCCGTATCGACACGCTCCTGGCCGACCGGCAGTTTTGCCGCCGGTTACATGATTCCGGCTGCTGTATGTTGAAACTCGGTCTCGAATCAGGAGATCAACAGGTTTTAAACAGCATGCACAAGGGAATCGATCTGAAACTTGCCGCACAAGTACTTGCGAACCTGCACGAGGCCGGGATTGCCACCTATGTCTATCTGCTGTTCGGTACACCGGCTGAGAGTCGGCTGGAAGCTGAACGGACGCAGTGTTTTGTCGAAGAACATCACCAGACCATCGATTTTCTCAACCTGGCAATATTTAATCTTCCTGCCTGCAGCCAGGAGATTTCGAGTCTTGAAATAAACGATTTCTATGAGGGTGATCTGTCAATGTACCGTAATTTCAACCACCCGAGAGGATGGAACCGGGGAGAGGTTCGGCGGTTCCTGGAGAGTTCCTTCAAGCGATCTCCACAAATTGCTGCGATCCTCAGACACGATCCCCCGTTGTTCACGTCAAACCATGCACCATTTATGAAATCGTAAGAGATTGTCCCGATAAAAGCTATGCAAGGCGGGAGCTTTTGCACTGCCCTATGAAGGTAATTGAGGGTACTCTCTTCAGTACCCTCCTGCAAAACCATGCACTACGCCCGGGTGACCGGCCGTGTATCTCGCCTGCTCTTCTTTGTCGCCTCAACAGGCTTTCTTTTTTGATCTTTTTTCCTGTCAGGATCTTTACCGTACAAATCGGCACAACTGAAGAAAACATACCAGTCGTCCCTGGTCACTTTTTTGGCAGACACCTGTGCACTACTCTGCTCACGTCTGTTTTTTGCCCACCATTTGGCGATATACTCCGACGATCCCCGGATCAGATGGATAGCACACATACCTATTACGATTTGTGCAAATAGTATTGATGTTTCCATGATTCACCTCTATTCTGTAAGAATTCTCTGAACCTTCTGCTCCGGTTCACGCCATTACTCTCTTCAGCTGTCAGTCTCCCTTTTTAACGACCTGAACTGGACAGGGAGCCACCATAGCAACCCGCTCTACGACACTGCCTAAGAGAATATCACTCACCCCAAAATAGCCTTTTGAGCCGAGAATAATATGATGGATGTCCTTTAATTTTGCATATCCTGTCAGACATTTTGCAGGGGAAGCCTCCTGCAAATCGGTAATCACCTGCAATCCCAGCTTTTCGCCCTGCCTGACGATTGCTTCCAGGGCTTTAAAACCTTTTTTTCTGGCATCTTTCAACACGCCGTACCGAAGACTCTGGTCCGTGGGAACATCAATGGCGGTAACTGCGTGCACTTCACTGCCGTAACTCCCGGCCAATTCAAGGGCTCGCAGGCCGGCGGCACTGCTGGCCGGCGTTCCATTAACACCGACAAGTATTTTACCAAACCGGATTTCACCCATTTCTGGTACCAGCAGCACGTCGCAGGGGCTGCCGGCTATGACTTTTGCAGTCATTCCGCCGAGCAGCACCTGTTCGACCTTGGAGCGCTGGGCATTGCCCAGGACAATCAAATCCACCCCTTCTTCCTCGGCTACCCGGACAATCTGTTCGGCTGGCTCCCCCACCGCATGGACCGTCTGGATTTTCAGCCCCAGGGAGGCTGCATAGGAAGCAGCCTCCTCAAGACTCTTGCGAAAGGGTTCACTGAGCTGCCTGTTGGCATCGTCTATCTTCAGACGATTCATGTTCCCTTCATATTTGGGAGTAACACTGATCGCAATCAACTTTGCCCGCATCGACGATGCCAGGGCCAGTCCCTGTTTAAATGCTGAGCGGCTCACCCTTGAGATATCGACCGCAACCAGTATCGACTCCATCATGGTACTCACACTCATGCCTGTGCTTGCGCTGCTCTTTCAAGGGCGCTTTCCGCACTTCTCGCCTTAAACATGTTAACCAGAATAATCATGGCTCCAGTCAGCAGTGCAAAGCACATGATGTAGAAACTCATCTGGGTCATAAGAGCGACACTGGCATCGGAAAAAGAAGTAAGATTCAGTTTATTCATATACTTCGGCATTGCCAGAAAGCGACTGACGGCAACGATCAACATGATGGTCGCCATGACGTATTTGATCATGTAGTCTTTCACATAGGTCGTACCGATTGCACCAAGCTGCACACCAAAGAGCGAACCACCAAGGATCAGCAGGGTTAACCGAATATCGACCATGCCGTAAAAGGCCCAGATAAGCGTACCGCCCAAGCCCATGACGAAAGCCACGACCAGTTCAGTAGCTGAAGCGACGATACTGGTTGCACCGATGATATACATAAGTCCCGGAACGCCGATGAAGCCACCAACGGCGATGGTTGCTGCGAGCATACCGGTTGCAAGGGCAACGGGGATGATAAACCAGACGCTGATACGCAGATTGGCTCTTTTAAAGGTCATCATGGGCCATAATTCTATCTTCTGCAACCGGGCAGCGATAGGAGGCTGTACCCAGCCGTCACCACCTGATTTCCGCAGTTTAAGAGCATCACGCAGGACAAAAGAGCCGACAATGACCAGGACTGTGACGAAAGAAACACTGACATAAAGGTTGGAACCTGCTTCCCCCCAGGTTTCGAGTATGTGTTTTTGCACCATGATCCCGACCTGGACCCCGAGTTCGGCGAAAACACCCATGATCAGACCAAGTTTGATATCTACCTGACCGTAACGGTATCTCTTGATCGAGCCGACCAGGGCTTTGGGAAACTTATGACACATGTTACTGGCCACGGCAACGGTTCCGGGAACACCGAGACTCATCATCCCCGGGGTAAGCACAAAAGCCCCGCCCGAACCGATAAAACCACTCACCAGGCCGCCGATAAAACCGACGATGACTAAAAAGACGATGTAGGCAAAGTTCAAATCAATAAATTGGATAGTGTCAGCTACTGGTCCGTGCATTGTTGACTCCTTTTTTTATGTTCGTAATTTCTGCTGGCAGAGCGGCAGGAAGACTGCCGCTTTGCCAGTCGATAAGTTCCTATATCCAAAGAAGTTATGCGCTGGCCTGCACCCGTGGTCTGGTGTCCCGACGCTTATCGACGGTTTTCGATTTTTCAGCCTGTTTCTGCACAGTCGCTTTCGAACCTTCGATACCAAGGGCCGACCAGAAATTGCTGGTAAAGGAGCCATGGGCATAGGAGAAAACAAAAACCGTCGCTACCGGCAACAAAGCGTATATTCCGCCCCTGGTGAAATACGTCATGACAAATTCGGAGTTAGTGAACACTGCTGCATAAAGAGCTGCCGTCATGGTGCCAAAAATAAGGGTTTTGAGAAGATGACTTTTCCTGCTTGTTGCTTTCATGTTTTTTTCTCCATAAGAAATTTTTTTTGCTTGACGGTTGTCGATCATCTTTCCGGTTCTCGTATCGGTACAAACAATATTGAAAACCGGGACCGGTGAGCCGAAGGCCGCCTCTTCAATTTTTATTCCCTGGTCGATAAGAACAAATTCGACCCTTTTCACCATTCTGCATAATCTGCTGATAACCTTGCTTATTTTTCCTGACTCCCGGACATACTCAAATTCGACTCCACGGGCGGCGGCTTTAGCTTTAAACGCATCACCATTCTGCTGTATTGCCGTTGCAGCGAGCCTGGGATGCATGCCATCCTTGTCCAAAAGAGGCAGAGTATTCACATAGCTGGCCAGCACTTTACAATTCATCCGATCGGCGACATTTATCGCATAGTCCATTACCGGATCCGCCAGTCGACTATTTTTGGTGACCAGCAGGATGCTCGATTTTTTGGCCAGGCTGCACTGTTGCGCGGAGGCATCAGTTTCCACCCGCTGGAGTACCGTTAATGGCCTTATGTTTCGATGCATTGTGTCTTTCATTTCTCACCTTCAGTCATCTCTTCGCTATTTGCTGTTCCTTCTATCAAGAACCAGACCATCCTGGTAAAAAATTTTATATGCTTGATATTAAACAATTTATAAACACATCTATGTGAAGAACCTTCCATTTTGTTGCTGAATGCAACAAACGCCTGAAAAATGAGTTGCACATTGCAACAGACGTTGCGGATTGCAACCTATGCCGTCAATCCGGCTTCCGGATGATCATTTTCCTCACAACTTAAGAGTGCATTTGCCATGGAATATGGTACAAAGAAATGAACAGACGCAGACACCGGTTCAAGAGAACAGACGAGGACACTGACCATGTTTTTCAAGAAGAAACCCAGCACCGATGCTCCCCTCCCCGAACAGCAGGACAAGGAGGAGACCCCTCTCAGCAAACTGCGCAACCAGATTACCGAGGCGAATCTCCCGCAATACGCACTTGATGCCGCCAACAAAGAACTGGACAAACTGGCGAACACCGATGCTGCCGTCGCAGAATATTCCGTCGGTCTGAATTACATCGAACTGATCAGCTCCCTGCCCTGGAATATTTCCACCAAAGGAACGCTGGATATGAGCCGGGTCCAATCCATCCTCGACGGTCGACACTGCGGACTAGGCCAGGTGAAACAGCGCATTCTTGAATTTCTGGCCGCAAAAACACTGCGCGGCAGTGCCAGACAGAACATCCTCATCGTCGACGACGAGGATATTGCCAGAACCAACATGGCCCACGTCCTGACCAAAGACGGCTTTGCATGCAAAACCGCCGAAAACGGCCTTGCCGCCCTGAAGGTGCTGGCAGAAGAGGACATTGATCTCATCATCAGCGATCTGAAAATGGATCATATGGATGGCCTGGAACTGCTGCATGAAGTCAATAGCAGCTATCCCGAAATTCCCGTCATCATGGTGACCGGCTTTGCCACCATCAATTCGGCGGTACAGGCGATGAAAAACGGGGCCGCACACTATCTCGGCAAACCGGTCAACCTTGATGAACTGCGCAAAACCGTGCGAGAGGTCCTGGATCAGAAGCTGACCAGTGAAATGGGCAAGGGGCCTATTCTCTGCTTCACCGGCCCGCCGGGTACCGGCAAGACCTCAGTAGGCCGGGCGATCGCCGAAGCACTGCAACTGCATTTCATCAGAGTTTCCCTGGCCGGGTTACGGGATGAAGCGGAACTCCGTGGCCATCGGCGCACCTACGTAGGGGCCATGCCCGGTCGGATCATTACCGAATTAAAAAGGGCGGCGGTGAACAATCCTGTCTTCATGCTGGACGAAATCGATAAAATCGGCCAGGACTTTCGCGGTGATCCCGCGTCGGTCATGCTCGAGGTCCTCGATCCTGAGCAGAACATTAAATTCATGGATCATTATCTCGATATCCCCTTTAATCTGTCGCGCATCATGTTTATTGCCACGGCCAACGATGTATCCAAATTGCCCGGCCCCCTGCTTGACCGAATGGAGCTGATTGAATTTACCGGTTATACCGAAAAGGAAAAATGTAAGATTGCCCGGGATTTCATCATTCCCAGACAACTCAAAGCGGCCGGGTTGAATACCCTCGACATAGACTTTTCCTCTGAGGCTTTATCGAGAATTATTGGCGATTACACCCGGGAATCAGGTCTGCGCAATCTGGAAAGGGAAATTGCCAATGTCTGCCGCAAGCTGGCCCTGCTCTACCTCGACTCGAAAAAGACCGTGCTCGATACCAAAATTGAAGCAAGCACCATCACCACCCTTCTCGGGCCTCGCAGGTTCATCCAGAATTACGCGGAAAACGAACCGAAGGTAGGTATAACCACCGGTCTGGTCTGGTCGGCAATCGGCGGCGAGATCATCAGCGTCGAGACAGCATCCATGGAAGGATCCGGCAATTTACTGCTTACCGGCTCTCTTGGGGAGGTATTGCAGGAATCGGCGCAGGCGGCGCTCAGCCTGATCAGAAGCAGATCGGCAGAGTTCGGCATCAAGGAATATTTCTTTAAGAACATGGATATTCATATCCATTTTCCGGCCGGCGGTATCGCCAAAGACGGTCCATCCGCCGGAATAACCATCTTTGCCGCGCTCCTCTCGCTGCTCACGAAACGACCGGCGCGAAGAGATATCGCCATGACCGGAGAAATGACGTTGAGCGGACGTATTCTGCCTATTGGCGGAATCAGGGAAAAACTGCTGGCGGCGCAGCGGGCAGGCGTCAAAACTGTTCTTTTACCGCTGGCCAACAAGGAGGAGGTGGAGATACTGCCACCCGATGTACTGGAGAACCTGCAAGTGGTACTGGTGAAAAATGCCGACGAGGTGATCCCCCTCGTGCTGCTGCCCGCAGAATAAGCGCAAGGGGAGGACTTTTGGTTTAGCCCTCAGGATCGTCGAGGCCATATCGTTTGATCTTTCGCCACAGGGAGACCCGGTCGATATCTAAGATCTTGGCCGCCTGGGATTTGTTGCCTTCCGTCTCGTCAAGGACTTCCAGAATATAATTTTTTTCATGTTCCTCAAGCGATGGCCAGAACTGCGGAGCAACCCGGGATGGACTCACGGAACTGCTCTGCAGATCTTCAATGAGATGGCAGGAGTCAACCACCTCGCCATCGCATTGCAGCAGCAGACGTTGGGCAATGTTTTCCAGTTCCCGGACATTCCCCGGGTACTCATATTGCTTCAGGGTGTGCGCCACCTCAGGTGAAAGCTTGGGAATTCTTGTGGAAGGTGACGAATGTTTCGCGAGGAAATGGTTGACCAGAATAGGAATATCCTCTTTTCGTTCGGCCAGAGAGGGAACCTTTATGGTCAGGACATCGAGGCGGTAAAAGAGATCCAGCCTGAACGCTCCACTCTCGGCCTCCTTTTTCAAGTCTTTATTGGTGGCGGCGAGTATACGGATATCGACCGGAATCTCTTCCGTGCCGCCGACCCGCATCAGGGTACGTTCCTGCAGGACCCGGAGTAGTTTTACCTGCATTGACAACGACAACTCGCCCACCTCGTCAAAGAAGACCGTGCCGCCTTCGGCCAGCTCCAGCAGCCCTTTTTTTATCTGCGCCGCCCCGGTGAACGCACCTTTTTCATGGCCGAAAAGTTCGCTGGTGATCAGTTCTTCAGTAAACGCGCCACAGTTGAAAGCGACGAATCGGTGACTCGATCGTGGACTGAGTTCGTGGATCGTCCGGGCCACCAATTCCTTGCCGGTACCCGTTTCGCCCATAATCAACACATTGCATTCCAACGGAGCGACCTGCATGATACTCTCGCGCAACAGCTGAATTTTCAGGCTCTTGCCGAGAATCCTGGTTGCACCGGTATTGGATGAGACCTTTTTTCTGAGCTCGATAACTTCCTTACTCAGCGCCCTTTTTTCCAGGGCTTTCTGAACCAGGGCCAGCATCTCATCTTTTTTGACCGGTTTGGCGAGATAATGGTAGGCACCTCTCTGGATAGCCTCCACCGCTGTGTCAACGCTGGCATAGCCGGTGATGACGATAACTTCAGTCTGCGGCCATAATTCTTTACAGGCCGCGATAACCGCCATACCGTCCTGTCC
>AMWB02057389.1_pt1 | contig 15697 bp, 16 predicted proteins | sample 200311 | NCBI WGS metagenome assembly AMWB02 (sample SAMN02737377, study PRJNA173069) | bioreactor metagenome | biome: anode biofilm in microbial fuel cells | place: USA: California | collected 2010-12-16 | reverse complement strand
GTCGAATCAATAAATAACCTTCGGCTCGCAAAGTTGTACGGCAAGAATCAAATAAGAGGACCGAGGTGATTTGCTCATGAACCAGACCAAGCTGCTTTATATATTCGTAGCATCGGATATTCCCGATGTCTATATCAACACGATAGGTTATTGCATAGAGCATTTTGATTTAATCCGCGTCGTACTACTCGGCATTACTAAAGATAAGGGGCAGAAAAGGAGTACGGAAAAATACCTCAGAGAGCTCAAAGAGAGGATAACCAACCAACTTTTGTTCTTGCAGGAAGGACGGTATCTATACAAAGATCAGCATTCCCAGCAATGGAAGGAAAGAGAAATCGACGTTCAACACCACGATCGAGTGAGATATGCGAAATTATCAAGCATAGATCTCGTGCCCCATGCCATCATCTATGGCGACCTCGAACGCGAAATCGACGAGTTCCTGGGAAGTGCCCACCAGAACTGTATCTTTGATGTATCGCCAATCCTGAAGGGCTATTTAATCGATGTTTTTATTGTCCTTCTTTCTAAGAGAATTGAAGATATTTACACATTCGAACTGAGGTTGAGAGGACGATCCTATGACGAAAAGGAACTGATCCACAACCTTTCCCTTGATAATGGGGATTATGAGTTTGTCAATCTGACGAAAAGCGATTACACCAATGACAAAGTAATCAAAACAAAGCAAGAGGCAGCAGCAGCAGAAAAAGCAAACGGTGTTTTGGAAAAAGTCATAGACACTTTGTCGTCTGATTTTGCCACTATAGTTCTGGCGATCTATACGTTTTTTGTTATTGGATCATTTGTTGTGATTGTTTTTCTCATTAACCGCGCGAACTGGAGCGAGATAGAACCTTGGACCTTTATCTTTTTTGGTATGCCTTTGTTCACTTATCTAATAAGCTTGGTCATTCAACTAATATTTCAGAGAGAGCTATCGTTTCGCCCCAAGAACATCTTTGACTGGTTGAAAAGCCGCAGAAAAACAGGTCTTGCTAAAAAACTGGGGTTAGAGGAAGTGCCACGATAGATATGGAGTTTGATGTTACACCAGGCGACAATGGAAATTTAAAGTTTTTCATGGGAGTTGGTGACCGGTGTACAATAATTAATTAGCTATTTATCGCCCTTTTTTGTGTATCAAATGAAACATTTTTGATTAAAACAGGTAATATTGAGATCAATTTTTGATTTTACAAATAGTTAGCGTGAACCGACTCTGAAATCTGAAAATGTACGAGGAGAGCAGAGTCGAGACTGTATTCATGACCGAAGTTGTAATGCAAAGTTTATTGAGGATGCGATGGCACAGAAACAAGTTGGAGCTCGGACGGAGGGCGATGTTTACCAGGGATTATTTTTCTGGAGAGAAGCCGCATCCCTGCTGATACCAGAATCACTTGTTATTAGAGTTGACATAGAACATGACGAAGCAGATGGTGTTGATGATGTTGCAGTCTTTTATGATGGGCATGGAATAAATGCTGGTGGATGGCAATGCATGGCTGATTACTATCAACTCAAATATCATGTTGACAGAAGGATGTCCTATAGTACAGACGCCATGATTGACTCTGGCTTTATAAATGCTAAATCATCGCTACTTCAGAGATTTTATCAGGCCTATAAGAATTTAAGTACTTTAACAGAATCTTTTAGATTACATTTAGTATCAAATTGGAGATGGAAAGACGATGATGTCTTAGCGAGAATGCTCAGGGAATTTGATGGTGCTTTGCCTCAGTCTTTTTTTTCAAATGGTCCCAAAAGCAAGTTGGGCGAAGTTCGAGAGCAATGGCGCGAACATCTTGAAATCGAGCCAGATGATTTTGCAGCCTTTGCTAAAACTTTGCGATTCCAACTTGATCTTTTCGGCCGTCAATACTTCAAAGAGTGGGTTAATGACCGATTAGCTCGTGTTGGGTTACGCATCCCTCCTGCGGATTATGCTGCATGTCCATACGAAAGTCTGGTTCAAAAATTCTTAATGGATGGTCCAAATTCTTTCGATAGAGAAACCTTTAATAAAATGTGCCACCGCGAAGGACTTATTGAACGAGAGATTGATACGACCAAAAATGATCAGGATCCGACAATCGGCATTAGAAGTTTTATTAGATTTGCGGAAAATATGGAAGACGAGGCGGATAGCTTCATTTGTGTAAGTGATCTTTTTGAAGGAAGGCATCCGATTGATGATAAATCCTGGAGGACTGCCGCTTCAAAAATAATCTCGTTTCTGTCTAATGGCATTTTGATAAAAGCCTTGCGATCAGCGGACCATAAACTATTACTCGAATGCCATGGATCATTGGCCTTTTTGGCCGGATACGAAATGAGCAGGAACTCAGGCAGTTGTGTCTACCCAGTTCAAAAACCCGGAAAGGAACTATGGCAACCAGACCGCCAAATTTCATTTGAAGGTTCATCAATCCGTATAACTGAAAAGCTCTATGACGATGGTGGTGGCGTAGCTATTTCTCTTTCGCTGACACACGATATAATGATTGATGTCGAAAATTATTTTCTTGATGCAGATACAAGGTTTGGCAAGCTCATTAACATTCAACCAATAAGTGGCTCCGGCGGTAATAGCATTAAGAATGCCGAGCAAGCAATGCACATAGCAAACGATGTAGTAAAATTACTCAGAGCATCAAGATCAAAGACATCAGATGTACTTCACATATTCAGTAGTACGCCAAATTCTTTTATGTTTTTCCTTGGTCAATATCGACAGGCACTTGGACGCTTACAGCTTTATGAATACGATTTTGGGTTTGAAAGACACGGCGCTTATTTGCCGAGCATCTTGATACCCGATGATGCGAACCTAAGCCATGGAGGGTAAAACGTGGAACTTTCAACTGATTTTAGAACTTTTCTCAAGGCGATTAGGCCAACTGACAATCAGCGAACTGAATTGCAAACAGGTCACACCACATTGAGGTCAAGGCTAAAAAGTTACGCGGACCTTTCAAATATATTTGTAAGCGATTTTCTTCAGGGGAGCTATCGTAGGGCAACAACCGTTCGGCCAAAAGGTGATAAGCGGTCTGACGTAGACATTATTGTAGTTACGAAACTGCATGAAGACGAATATACGCCTGAAGCCGCAATGAACCTTTTTGTTCCTTTTCTTGATAAACACTACGAGGGAAAGTGGCAAAAACAGGGACGATCACTCGGAATTTCATTGTCATTCATAGATTTGGATCTCGTAATTACATCGGCTCCTTCTGAAGGTGAGATTGGTATACTACAATCAGAATCTGTCACTTCAGAAGATGATATTGCTAAAGCTCAAGACTGGCGGTTACACCCTTCATGGCTTTCATCGAATAGTAGATTTTTGTTTGAAAACGCAACACATCTATTAGCGAAGGCCAAATCGGAAAGTGAATGGAAGCTAAATCCGCTTCGTATTCCAAATCGTGATGCAGGATGTTGGGAAGACACACATCCCCTTATGCAAATTCAATGGACCAGGGATAAAAATGCATCCACTAATTTCCATTTTGTCAATGTAGTAAAAGCAATAAAATGGTGGAGGCTTGAAAATTACGATGGAATCAAGCATCCAAAGGGTTTTCCCCTTGAACGAATTATCGGCGACCGCTGTCCAGACGACATATCCTCTGTTGCGGAAGGCATAGTCCTGACACTTGAAGGCATCGTGTCAAAATACCAAGCGAATTCCAAGCCAGTTCTCTCAGATTATGGAGTGCCGGGCCATGATGTCCTTGGCCGTCTTAGCGTTGAAGATTTTGCCACCTTTTACGATCAGGCTAAGGAGGGCGCCATAATCGCCAGGCAGGCTTATGATTCATTGGATCGGACTGAAAGTGGCAATTTATGGCGTAAACTGTTGGGCTCAAAATTCCCTCCACCAGCAGATAATGGGGGAAAAGCAAAAGCCGGCTATACCACTCCCGCCGCTGCCGCAGTACCAGGAGGAAGCAGGTTCGCTTCAGCAGGAGCATGTCTTGACTGAAGAAAGACCACCCAAGCCGATACTTGTTGGGGTGCAAAACGCACAGGCCATTCCGGGTGTCGAGTTTTTTGGAGAACCATTCTTTAAGAAATTCAAGGGGGCTTCATTTTGGGCTTTTACACTTCGTCTCCATATTGGATCGTACTCAGAATTTGTCCCCCAGACATCTGAATGGTACGCCCTGTTGGAGGATACCTATCCTTTTGGAGAGATTAGCGTTTATCCATCAAAGATGAATGGGATTTCGGTTACATTTCCACATCAAGACCTCAACTCCTTTGGTAATGAAAAGCATCCCTGGCGAGAAGGTAAACTTTGCCTCGATAGTCCTGTCCAGAGATTTGGTAGAATCGCAGGAGGAAGGGACCCGATAGGAGATTATGAGGAAAGGTTTCGATGGTATTCGTCAAGAGCACTTGCTTGGTTAGATTGTGCGGCCAAAAGTACTTTAATGCTGGATGGTGATCCATTTGAAATACCATACTACAGAGACTCTTCTCAGCAACAAATAATTCATGACGAGTCATCTGAAACCTTTCACCACTGGACACCCTATGCCATTGGCTTCTTGGGCTTGGTCGTCTTTCATTCGGTATCCAAAACAGATAATAGGAAATTGGCTGTCTGTTTTGAGACCATGGATGGTGCAATTATCAGAAAAACTCGACAATTTTCTGAGGAAGATCATGGGCAGAAAAATCACCATCGATGTACTGGTTTTTGGTGGTTATGGGGCGAGCCTGTTGTTCTTCCGCCATGGCAGGCCCCAACAAATTGGGGAGAACTCAGGGTGATAGGGAATCACCAAGGCATAGACGTTGATCAGATTCTTAAGGACATTGCTCCTTTGGTTCGGGGAAAGGAGGCTACCACCCTTTTGATAGGATACCCTATACCGCTACTGTGCGGGGAAGAACCGCGGGAGATTTACTGGCGTGCCATCATGCTGCCGCCCTTAATGTCTACTAAGAAGCCACCAAAAGGTTTCAGGCCAACAGAGAGTAATTTTTGGAAGAGGGATTGTCAGCAAGCTTTTCTGGATAAAAAAGAGTTGGTATATCTGAAAACTGAAAATTGGCATCCAAGTAGAATGCAAGCGAGGGGGCGTTTCACTCCTAAAATGTGTCAGTCGAAAGTTGGACTCATTGGATGTGGCGCATTAGGCTCCATAGTTGGTGAATTATTGGTCCGAGAGGGCATAGAAGACATCATTCTCATAGACAATAAGCCGCTTAGAGCATACAACCTTGTACGCCATACTCTGTACGGTGATGATATCGGAAAGAATAAAGCAAATGCCTTGGCCGAACGTCTTTTGTCAGCTTACCCTTTTTCAAAAATTGTAGCTGTAAACAAATCCTTGCCAATAGAAGTTGATCAACTTGAATCTCTTCTCATGGATCGAAAAATAGTAATAGATTGCACTGGCAGTGACGACATCATTCAGATTTTATCAAATGCTTGGTGGGATATGCCAAAACTATTTGTTTCAGCATCCGTTGGCTATAAAGCACTTCGTACTTTTATTTTCACAACGATATGGAACCAATTCCCTTCAGAGCATTTTCAAACTATATTTGAACCAATTCTAAAGGAGGAACGTAAGCTATGGACAGAAAACGGTGAATCTTTAGAAGGTCCCGGTTGTTGGTCGCCACTGTTTCCAGCTCGTTTCGATGATTTGCTCCTTTCTGCATCTGCGTGCATTAAGATTATTGAGGAGTGTTTACACAATTTCAATCCAGATGTCCAACTCATTGTATTTGAGCAAACTTTTTCCGATGGAAATTTTACCGGACTCACAAGGAAATATCACTCGCCCGAGTCTGCGAAGGAAGACGAGTGATGCATCTTGAATGGCTGACTGATTGTGGAAATTACGGGATGATAATCGATAAAAGTTCTTGGGAGACCATTAGAACTGAATGCGCAAAGTCAATCAATCAAGAAACTGGTGGGATTCTCATAGGCTACTATTCTTATGACAACCAAACCGCCATCGTCTGTGAAGCTACCCCACCCCCAAATGATTCTCAGAAGGGACGGAATTGGTTTTGGAGAGGCGTAACCGGTTTGCGATCACTCCTCCTTGACCGATGGAATCAGAATCGACAGACTTATTACATTGGAGAATGGCATTACCATCCGACCCAAATAATCGAGCCCAGCATTACCGATCTGAAACAGATGATCGGCATTAGGAAATCAAGGTGCTACCATTGCAGAGAACCGATACTTATTATTATTGGATATGGTTCAAAAGCCGAAACACCCGCCCGGGCCTTCGTCTTTCCTAAAGGACAAGAGCGACTCGAATTTGTGAAATTGGAAGAGGTACAGAATAGGGTCTGACTGTCACAACTAACTGAAAATAAATAAAAAATAGTATAATTCGTTGCTTGATAATGTCTTAACCAGCACTTTTGACCTCGAAAAGATGCTTTAAAAGATCAGGACCCAACATGTAACATCCTGCGGGCAAGCCGCAGATGTTACATGTTGCTGTTTGAGAAGCATCCAGCCATGGAAGGCACCCATACGTTGTGATAGAAAAGAATTTCGATATCCCGTTCATAGCTGACCTTGCGCTTCGTGAAAAGCAGATTCAGCAGAACTACAGGCCGATTATCGCAGTTCACAAGTGGTTTGCCCGAAGACCCGGAACGCTGTTCCGCGGCTTATTGCTTTCCGAATTTCTCGAAAAACCGCTTCACGAATCCTTTTACCAGGCAAACAGTTTGAAAGGGATTAAAGTTGCAGATCCATTCATGGGCGGCGGCACCCCCCTCATCGAGGCCAACAGGCTCGGCTGTGAAATCGCCGGGTTCGACATCAACCCCATGGCTTATTGGATTGTCAAGCAGGAAATCGAACATCTTGACCTGGACGCGTATCTTCGGGCAGCCAATTCCTTGCGAGGGCAGTTGGAAAAGGAGATCGGCCGCCTTTACCGCACCCGTTGCGTTTATTGCGGAAATGAGGATGCCCACGCCAAGTATTTCCTTTGGGTGAAAACGATTGCGTGTCAAAAATGCAGCAAGCCAATCGACTTGTTCCCCGGCTATCTTCTGGCTTCCGATGCCAGACATCCAAAAAATGTTTTTCTGTGCCACGCATGTGGGCAGTTGACCGAAACCGCCGACCGAAAAAAGCCTGGAGTTTGCCGGCATTGCGGCGCCGGGCTCTTAACCGTAGGCCCTGCAAAACGCAGCCACTGCGAATGCCCCGACTGTAAGACTATTAATATTTTTCCCAATAAATTGTTGGGAGCACCCCGACATCGGCTCTTTGCGCTTGAATATCATTGCCCCGCCTGCAAGGAGCGCCACTCCGGCAGATTCTTTAAAATCCCCGATTCTCAGGACCTGGTCAAGGCGGATCAGGCCGAAGAACGATGGGCAAAAACGCCCGCAAGCTATGTTCCTGACGATGAAATCCCCTCGGGAGATGAGACCAACCGGCTCCATCGCTGGGGATACGGGCACTACCGGGAAATGTTCAATGCACGGCAACTTCTCGGCCTGGAGCTGTCCGCACAGCGGATCATCCGGATAACCAATGAGCGCGTCCGAAATTCCCTTGCGACCAATCTTTCGGATCTGCTGCGCTACCAGAACATGCTTTGCCGATATGACACGATGGCGCTGAAGTCGCTCGATATTTTCTCGGTACACGGATTTCCCGTCGGACTCGTTCAGTGTGAGTCCAATTTTCTGGGGATCGTTGACCCGAAAAAGCGGATCTGTATCGGCAGCGGCGGCTGGGCCAACATTATCGAGAAGTTTCGAAAGGCAAAAGCGTATTGTGACAGTCCGTTTGAAATCAGACACCCGGGGGGAAGAAAAGAAATCGTGCCGATAAACGGGGAATGGATCGGTGACAACCCGAACGGCAAGCATCGGGCTGAAAGGCGAAGTGTTGCGATTATTTGTAAAGACGCAGCTCAGATAGAACTACCCCCGCAATCATTGGATGCGGTTCTTACCGACCCGCCTTATTTCGGTAATGTTCAATATGCGGAATTGATGGATTTTTGTTATGTGTGGCTCCGTCGTCTCATACGTACTGAACCGGATGCATTTGCCGTTCTTTCGACACGAAACCCCCAGGAGCTGACCGGAAACGAAGACATGGCAAGGGGGATTGATCACTTTGCCCAGGGGCTTTCATCGGTATTTCAAAAGATGGCAATCGCGCTAAAACCCGGATCACCGCTTGTTTTTACCTATCATCACAACCATCTTGTGGCATACTTCCCGATAGCCATTGCCATCCTTGATGCCGGTTTGACCTGCTCGGCCACCCTGCCGTGCCCTGCCGAAATGGGGGCTTCCATCCACATCAACGGAACCGGCTCCTCGATTATCGACTCTGTTTTTGTCTGTAGATCAACCGGTACAGTGCCCCGCAAATGGGTGGCGGATTCAATCGGTGGCGTTGCAGATCTCGTCAATGAAGATCTGGTCAAACTCCGGTCCGGTAATGTCAAGCCCACGCCCGGAGACATGCGGTGCATTGCCCATGGACATCTTATCCGCCTGGCAATATGGAACCTTCGGAAGAACTGGGACAAGAATGCCGATATTAACAAACGCCTATCGGCGGTGTCATCCTGGATTTCCGGATTCGGAGGATGGGCCGAAATAGAGAGGTGCCTCTTAAAACCGCAAGACGCTTTTCACGACGCGCCGTTGTTCGCCGTACACGAGCCTCTCGAAAAATATGGAGCTTTTTATGACGAAATATCCTTTTGAAGCATCCTTTGACGAAATAATGCGAGAGGCGGAAACGTATATAGATGCCGTTTTCTTGTGTCTGGAGTCCGAATTTCTCGTTATGCCGAAGGGCTCCGGGTTTGTGGAATATCCGGCATTCGAGCGGGGGTACGAAGCGCTGAAGGCGGCAACAAAGGGCTTCTCCGAACTCAATCCGACACGCGTGCTGCCCACCGCATTGGCCGAACCGATTTCCATCGTGGTTCTTCGGACAATGCTCGGCTTTACGCCCCCGGAATGGGGGTATGTGACAACCCTGCAAACCGGTGTGAACGTTACGCAAGGTTTCGTCAGAACCCTCGACAGAAAAATCCGGATGTCGCCGGAAATGCCGCTCAACTCAAGCGGCGTAACCGAGGAAAGGCTGAAAGCAATGGTGGAAACGGCTTGTCTGATGCTCACTGAAGGCGTTCCGGAAGTTAAGAACGATCAACTGCATCGATTGAACAAGGCCGATACCAAACGCGGACTTGGCAGCATCGGAAACATCGCAGGCATGGGAGTTCCCTATGCCATGCTTCTGTACGAGCGGTTTCTGGGGAGACCTTTTGCCGGTCATCGCGATTCCGTCAGTGAGTTGGTTGGCGACAGCCTTGAATCCGCCATTGAGGATGTGCTGACGAAGGCGGGTATCAGTTACCGTAAAACAAAGCGGGCGGAACGCATCGAGGGGTTTGATCAATCTCCCGATTTCATTATTCCGAGCGAGTTTAACCCTCAGGTCATTATTGAAGCAAAGATTACGGAAGACGACGGCACGGCTCGGGATAAAGTCACTCGCATTCAGCACCTCGGTGAATTGAGTCTTGCCGGCCGGTCGGCGGATAACCCGAAATATGAAGTCATCGCCTGTATCGGCGGACGTGGTTTCGGCGTTCGCCGCGAAGATATGAAAAAAATGATCCTTACGACCCGAGGCAAGGTGTTCACGCTGAGGACGCTCGATCAACTTGTCGAACATACAATGCTTAAGGACTTCAAGACCAAATAACATGCAGATGACATGTCATAAGATGGTAATCAATGGGAATTCCGTGGGCACTTTACTTGGCTCTTGAGTAAAGCCAAAGCAAATCATTAAGTTAGGAGATAAAATGGCATCCAATCTTGACCAGATCTACGAGGAGACAATGAGTCTTCCAGATGAGTCCAATGCTGCGTTGGCGGATCGCATTGTTGAATACCTTGTAACTCATGTAAACCCTGATTTAGAAATCCTTCAACTTGATATCGTGAAACGGCGTAGGGATGAAATGATGCTAAAGAAAGTGGAACCTGTCGATGGTCCGGATGCATTGGCTATGGCGCGTAGGATCATCCGCAAATGAAATATTCTTTTCACCCGGAAGCGCGCTTGAAGAATACTTGAATGCTGTCTCTTATTATGCGGACGTTAGCCACCGCATCGGATGAGGAGATTACTCCACAAGAGGTTTCAGCAGAATCGAGAACGTGCAAAGACATGAAAGTGGTAGTATACTCGGAAAAAGAACATTAAAGAAACATGGAACAGTTGCCAGTCCGAATTCGAGTTCAGACCGTCAAACTTCATGCTATACAAACATGATCCCAAACGGTGCGATTTGTTCATTTGTTGGGAGCAAGATTGGAACAATTGCCAGGTAGATGTGATGTCGTTGAAAGAATATATACAAGAATTTAAGTGATGAGGTATCATGCCATGAGTACAAGGGAATTACTTATAAGTGAGATAGAAAAGGCGCCCGAGCCGATTCTGACCGAAGTACTTGATTTCGTCCATTTCCTGAAGGCAAAAAGCGTTCGTGAAAAGCTTGATATTGCCATTGTGAGTGAATCCTCTTTATCTGAGGATTGGTTAAAGCCGGAGGAGGACAAAGCGTGGCAAAATTTATAAAAGGGGATATCGTTGTCATCCCTTTTCCCTTCTCAGACCTCAGTCAATCCAAGCGCCGCCCGGCACTTATTATTGCCACTCTTGAAGGCGATGACGCAATTCTCTGTCAGATAACGAGTAAAACAATCAAAGACATATACGCTATTTCAATTGATGATAGTGATTTCGATGCCGGTAATCTCAAACAATCAGGCAATATAAGACCCAATCGACTGTTTACTGCTGACAGTCACATTATTTTGTATCGCGCGGGCCACATCAGGAATGATAAAATGAACCAAGTTGTTGGAAAACTCATAGAAATCATTCAGAAATAATGAATTGTGCTCACAAGCGGTTTGCACGGACGCGGCAAAAAGAAGAACTTTGCGGAATACTGATGGCGATCGAGAAGTGATTCAAAAGTCCATGCAGCTTGTGGCTGGATGCTCCGGGCAGAAATACAACGTAGCGATGTCTCAATATGAAAGGCTGGCCAGAATAAGAAAAAAACAAAAATCTGATTGCCCTATGCGGACTTTATTGCGGCGCATGTGGAATATACATCGCAACGAGGGACAAGAACGATAAACTGAAGACAGCCCTGGGCAATCTCTAAGGCACCAAACCGGAGGAATCGGAATGCCGTCGATGCATGCAGGCTAACCCGCCCGAAAAGCTTTACAGCTTCTGCTGGTTCTGTAGAATGAGAGAATGTGTGTTCGGTATTCCACAGGCGATAACATCGGTGACGGGGAACGAAGGAACATAACTATGACACAATCATTAGATAAAATAACAATAAAGGGTTTTAAATCCATTCGAGCCCTTGAAGATTTTGAACTTTCAAACCTGAATATCCTCATAGGCGGTAACGGTACCGGAAAAAGCAACTTTATCGATTTCTTTCGTATGTTGCGCGCCATGTTGGAATTGCCGCTGCCGGGACTTGTCAGCGCAAGTTTGAAAACCTATATCGCTGATGGAGGCGGCAGTGACGATTTCCTCTTTAACGGTCCAAAGGTTACAGAGCAGATTGAGTCTGTAACACGATTCGGTCCAAACGGCTATCGTTTTAAACTTACCCCCACCGCAGACGAAGCTTTTATCATTATTGACGAAGCAAGGTATTATGAAGGCGGCACTACAGGCTGGTGGGAAATGGGAAGCGGACAAACTACCCCGGAATTGCTGAAGGATAAGGATAGAAGGGGTGCTTCTGGATATCGCAACATTGCCTCCTATGTCTATGATGCCATTTCTTCCTGGAAGATCTATCATTTCCATGACACCAGTAAATTTGCTCCAATGCGCCGCTATGAGACGATTGACGATAGCGAGTATTTACGGTTTGATGCGGCCAATATCGCCCCTTTTTTGTATAACTTAAAGAAGAATGAACAAAATGTTTATAAGCAAATCGTGGATACGATTCGTTTGGTTACGCCATTTTTTGAAGATTTTATTCTGAAGCCTAACAAAAATGAAAAGGTGCGTCTACGCTGGAGACAGAAAGGCTCCGACTACCCGCTTAAACCTCACCATTTGTCTGATGGTACGCTTCGATTTATCTGTCTGACGACGGCGCTTATGCAAAGTGATCCGCCCTCAACCATCATTATTGATGAGCCAGAGCTCGGTTTGCATCCATATGCTATCGAAATATTGGCTGAACTGATTCAGGCCACATCCAAGAAATCACAGCTCATCGTTTCGACCCAGTCCCCCGCGCTCGTCGATTATTTTGAACCTGAGGATATTATCGTTGTGAACCGAAAAAGAGGTACATCCGTCTTTGAGCGGTTGAATAAAAATGAGCTTTCTTCCTGGATGGAAGATTATTCCTTGGGTGAACTCTGGCGTAAAAACATTGTCACCGGAGGGCCGGCTCATGAGTAGTGTTGAAATCTGTATTGTTGTGGAAGGGCAAACGGAACAGACCTTCGTGCGCGATGTGCTGGCCCCTCAGATGGCTCATAAGGGGATATATCTGCATCCGGCATTGATCGGTAAGCCTGGTCATAAGGGCGGGGCCATTCATTTTGACAGGGCAAGGAACGATATCGGCAATTTTCTCAAACAGCGCAAGGAGACCTATGTATCGACGATGTTCGATTATTTCAGGATTGATTCCATGTGGCCCGGAAGAGCAGAAATTCGAAGGCAAATACAAAATGGAACCTCTCTTACAGCCATTCAAAAAGCTGAGATTCTTGAGGCCGCAACTATCAATGAAATCATGAATGTGTTCGCCGGCTATAATGCAGAAAGCCGGTTTATCCCATATATCTCAATGCACGAATTTGAAGCGCTGCTTTTCAGCGATGCCAATATACTTGCAGAAGAGATCGAAATAGATGTGCTGAAGGTCCTGGAAATACTTGAAGGTTTTATCAACCCGGAAGAAATAAACGATGATCCTGCACAAGCACCTGCTAAACGGCTTGAGGCACTAAAGAACGGATACCGCAAGGTCGCCAACGGCAAAACGATCTCCGAAGCTATCGGCATTCAAACCATACGAAGACAATGCGCCCATTTTAATCACTGGCTGATGAAACTTGAGCATCTTGGCGTGAACGCGGGATCAGCCATGAAAGGCGCCTATACATTGTGATAGAAAAGAATTTCGACATCCCGTTCATAGCTGACCTTGCGCTTCGTGAAAAGCAGATTCAGCAGAATTACAGGCCGATTATCGCAGTCCGCAAGTGGTTTGCCCGAAGACCCGAAACGCTGTTCCACAACGTATCCAAGAACGCGACCTTGAATTGCAGCGCCTGAAAACCGGCATCGCCTTCCTTTGCCGGGCCATGGCAAAAGTGACGGCAAGAAAATGTCCCGGAATGAGAGCGAATTGACATATTATATAGGAATTCAGCATGAACGAGAAAAAATTTGACCCCAAAAAACTGGATAAACTTAATAATCCTCAGGGGCTATTGGATATCCCCATAGAATTCATCTGGAATAAACTCCATCTGACTGATCCGGTTGTACTGGTTGATATCGGCGCCGGGACGGGTTTTTTCAGTGTTCCTTTTCTCAAATATGTAAAGAACGGCAAGATTTTCGCCTGCGACACCTCCGATATCATGATCCAGTGGATGAAAAATAATATTTGTCCCCAATATCCCAGCATCGTCCCGCTGAAAATGGAAGAAAGTGCCGTTCCTCTTGAAGATGGAATCGCAGACCTGGTATTTATGATAAATTTGCACCATGAGCTGGATCAGCCGCAGACGATAATCGAAGAATCGTTTAGAATCTTAAAAAAGAACGGCGCTATATTTATTGCCGATTGGAAAAAAGAAGACATGCCTGAGGGGCCTCCCCTGCATATCCGGTATCTGCCTGAACAGGTTGAGGACCAGATGGTGAGGGCCGGCTTTAAGAAAATTAATTTTTTTAGTGAGATGCCAAAACACTTTTTGGTCGTCGCTGAAAAGTGAATACAGCCTGACAACAAACGGCTGACCGGTCGGTGCGGGCGCTGCCCGCAGGGATGCCGTTTGCTCCATAACATTTCCCCCGGTGCCTCACAGTCGAAATGTTTATTGGGGTATTCCGTTAAAGGAGTAAATCCATGAAAAGTTCGCCCTGTTTGTGTTCAAAGGAGACCTGATATATGAAAGGCTGGACGGAAGAAGAAATAAAGAACAAAAATCTGATGGCCCCGTGCGGGCTTTATTGCGGCGCATGCGGAATATACATCGCCACAAGGGACGGAAACGATAAACTGAAAACGGTGCTGGGCAATCTCTATGGCACCAAACCGGAGGAAACGCAATGCCGTGGATGCATGCAGGCTGATCCGCCCGAAACGCTTTACAGCTTCTGCCGATCCTGCAAAATGAGAGACTGTGTCCGGTCCAAAGGCTTGTATTCATGCCATCAATGCCAGGAATGGCCCTGCAGTATGGTGGAGAATTTCGGTCTTGCCACCGGACTGCGGGTGATGAAAAGAACCATTCCGATCTGGCGCGCCAAAGTGGAGGCGCTGGGGGACGAACAGGGCAGTATCGCGTGGGCAAGATCGGAATGTGAACGGTATCATTGCGCCGCTTGCGGAAATCCATTGTTCCGAGGGGCCCAGCGATGCAGGGCCTGCAAAAAAGATGTGGCCGATGAACTGGATGGGTCGCTTTGATTGGTTTGCCCGATAATGCAAAGGAAACCCAGAAATGACTGACATGCTTGTCCGGTTGTACGAACTTCCCGACTTGAGCGGGTATACGGGAATAATGGAGAAGATCGGTGTTCGGGTCCGTCGCCCGAATGCCTGGGAAAAGCTGCTGTTGATAGACTGGATCAGCACGCATTTCAACCTCTCCTGGGCGCTGGAATGCGAAACTGCCTTTGCCGTAAACCCCCCATCCTGTTTCATTGCCGTGCAAGATGATACACTGATCGGTTTTGCCTGTTACGACTGTTCCCGCCTGAATTTCTTTGGGCCGATCGGCGTAGCCGATGACGCCAGGGGAAAAGGAGTGGGGACGGTGCTGCTGCTTTCGTGCCTTCACGCCATGAAAGACAGCGGGTATGCTTACGCCATCATCGGCGGCGTTGGTCCTGCCGAATTTTACGAAAAGGCAGTGGGTGCCACGGCCATTGAGGGGTCTTCTCCCGGAATTTATGATTTCAGCCTGATCGACAAGAAGCATTTGGAAAAGTTCCAGGGAAAAAAATCCGTAAAATCAGGAAGGCAGAGATGATAAAACAAATCGATTTTTCTGAAATTGAAGGTATTCGGGTTGGGCATGCGCAGAATTTGGACGCTGCAACGGGTTGCAGCGTCATCCTTTGCGAGGCCGGAGCCTCTGTCGGGGTCGATGTCCGGGGCGGAGCACCAGGAACCCGGGAAACCGATCTCTTAAATCCCGTCAATCTGATTCAGAAGGTTCACGCCGTCATGCTTGCCGGGGGCAGCGCATTCGGACTGGATGCCGCGGCCGGCGTGATGCGGTATCTTGAGGAAAGGGGCATTGGCTTTGATGTCCAGGTCACTCGGGTTCCCATTGTATGCGGGGCCGTACTCTTTGATCTGACGATCGGGGACTGGCGGGT
>AMWB02072345.1_pt1 | contig 15704 bp, 13 predicted proteins | sample 200311 | NCBI WGS metagenome assembly AMWB02 (sample SAMN02737377, study PRJNA173069) | bioreactor metagenome | biome: anode biofilm in microbial fuel cells | place: USA: California | collected 2010-12-16 | reverse complement strand
GGCGGGGCGGTGGCAGGGCTTCGGCCCGTGAGACCGCGGCACGGGTCGCCGCAGGCGCTGTTGCCGGGCTGATTCTTGACCCGGCGGGAATTCGCGTGGTTTCCTATACGCTGGAGCTGGGCGGCGTCCGCGCCAAAGTTATGGATTTAAGCCTGATCCACCAGAATCCGTTCAAATGTCCGGACAGAGAAGCTGCAAGAGCGATGGCCGATCGGGTGGAACAGGTGCGAAAACAAGGGGACTCCATTGGCGGCATTGTCGAAATCCGCGCCATCGGTGTGCCCGTTNNCCTGGGAGAGCCGGTTTTCGACAAACTGGATGCGGACCTGGCCAAGGCATTGATGAGCATCGGTGCCGTCAAGGGGGTTGAAATCGGAGACGGGTTTGCATCCGCATGCCGGTTGGGATCTGAAAACAATGACCCTATTACGCCTGAAGGCTTTTCTTCCAATCATGCCGGCGGCATTCTGGCTGGAATTTCCAACGGAGATGAGATCCGGGTCCGGGTTGCCGTCAAACCCATCCCCTCCATTTCGCTGAACCAGCAAACCATCAACAGCCAAAATGAGCCCGTAACGATTTCGGTCAAAGGACGGCATGATGTATCGGCCATTCCCCGCATCAACCCGGTCTGCGAGGCCATGGTGAAGATTGTTCTGGCCGACCATCTCCTGCTGCACAAAGCCCTAGGCAATGTGAAGATATGAGGCCCTGAAGAAAAGAAAAAGGAGAATCATCGCCTTATGAAACCAAGAAGAACCGTATTGTCCGTACCCGGGCATGTTGAAAAAATGCACGATAAGGCACTGAACTCCGGCAGCGATGCGGTCATGCTGGATCTTGAAGACAGCGTGCCCGTGAATATCAAGACAGATGCCCGAGGCCGGATCATCCAGTCGCTGTTATCCCGAGACTGGAGTAAAAAAACCGTTTTGTACCGGATGAACGGCCTGGACACCCCGTTTGGATACCGGGATCTTCTGGAAGTCGTGGAAGCCGCGGGCCCCGTTATCGACGCCATCGTGGTTCCCAAAATCAACCACCCTGGAGATGTTCACTTTGTCAGCCGAATGCTGAACGGTATCGAGATGAACAAAGGGTGGACCCGTCGGATCGGTATTGAGGCTTCCATCGAAACCGCGGCCGGACTTGAAGCCGTCTCTGAAATCGCAAAGGCCAGCAACCGGATTCAAACCCTGGTCTTCGGCGTTGCGGACTATTCGGCCTCAATTGGTGCCAGGCTGGTTTCCCTTTCCGGACATGGTGAAAAAGAGACGGAAATCTACCCAGGCCACCGATGGCATTTTGCCATGAGCCGGATGGTCATGGCAGCCAAGGCAAACGGCCTTCTGGCCATCGACGCCCCTTACGGCAATTTCAAGGATTCCGATGGGTTGAAGCATGGAGCAGCCACAGCCTGTGCTCTGGGATATGACGGGAAATGGGCCATTCATCCCGATCAGATCGACATCATCAATCAGACTTTTTCACCCTCTTCCGAGGACATCGAGCGGGCCAGAAAAGTTCTGGAAGCCCATCATCAGGCAACCATCCAGGGGCTGGGAGCTGTGGCCGTGGATGGCCGGATGGTGGATCAGGCAACGGTACGGCTCGCAGGATTGCTCTGGGAGCAGGCCCATCACCTGGGCTTGGTTTGATCGATATCCAAATCAATGGTGCATGATGACAAATTATGCACATGGATGATGGATTAAACGCATCCCTACCGGAGGTGACTGATCCTGTCCACCATATCCAGGGTCACCTGCGATATCCTGGAATCGGCCTCAAGATGCTTTCGCAGCATCAGGATGTTCACATCTGCGGGAAATTCATAGAAGGCTGTTGCCATCGGGGTATTGATAAAGGACAGGGTCATGTTAAACGCGTCGGCAATGGGCTGAGCATCCGCCATATCCTTCAGCTTCAACCAGAGATTACCGGTAATGATCCCAAGGGAGCTTGTTTCCAGGTTCAAGACAACAGGAAATGCCTGAACATTTCCGTTTGATCCGCTTGCCGTGTGGATGGATGCTTCCCCTGCTGGCAATTGTCTGTAAACCGAAAAGAGTCCTTTCCGCTCGATAACATCCCCCGTTGCCGGATCCGTCAGGGTTGAACCGGCATTTGCATTCATGTTCGATGCCACTTTCCTTCCATCGGTCTTCTCGGCCCGGAGCGTCGGCAGCCAGGTATAGGTCGATCCATCGTTTTCAAAGGTTTCCCCCCGGGGAAGGGAGGCGATGAAGGCATCCCGCCGGGCCGGGTCAAGACTCCAGGCGGGCTGAGTAATCAGAACACCCGAGCACATCAGCAACAGACCGATCATGAAAAGGATGCCTTTTGCCCAAATTGGGGAAATAATGCCGTTAAGGTTTTTTCCGGATATTCCGATTATATTTGTTATTCCGTTCATAGCTCACCTCTTAATATCCCAGGATACGCAATTTGAATAATTTCAGGGTTCCCGTGTTTTCCTTCACGCTGTCCAGGACCTTGAGCGTCCAGGTTCCTTTTGATTTTTCGCCATAAAAGGCGTTGCTCCCGAAAACCACCCCGCCGGCTTCGTTCAGACCCGTTTTGATCGCACTGCGGATATTCAGAAGAATGCTTTTTGTACCCTGGGGCGAAGTGATTTCAATTCCAATCTCGGCTGTATTGGGATGTTCGATGGCAAGTTGAACAAAAAGGTTTTCGACGGTCAGATCTTCCGTCACTTCAAGGGTGCTTGGCACACCAGCAGCATTGTTGTCCGGAATCGCCACGGGCGTAGCAAACGCGCTGCCGTAAGATCTGTCCTGGAATGCCGGGAGGGTGGTGCCAGCCTGGTATGTTTTCGCCAGGGTCACGGCGGCATCCACATTCACCGCTCCAAATCCGTACCAGTTGTTGAAATCGTACCCCGCGGCATTTCTGATCCACCCCTGGCTGGCTTCATAATCCACGCCATTGATATTTACGGTGACTTTCGATCCCGGAGAGGTGGGATCGATTTTTCGCGCGGTCTTTGCAAGGATATGCTTGACATCCCTTCGGGTGAGGTTGGGATTGGTTTGAAGGAGCAGGGCAATGGCGCCGGAAGCGTTGGGAGCCGCCGAAGACGTGCCATTGAACGCGCTGGTATAATTGCAGTTGGGATTGTACGTGGGATCGCCGATTTCGAACGGGTTGCTGGGCTCGACAAGATCCTTGCGGCTGTATCCTTTGTCGGTACCACTCAGATCGGTCGTGATAATGGCCGCCGCGGCATCACCGTATTCGCCTCCCGGCGCCGAAATCCAAAGCGTTGATCCTGCCGTCGAGTAAGAGGATTTGACGCCCGCAGCATTGAAGGCCCCAACGGTGATCACTTCCGGCCTGGAAGTCGCTTCTTCCGCGGCAGCGTTAAAGCAGGTCAGATCGTTCCTGCCGAAGGGCTGTTTGGCGCACTCATAATAAACCGGAGATTCTTCCGTTCCAATGTTGATTTGATTGAATTCATTACCGGCGGATTTGACATAAATGCCGCCCTTTCCGCCACGGAACTTACTGGACCTGTCGTAGAGTGCACCGAGTGAAGGCTTCAGAATGCAGTAACCGGTTGCATCATCTCCGAAACTCATGTTGAAAATATCGACATCACTGGAGCGGGGATGCCCCCCCATGGATTCGATATAGTATAAAGTGGACTGAGTTTCCATAGCATTGAACCCTTTAAGAGCGGATCGCGGGGCCACTCCCCGGCCGCCTTTGCCGTTCATCGAAGCGCCCGAAACAATCCCGGCCACGCTGGTGCCGTGATCGCCTCCCTTTTTGGTGGGCGTAGGATCGGTTGTATTGTTCACGTAATTGTAAGATCCATTCGGGATGACATTTGCAGACAGGTCTTCGTGGGCGATTTCAAGACCGGAATCCACCACAGCAATGATCACCCCCAGACCGCTCAGTTTATCGGCAATGGCCTGAGTCATCCGGAGATCTTCCCCCGGCGTTCCCCCACTTTGGGAAAAAGCCGCCTGCCCTGTGTTGTTGAGATGCCACTGGAAGGCAAAGAGCGGGTCATTAACCGCGGGAGTTGCAACAAATGTTGCCGTATCCATTTTCCAGTACAATCCGGCAGGATCCTGAGCGGAAGGCGTGTAATTCAGCGTGAAGGCATAATTGTTATCCAGATAATTCACACAACAAATTTTTATGGCAAAATCGTTCTCCATGGAATTGCAGCTTCCGGCACCGGATTGAATTTTCTTGAACGTTGATGTATCCATCTTCCAGAAATAACCGGAACTGTCCTGAATGTAATTGAGTTTAAATGCGTATTGAACGGCTTGATATTCTACACAGAGCAGCATGCTCAGGTCGTTTCCAAAAGAAATGCAGCTTGTTTTGTCGCAGGCGGGATAGACCGGATTGCCTGCCAATGTCAGCATCAAAACAACAATGGCCTTAAAAATGTTTGTCTTCATCATCTCTTCCTTATTGTTCCGAAATGTTGGTTTCCTCGGGACAATCACACCCGCCTGTAGCCTTTGAAAGGCATTCACATAATCAACCCGCAAACCGATATATTACCGCTCCCCACGTGAGCCCGGCGCCCAACCCCAGAAACATCACGGTGCTGCCGGTTTTTAAAAGTCCTTTTTCGATGGCCTCGTCAAATGCGATCGGAATGCTGGCTGCCGTGGTATTGCCGTAACGCTGAATGTTGTTAAAGATTTTTTCATCCGGAAGATCCATTGCTTTTTGAAATGCCTGGTTGATGCGCAGATTGGCCTGATGGGGAATGAACAGATCAATATCTTTCAACGTCAGCCCGGCGTTGTCCAGGGCTTCCTGGGCAACCTGGGGAAGACGACGGACAGCATGCTTGAACACGGACCTGCCGTCCATGGTAGGATAATGAAGGCCTTCCTGGAGCATGGCATCGGTGAGTCTGGGGTTCCGGCGTGAAGTCGGCGCTTCCGTCATCAGGCTGCTGGCGAATTCCCCCTGTGCATGCAGTATGGAAGTCAGCACACCACAAGTTCGATCTGTATCAACTCCTTCCAAACACAATGCGCCGGCACCGTCTCCGAAAATCACCGTGACATCCCTGCCGCGGGTGGAGATATCCAGCCCCGAACTGTGGACTTCCGCCCCGACAAACAGAATCCGGTTATAAATGCCGCTTCGGATAAACGCATCTGCAGTGGCAACGCCATAGACGAATCCGGAGCATTGCTGCCGGATATCCAGAGCCGGGGTGGTTTCCAACCCCAGCTTGTGCTGAAGCAGACAGCCGGAACCCGGAAAGAATATATCCGGGCTGAGGGTGGCAAAGACAATCAGATCGATATCACTCGGTTTCCAGCCGGCCCGTTCCATCGCGATTTTTGATGCTTCAAAACCCAGGTCCGATACCCCGACCCCGCCCTCTTCAGGCACCCAGTAACGTTGCTCTATTCCCGTACGCTGACGAATCCATTCATCGGAAGTATCCATCCACAGCGCCAGATCGCTGTTGCTGACCAATCGAGAGGGAAGATACCTGCCGGTTCCGGAAATGATGGTTTTTTTCATTTTATGCGCATCCTTTCATCGAAAAATATGTCGCACCTGATACATACTGTTTCTTGAGGGGAATGGATCCCTATATTGTGGCTTTCATTACACCTTATACTTACCGAAATCATCTGAGGAAAGATTTTTTAGGTATTCCGCCCATTTTCGGCCTTCTTCGCTTTCGTCCGCTGCGCAAACCGGTTCATCGCTTTTACAGGATTTAAGAAATACCATTTCATCCACAAAAATGGGTGCATTTGCCCGGAGAGCAATGGCAATGGCGTCACTGGGCCTGGCATCCAAGCTGAAAGATGTCTCTCCGGAAGAAAAATTGATCTTGGCGTAAAAAGTGCCGTCATGGATGTCACAAACCTCGACACGGGTAACGACCAATCCGGTCAGCTCGACAAAATTCAAAAACAGATCATGGGTCATGGGACGGTCAAAACGAATGCTTTTCAGCGAAGTGGCGATGGCCGTGGCTTCCAGAAGACCGATCCATATCGGAATCACCTGATCGGTCTCTTCGGATTTCAGGATCAAGATGGGGGTATTGGAATCCGGATCCAGGATCAGCCCTGAAACTGTCACTTTATATTGCACCGATCATCCCTCCTCAGAAACAGGTCTTCCCCAAAGCGAGTGCGAAAAAGCCTTTTCAATTCGAATCGTTTTCAGACTGCCGATATTTCCGGATCCGGAAAGCCTTGCCGGCTCTGGAAAATGCACGATTTTATGTCCCGGGGTTCTGCCGTACCACTGGGGAGTTGTCTCTCGGAACGCCTCAGAAGTGTTCATCCGCTGGTTGACGCCTTCCACCAGAACCACTTGATGGGAATTGACCAGGGACTGATTTTTCTCATACGTAAGCGTTTCCTGAAGCCCAAGTACCTGCTGGAGCCTTTCAGCCTTTTCAGTTTCGGATATTTTTTTCATAAAATGCGCAGCCGGGGCATTGGGACGATCCGAATACATAAAGGCAAAGAGATCATCATAGGCCACCTGCCGAATCAGGGAAAGAGTTTCCTCAAAATCTTCGGCGGTTTCTCCGGGAAAGCCCACGATGATATCCGATGTGATGGCAATATCCGGACAGGCGTCCCGAAGCCGGGCAATTTTTTCAAGATACTGATCCCTGCTATATTTTCGATTCATGCGGGACAGGATTCGGGTTGAACCGGATTGAACCGGCAGATGAATATGCTTGCATAATTTATTCAGCCGGTTAAAAGTCGCGATCAGATCAGAGGAAAGATCCTTGGGATGAGAGGTGGTAAATCGGATGCGAAGCAGACCTTCAATGCCATTCACGCGGGTTAACAGCTCTGAAAAATCGCACAGACCTTCTTTCTTGCCATAACTGTTGACGTTCTGACCCAAGAGCGTCACCTCACGGATACCGGAGTCCACCAATGCTTGTATTTCGGATAAAATCCGTTCCGGAGAACGGCTCATCTCTCTGCCGCGCACATAAGGAACCACGCAATATGTACAGTAATTATCGCACCCCTGCATGATCGTCACAAAACGGCTGGTTTGTTCAGAAACAGAAGAAACCGAATAAACCGGAGTTTCCTGGATGACATCGGATATTGCCACATCCACCAGACGACCCCCCGAGGTTTCCACCTGTTGGACCAGAATCGGAAGCCGGCTGACGGCATGGGTGCCGAAAACCAGATCCAGATACGGCGCACGGTCCAGAATTTTTCGACCTTCCTGTTGGGCCACACACCCACCGACGCCGATGATCATTTCCGGATTCTTTCGTTTAAGTCCGGCCATACGGCCCAGAAAACTGAACACCTTCTGCTCCGCCTTTTCCCGGATCGCACAGGTATTTAATATCACCAGATCGGCGGATTCGGGCTCAGACACCAGCCGGTATCCAATGTGCGTCAGTCCTCCCGCAATCCGCTCTGAATCGTAAACATTCATCTGACAGCCGATGGTGTGAATATATACGGTTTTAGGATATATCATGAATCGTTACGCGTTATTCCTTTCAGATCCAACGGAAAAGACCGCTTCCATGTAAATCTGTCCTTGTAAGTCCAGAAGTACTCGCTCGACATCCGGCTCACATCCCGGAGCGATATTTAATACGATAAGGCCGGTAGCCGGATTCAGCGTGGTAACGCTGGCAATTCCCTCATACCCTTCAAAAGTAAACCGCATCAGGCTGATCGCCTTCCGATCAACCCGGAAATAGCGCTGGATGGTATTCAAAAAAGGTTTCCTTCGGGTTCACTGTCATTAAAAATAACAACTCATAATTCTGTGCTTGTGGCTTCAACAATGCACAAGGGCATCAGAAATCAGGGCATCAATCATTCCGGCATTCCAGCAGTTCCTATCCTATGCTATCATCATCTTTTCCAAGTGATCAATAAAAAATCAGCATTGAAACACCGCCCCGGGTTTCGTTACATGATTTTGGGTTGTTGAAAAACAAATTATCCGCTATATGCCCTTCTTATGAAAAAATGGAAGATGCTTCAACCAAAAGCCGAACTGGTCAATCATCTCTGTGCGCATCTTGGGTGCAGCCCTGTTGTTGCATTCCTTCTGGCAAACCGGAATATCAATTCTCCAACACTCGCAAGTCATTTTTTGACGCCGTCTTTCCACCAGATGTCGGACCCGTGTGCTATGAAGGACATGGATACCGCTGTCAGCCGCATCCATAATGCCATCCTGAAACAGGAAAGGATCTTGATTTTTGGAGACTACGATGTGGACGGGATCACCGCTTCCGTGCTGCTTACTGAATTTCTGATTGATATCGGCGCCCAGGCATCCTACTACATCCCTCACCGGGTAACCGAAGGATATGGACTGAAACCCGGCCATATCACCGATTATGCCGTCACAAACAACATCAACCTCATAATTACCGTGGATTGCGGATCCAGCAGCCACGATGCCGTCCTCACAGCGCGTCGGGCGGGAATTGATGTCATCATCACGGATCACCACACGATCTCACATCCCATGCCAGAAGCACTGGCAGTGTTGAATCCCAGAAGAAGCGACTGCCCATCCGGCGCGGAAAATCTAGCCGGCGTCGGTGTCGCATTTTTTCTGGTCATCAGCCTGCGCAAGTATCTTCGGGATCGGGGGTTCTGGACATCCCGGAAAGAACCCAATTTAAAAAACGCCTGTGATCTGGTGGCATTGGGCACCGTTGCAGACATGGTGCCCTTGACCGGTGACAACCGGATTTTCGTCAAAAGCGGAATCGATCTGATCCATTCAGGATCGCGCCCAGGCATTCAATCCCTGATCGAAATCAGTGGCATTCAAGGCTCTTTTCTGAATTCCGAAGATATTGCCTTTAAACTGGCTCCCCGGTTGAATGCCGCGGGGAGAATGGCTCATGCAAAGACAGCGGCCAATCTTCTGCTGACACGCGATAGCAATAAAACGCTGAAGCTGGCCGAAAAGCTGAATGCGTTGAACCGCGAAAGGCAGTCCGTCGAACAACTTGTCATGGATGAAATCCATCTGCGGCTCCAAAACGAACCTGAATGCCTGCACGCGGGTGCGCTGGTGATGGCTGATGCGGCATGGTCTCCCGGCATTCTGGGTATCGTGGCCTCCAGGCTGGTTCAGCAGTTTTTCCGACCTGTCATCCTGATTTCCACGCAAAATGGAACCGGCAGAGGTTCGGCAAGAAGCATCCCCGGATTTGACATGTACCAGGGGCTGACTGCCTGCTCTGACAGCCTGATTGGATTCGGAGGCCACGCTGCAGCCGCGGGACTGGAAATCTCAATGGATAACATACCGGAATTTCAAAAGCGATTTATCCGGATAGCGGAGAGCCGAATATCCCGGGAACAGCGGATCCAGGAAATATTCATTGATTGCTTTCTGGATATCCAGGATATTACCCCGGCCCTCATTGATGAGATCGAAACCCTGAAGCCTTATGGAACCGGAAATCCTGAACCGGTATTTCTGGCAAAAAACATCCAAATCGTTACATCCGAAATGGCAGGCAGAAATACCCGTCGGATGATGCTGAAATCCGGGAACGGATCGTCCGGCTCGAAAATTTCTGCTGTTCAGTTTAATGTGAATTCTCCTCAGCCGATCACATCGGAAATGCGTGAAATGGTCTATCGGTTACGATGGAATTTCTGGAATGGAAATCGCACTCCACAAATTCTTGTTGAGGATGCCATATTTTCCTTGCAATCGCCTATGAGCGAATCTATTATGAGTCCGATAAAGGGCTCATATCAGTCAACAACACAATGACCCATATAGACCTCTGATGCAGCGTCATACAAGCAATGGTGTTTAATCAATATCATCGGCCCATATCAATCAACCAATTATAAAAAAGGCGGCGTCTTATGGCTAAAGTATTCCGGCCCAGCACTCGAGAATCCAACATTCTATCCAAAATTGAGTCCTCAAAAGAGCATGAACGGAGAAAAGCCATCAGCGGACTCAAAGACTGCATTGAAGCGCTTTCCAATGCCATTGCCATGAAATTGATCGAGAACAAACTGATCGAAACCACGAACAAAACCGGTCTTGAACAGCAAATCTGCAAGAGTCTGGAGAAAATCAGTCAGGCTGATGATTTTGACATCGATTTTCAGTGCTCCCCTTTCAGGCACGTTGCCGCACAGCCGCATGTGGTCAGTCTTTATCTGACCGCATTCGTGATTGAACAGTTGATCAACCACAAGGATGTGGTGGATGTTTACGGCTCTGATGAGGATATTTATGGTTGCATCAATAAGCAGGTGACTAAATTTCTGCAATAACCATGCGCCCTTCGCTTCATCCCCGATTGCTCAATGGGCCGTTTGATGATCCAGGTCTTTACATTGCCTTTATTTTTGAAAAAAACTCAATCCTCTTTGATCTTGGCGAGACTGATTCCCTTTCCTCCAGAGACATCCTTAAAATCAGCCATGTTTTTGTCACCCATACCCATATGGACCATTTTTCCGGATTTGACAGGTTGCTTAGACTGTTTCTGGGAAGGAACAGGACGCTTTCGTTTTATGGACCTGAAGGGTTTATCAACAACGTAGCGGGCAAGCTGGCTGGTTATTCCTGGAACCTTGTAGATCGCTATGACAATCCGTTTTCACTGAACATTACCGAAGTCCACCCGGACCACCTTATTTTCTGCCGGTTTCCCTGTCGAAATCGATTTCGGCCCGAAACACCGGTGATTGGAAAACCGTTTAATGCTGTTCTGGTGGAAACGCCCGGATGGATCATCTCAACGGCAATTCTCGATCATGGTATTCCCTGCCTGGCATTTTCCATTCAAGAAAAATTTCATGTAAACATCAAAAAAGACCGTCTTGCAGCCTTGGGCCTTGAAGTCGGCCCCTGGATCATGGATTTCAAACAGGCTTTGTTTGCCGGCAATGATCCCGCTTCCCTCTTTCAGGTGATCGATGTGAAACACCCTGAGCGTCACATCGCTTATGAGCTTGGATGGCTCAGCCGGGAAATCGCCACCATTACTTCGGGACAGAAAATTACCTATATCACGGATGCAGTTTTCAACATGGCTAATATCGAAAAAATGGTGGATTTGGCCAAAGGGTCCGACCATCTCTTTATCGAGGCCGCTTTCCTGGAAGCCCACAGACACATTGCCGAAGACAAAAAGCATCTGACCGCCTGGCAGGCAGGCATCCTGGCAGCCATGGCTGGCGTCAAACAGTTTACAACTTTTCATTATTCTCCCCGCTACACGGGTCAGGAAAATTGTTTAACCGAAGAAGCCCTTCGTGCATATACCCGGAAACCGTTAACTCCGGAATATGGTGGCCGCAGAAATGGTCACCAATGTTGCGACTGAAAGGACATTGGGAGTTGTTTTGTTTATGCTGACATATATCAAACTCATATTAACGGCCGTTTTCTGGGGTGGAACGTTTATTGCCGGAAGAGTTGTCGCAAAGGATATGCCACCGTTTTCAGCTTCTTTTTTACGGTTCGCCATCGCCTCCGTGTTTTTGATTCTGATTACCTGGCGGGTTGAAGGTAAACTGCCTAGGATTGAACGCTCGCTGATCGCTCCGATATGTCTTCTGGGGCTCACCGGGGTTTTCGCTTATAATGCTTTCTTTTTCAAAGGGCTTCAATCCATTGACGCTGGCCGTGCGGCGCTGATTATTGCGTTAAATCCGGTAATGATTTCTTTTTTTTCATCCATCCTGTTCAAGGAAGAACTGACACCCATCAAAATAATCGGCATCCTGATGTCCGTTACAGGAGCCCTGACTGTTATCTCCAGAGGTAACCCCCTTTATCTGTTTAATGGCCATCTGGGATGGGGGGAGTTGAATATTTTCGGTTGCGTGTTAAGCTGGGTTTCTTTTTCGCTGATCGGAAAAACTGTTCTGGGTAAAATCTCACCGCTGATCTCGATCTGCTATTCTTCCCTTGCCGGAACGGCAGCGTTAATGATTCCGGCGCTACTGGAAGGCTTATGGTCTTCTCTTCCGACGTATTCGAGCATAACCTGGCTGGGGTTGTTTTATCTGGGTTTTTTTGGAACGGTTCTGGGTTTTGTCTGGTATTATGAAGGAATAAAAAAAATAGGCCCGACAAAAGCCGGACTGTTTATCAATGTCGTACCGCTGTCCGCGGTCGTTCTGGCTTTTTTTATACTGAATGAACCGTTGACTCTGTCTTTGCTGATCGGCGCCGTTTTGGTCAGCACCGGTATTTATTTGACCAATATAGGTTTCGGAACGCTAAGCGCTCAAGGCAATCACTGAAAACGAGATCACACTTTTTTTGCTGAACACCATAATTTTTATTACTTGACATTTTATTGGTTTTTCTATAAATAGTTGAGTTTAAAAAAACAATATTTGATAGCTGTTAAGAAAGGAGAAATTCTTTGGCAAACCACAAGTCCGCTTTAAAACGTGCACGGCAGAACGAAAATCGCAGGATGAGAAACAAGTCCACCAGAACAAGAGTAAAATCCGTCGTCAAAGACATTCGTGCTGAGGCGGCTCAGCCGTCGGGTCAGGACCTGACCGCTGATCTGAATATCGCAAAATCGGTTATAGACAAAGCAGCCAAGAAAGGTTGCATTCATCCCAATACTGCTGCCCGTAAAATCTCCAGAATGTCCAAGCTTATTAATTCAATGGCAACGCTGTAATAAGATTTTTGAAATAAGCTTACTATTATTTTCTTTCGTAAAAGGCCTGAAAATGCTGATTGATGCGTTTCTGGCCTTTTACGACACTGTTAAAAGTCATCTGTCAGACGGTTATAAATTTTTTCCGCCAACCTTTTTGAAAGGGTCTGAATCGCAACGTCTTTATTCTGATTGGTCGCAGTTGTATCTGTAGTAACATTGTAGGCTTGGTTGGCATTGATTCCATTGACAGTCCAGATGATTCTTCCTTTTTGATCCGACAGTTTCATGACAACCCCAAGAACAACCCGACGCTGTGTCGTAACACTTTGAGAACTGTGCGCAATGGGCATATCCTGTATATATTCAATGCTTCCGGTTAAAATTCCTTCTGCTTCTTCCTGCCTGCTCAGCGCATCTTTTCTTCTCAATATAAATTCATTTATCAAATCATCGGTGACATATCTCTCGATCCCTGCAGTGGATGTTTTGTTTTCGATCACGGAAATATAGATTCGTGTAATGCCGGATGGCAATGATCCACTACCTGAAAATCGATATGAACAGCCCCACAGGACAGGCAACAATCCAGTCAGAAGTAGAATGACATGTTTATTTTTTAAATAAAATGTCATCATATGACGATGTTTACCAGCTTTTTCTGAACCACGACGACCTTTCTGATGGGCTTTCCATCGATTATTTTTTGAACCCGCTCATCGGATAAAGCCATCTGTTCAATCATTGCGTCATCGGCATCTGCGGCAACACTGAACTTACTTCTCAGTTTTCCGTTAACTTGAATCACAACAAGCAGCATATCCTTTACCAGCGCTTCCGGACGATGCGCAGGCCAGGATGCCGTATATATGCTTGAATTTCCCAGCTCAAACCAGATCTCTTCGGCAATATGCGGTGTAACCGGAGACAGCAGTAATACAACCGATTCAATGGCGAACCGAAACAGACTGGTTTTTGCCGACGATTTCTCATCGGCGGAAAATCCGTACAGCATATTGACCAGTTCCATCACCGCACTGATGGCCGTGTTGAAATGAAAACGATCTTCGATATCGCAGGTGACTTTATAGATTGTCTGATGAATTTTTTTATAGAGATCCCGAAGCTCCGGCTCCAGATCATCCATGGATCCCTGATAGGCAGTCACTGTCCGGACATATGGCATCCAGGCTGAACCCAGCCGCCAGACTCGATGTAAAAACCGATAACTGCCCTCAACACCCTGCTCGTTCCACTCCAGACTTCTCTCGGGTGGGGAAGCGAACAAACAGAACAATCGGGTAGTATCCGCGCCGTATTTTTCCAACAATGTATGGGGATCGACAACATTTTTCTTGGATTTGGACATTTTTTCGACCCTGCCAATGGCAACCGGCTGATCGCAACGTTTACAGCGCCGATCTTTGCCTTCAGTGGCTTCATCCGGGAATAAAAAACCATGCGTCGGACAATGTACTGTTTCCTTGCAGACCATTCCCTGAGTAAGTAGCCGGGTAAAAGGTTCTTTATAGGTGATCAGTCCCAAATCCCGAAGTACGCGCGTATAATAACGGGAATACAGAAGATGTAAAATGGCGTGTTCCACGCCGCCGATGTACTGATCCACAGGCATCCAGTAGTCAACCGACTTGGGATCAAACATCCCTTCGTGGTAGTCCGGACTGCAATATCGCTGGAAATACCACGATGATTCCACAAACGTATCCATGGTGTCGGTTTCCCTTCGGGCAGAAGGACTGGCGCATTTCGGACAGGTTGTTCTGGCAAAATAGTTCAGGGTCGGCAACGGAGAGCGCCCCCCTTCCAGAAGATCGGCATCCTCTGGTAAAACAATGGGAAGGTCGGATTCGGAAACCGGAACGATGCCGCAGGTATCGCAATGAATCATCGGAATGGGTGCTCCCCAATAGCGTTGTCGGGAGATTCCCCAGTCTCGAAGTCGAAAACTAACGGTGCGCTTCCCCAGATGATGGGTTTCAAGATAATCCGCAATGGATTCAATGGCCAAGGTGTTTTTCAGTCCGTCAAAATCACCGGAGTTTATCATCACGCCATCGCCGGCATATGCTTCAGTCATTGTCGCCGGGTCAAGACCCCTCTCCGGTTTTACCACCACAATAATGTCCAGAGCATACTTTCTGGCAAAATCAAAGTCCCGCTGGTCATGGGCCGGAACCGACATGACAGCTCCGGTACCATATCCCATCAAGGCGAAATTGGCCGTATAAATAGGCATTCTTTTGCCGCTGAGTGGATTGATACACCAGGCTCCGGTAAAAACGCCTTCTTTTTCATAGGACTCGATACCCTTGCTGGATCGATCCTGCATGGATATTCGCTCTACAAAAGCATTTACCGGATGCTCCTGGTCAGTTCCTTTGGACAATTTTTGAACCATCGGATGCTCGGGGGCCAAACACATGAATGTGGCCCCGAATATCGTGTCCTGTCGGGTAGTGAATACCACAATCTGCTCAGATGAATTCTCAACCGCAAAACAAATTTCAGCGCCGATGCTTTTTCCGATCCAGTTCTTCTGCATGGCGACCACCTTGTCCGGCCACCCAGGAAGCAGGTCGCAGTGAATCAGTAGGTCATCTGCATAATCCGTAATTCTGAAGAACCACTGGGCCAGTTTTTTCTGCCGAACCGGCTTTCCGCATCGCCAGCACATTCCTGCCTCGACCTGTTCATTGGCCAGGACCGTCTGGCAGGTTTCACACCAGTTCACATAGGATTCTTTCCGGTACGCCATCCCCTTTTCATACATCTTTAAAAAAAGCCACTGTTCCCATCGGTAATATTCTGGTCTGCAGGTGGCAATTTCTCGATCCCAGTCATAGGAAAACCCCATCTGCTTAAGCTGCAGGCGCATGGCGTCGATATTATCGTACGTCCATCTGGCAGGATGAGTCTGATTGGCAATGGCCGCATTTTCCGCCGGCATGCCGAAGGCATCCCATCCCATGGGGTGAAGAACGTTAAACCCCTTCATGTGTTTATATCTGGCCACAACATCGCC
>AMWB02140349.1_pt1 | contig 15710 bp, 17 predicted proteins | sample 200311 | NCBI WGS metagenome assembly AMWB02 (sample SAMN02737377, study PRJNA173069) | bioreactor metagenome | biome: anode biofilm in microbial fuel cells | place: USA: California | collected 2010-12-16 | reverse complement strand
GCCTCGACCGCCAACTGGTTGGCCGCCACGTTGGGTTCCTTCTTGCCCGTCAGCAGGGTCCGCTGGAGCAGCAATGCTTTCTCCAGCACCGACGAGAGCGCGACCTCGGACGCTAGGCGTCGCGCGAGCAGGTCCTGGTCCGGCTCGTCGCGCAGTGCCTCGATCACGCCGCGCGTGATCGGCAGCGACGTGCTGCCGGCCTCGCGCAGGTTCTCGAAGGTCGTGTTGCGCGTCCCCGAGATCAGCTCCTGCAAGGTTTCCAGCTTCACCTCGTATTCTTCCTGGATCAGCGGCGTCAGTCCGACGCCGGGCACCGTCTCGGTCTTGGTGCAGGCATCGCAGGTGCGCTGCTCCTGCTCCCCGAGGACCCGTGTGGCCCATTCGATCGCCTGCTGCGGCGAGGTCCAGGTCTGGCACGACAGGCTCACGCAACTGGCTGATGCGATGGATGACGTGTCGGTCACGCCACGGCCGTTGACCAGGTTGTAGCCCGCGCGAGTGACATCGCCGACCACCCGAATAGCCGGCTGGCCTGCGCCACCGGCATTGCTGCCGCCCACCCAGGGCACGCCATCATTGCCCCGGCGCGTCTCGGCCTGCTCGATGGCCGACACGGCGTCCGTGCTCGACACCGCATCGCGCAGCGCCATGCCTTCGGCCATCTGGCTCCAGCCAAGCTGGCCGCCCGCCATCTCGGCCATCTTCTCGGCCATGGCGCGGCACGTCAGCTTGGAACGGTCGAAATCCAGCCGCGCTTGCAGCACGCCATTCGTGAGCAAGTTGTACAAACCGGGATCGGCGCGTTGGATGATCAGCGCCGGCAGGGATGCCACGGCACTCGTGGCGCTCTGGATCACGTTACCCATGATCTGCTGGAAACCATTCGTGATGCCATTGAGCTGATTGCGCAGGGTGGTCTGAAGGCTCATGTCACCGCAGATCAGGTTGCTGTTCCACCCCACGCCGACCCCGATCGAACGCATGCCGGCGGCGCGGCCCATGGACACTGCGCTGCCGCCGCCGATCGAGTACATGACGTCATCGCCGACGACGGGGCCGCTGTTCTGGTATCCGGCCTGTGCCCATGCCAGGCCGCAGCCCAGGGCGAGCGCGCCGGCCAGTGCCGTCGGACGCAGCAGGCGGTACGCCCTGGTGGAGAGATTCGTCGGTTCAGGACGCTTCATCGTGGCACCTCAGAGGAAATCAACGCTGCCAAGAAACACCTGCCCACGGCGTTCACAGCACGCATAGGGCCGCCACAGCGCCCACGCGTAATCGCCTTGCTGGGCCTGTGTCAGGGAGCCGTTGCGCGGGAAGACCGAGCATGACGATGACAGGACGGGTGTGAGTTCCTGCCACTTGCCCGTCGAGGCGTCGCCTTCGACCAGCTCGCCAGCCGGCCAGTAGCCATCACGGGCGTTGGCGAGCAGCGGCTGGTACACGTGCAACTGCCCGCGGCGAGTGACGACATCGCCCGCACGCTGGGCCACCACGGCACCAGCCTTGTGGTCGTCTGTCTGATGCAGGAAGCCGCCGCGCGGATACACGTTGCCCCAGAGGTTCAACGTCGAGCGCACGCCGATCTCGCGCGTCCCGGGGATCAGTGCCTCCGGGTAGGCCATCTCGGGCACGTTGTAGCGCCAGGCCAGCGTGTCCAAGGTGCTGAGCAGATACGGCATGAACGCCGTGCCCGCGCCCTCGCAGAAGTAGCCCGATGAGGAGACGAACTGGTTGAATACCTCGACGCCGGGATGCCCGATGACATCCGCGTTCTTGAATTTGGCGAGGTTGTTCTCGTGGTCTTCGTTGGTGGTGCCGTCACCACCGGCCTGAGCTGAAGGATTGGGCGTGCTCATCGCCCGAACCTCGGCCCAGGGGTTTTCTCCGGTATTGCTGTAGCTGGAGACGACCGCATCCGGGATGTAGTGGCGCACTTTGACCGACGTGCGCACCGTGCAGCCGGTCCAGGTGCAGTACAGCCAGTAGCAGATCCCGACGACGCGGTATTCGAGGCAGTCTGGCGATGCCACCGAGCCGACGATGGTTGCGGTGTTGAGCGCATAGCTGCCCGTGGCGCTGAGCAGCAGCACGGATGCCACGCCAGCACGCAAGCGGCGCATCAGGTCGAATGGGCGGGTCACGGCTGGGCCCTCCGGTGCTGCTCGATGCGCGCGACAGCGCGGGCCACATCGGGTTCGCCATAGACGACGTAGCGTTGATCCACCACGACGGCCGGGATGCTGGTGATGCCCAGGCTCCATGCGTCGGCAACGCCCTGGTAGGCGGAAGCGATGCGGCGTTGGAGGTCGGTGCCGCCGCTGTTCAGCCGACGCTTGACGAGGGCGGTCGCCTGTTCGGGTTCGGCGGGCAGTTCCGCAGAAAGCTCCGCTTCAATCCGGTACGCTTCGTCCAGCTCGATCAGCCGCTCGCCGCCCATGGTCTTGACCGGATGGCGGCTGTCGGTGATGACCAGCACATCGGCAGCGAATGTGGCCGGACTGAAGACACCCAAGGACACCGGCAGTACAACGGCCAGGCCAAGGGCTCGCCAGCTTGGAGCGGACCTGGGAAAAGATGCTGGCATGACGCGTGCCCCGGAAGTTGATCAGGGCCATAGTCAAACGCCGAACCCGGTCCGGCCCCCACAAACAATGCGCATCGCGGACACCCCGCATACCTGCTTGCTTCTCGGCAAGGAAGAAGCGGAGGCCGAAGCCCCCGCTGTGATCAATGAAGCGATGTGCTACAGCAGGCCGTGCTCCGCGAAGGAGTACGGAATTCCCTGGCCGACGATGATGTGATCCAGTACCCGAACATCGATCAGCGCCAGCGCGGCCTGCAGTTGCTGGGTCAGCGCGCGGTCGGCGCTCGACGGCTCAGTGGCTCCCGAGGGATGCTGGTGCGAAAGAATGACCGCGGCGGCATTCAGCTCCAAAGCACGCTGCACGATGACACGCGCGTGCACCGTGGCCGAATTGATCGTGCCTCTGAACATCGGCTCGTAGGCCAGCACCTGGTGCAGGCTGTCCATGAACACAACGACGAATACTTCGTTGGGCTCGGCGACCAGTTTCAGACGCAGGTAGTCCCGCACGGCTGCTGGCCGGTCGAGCCGGGGGCCGGCTTTGAAAACCCGCTGTTCCAGCAGCGCGATGGCTTGCTGGATGATCCAGTCTTCGTGCTGGGCTGCGACGACGGAAAGCGACTCCACGCAGGAGTCATTGACGACGAAAGACATGACGAACCTCCGGGTGATGAGATCGGAGGCGCATGCCCAGGGAGGGCAAGCCCTCCTGGGGATGGGAACAACGGAACATGATGCATCCACCACCGCGGGTGCGGTGATCGTTCGCGGCCAGGATGCGAGGCGAACGGGTAGCGATCAGCGCAGAGGACTGCGCCGTAGCCTCAAGGACCGCAGGCTACCTGGGCATGTCGCCGACAACGTCGGCAGGCATTTCGGTGGTCGGTGCGGCGGCCGAGTCGTCAGCCGACAGCATGTCCATGGCCGAAAGCAAGGAGTCGCCCTCGATCGGCCCTTGCAGTAGGATTGCCTGACCGGTCTGGCGATCATGCAGCCGGATAGATGGCGTGGCGGTCACGCCGCCCTTCGTGGCTTCCTCGGCCTGGGCGCGGATCACCGCATCCGGCCGCTTGCTTGCCAGACAGTGCTCGATGGCGGGCGTAAGGTCTGGATAGCTCAGGCCGTCGGGCAAGCCCTGGCCGTCGCTGCGTGTATGGGCATAGACCCATTCGATGGCCCGCCAGAAGGCAGCTTGCCCGCCGACCTCAGCGGCGCATTCGGCCAGGCGTGCTTCGGCGGACGCGGCCGGCTCATGCGCGGCCAGCGGCTGGTGATGCCATTGCAAGGCAACGTCGGTATTGGCTCCCACCCACTGCTTGAGCCTCGGAAAATAATCCCGGCAGAACGGGCATTCCAGGTCGGCATAGAGCGTCAGCGTAAAGCGGCCGTCCTGGTTGCCCATCTGCCACGGCGGCCCCGCCGCCTGCGCAGCGCTGTCCGGGGCGGACGACTGCGTTAAGGATTCGCCGGACGACTGGAACACGAGCCAGATCAGCAGTAGCGCGACCAGCGTAGCGGCCGAGACCCAGATCCAGCGCTTCCGCGAGCGATGGCGACGGAACGCCTGCACTTGCATCGGAATGAAGGGACGTTTCGGCTCCATGGCGTTCTCCGGCTATTGCGGCAGGTCCAGGGCCGGCGACTCGATGCCGCGTGCCTGGTCGATGTTCTCGGCCACCTTGAAGGCCGCCTCCAGTTCGGTGATGCCGTACTGCTGCATGAGCTGGTAGCGTTCGGCCTTCTCCTCGGGTTCGGTCTGCGCGAGTGCGAGGTAGAGGCTTGGCGGTACGGCCCGAAACAGCACCTCCATCGACTTCGACAGGATCACGCCTTCGGTGAATTTCCCTGCTTCCTTGCGTGCGGAAAGCATCAACGCCTTCTGCGCGGGCGAGAGTTCGCGAAAGCGCGCGATCTTCTCCACCTCGTCCGGCGGCATCGACAGGCAGATCCACCACTCGATCATGTTGAGCATGGGTTCTGCGGCACGGGGCAGATCGTCAATGTTCTGCGTCGCGAGCCAGAACCACGCGCCCAACTTGCGCCACATCTTCGTGATCTTCACGACGTAGGGCGCGAGCAACGGGTTCTTGGTGATGATGTGGCCTTCGTCGGTCACATTGACGATCGGTCGGCCCAGATACTGGTCGCGCTCGGCGATGTTGTTCACCGTGCTGATCAGGCTGATGTACGCGATGGAGAGCTGCGCGTTGTAGCCCTCGCGAGCATAGGTCGCGAGATCCACCAGAGTGATGTCGGCCTCGGGCCAAGGGGAACCGTCCCGATCGAACATCTCGCCATCCGTGCCCTGGCAGAACATGTCCATTGCGTCCGCCATCTCCAGCAGCCGCACGCGCCGCATCTCTGGCAGCGTGCTGTCGTTGCCCCGCGCGCGCAACGCATCACGCACATCACGCGTGAGCACCGTGCGCCTCTTGGCCACGCAGCGCTCGGCAGCATCCAGAATGCACTGGCGGATCAGCGAGCGGTCGGCCCGCGTCATGCGGGCTTCTTCCTTGTCTTCCCCACCTGTGATCATCAACCGCGCGGTGATCTCCAACTCGCCCAGTACGTCGCGTTGCTCGTCCGGCTCCATGGCCGAGGCATCGGGTGGCAGCTCTTCGTCCAGCGCATCGGCATCGAGCGTTTGCACGTCGCTGGGTGTCTCGATCAGCCGGCGCGCATCGGCAAACGGCGCCAGGGTCACGCCCGAGCCAGGGGCCAGCTTCACGCGGTTGACCGTCAGACCCAAACGCCTGGCAAATTCGCTGAACAAACCGAAGCTGTTGCCAGCCTCCACGATGAAGAGCCGCGGCCGGTAGATGGCCGTGACCTGGTTCAGCAGGTTGTTGAGCGTGGCGCTTTTGCCCGAGCCGGTTGGGCCGAACAGGAACAGATGGGCATTCATCTGTCGGTCCAGGCGGTTGAGCGGGTCGAAAGTGATCGGGCCGCCGCCGCGGTTGAACATCGTGATGCCGGGGTGCCCGGTGCCCTGAGCACGGCCCCATACCGGCGACAGATTCGCCGCGTGCTGGGCGAACATGAGTTGCGTGTACCACTTGCGCCGGTCTTGGCTGGGGTTGTAGCAGCACGGCAGCCAGCGCAGGTAGCTGTTGAGCGGCGCCACCTCGTCGTCCTCGCGCACCGGCTGCAAGCCGGCGTTGAGCATCACGTTCGCCAGATCCAGCCCGCGACGGTTCAGCTCGGCTTCGTCACGCCCGCGCAGGTAGAACGCCAGCGTGCCCCGGTAGAGCTTGTGCGCGCTGCCGATGAGCGAACGGGCCTCGTGCACATCCTTGAGCGTCTGCTCGGATGCCAGGGTTTCGCCCACGGCCTTCTTCGCCAGGTGATTCAAATCCGATTCGAGGACATCCTGCGGTGTGGCGACCATCGTCAGGCACATCAAGGTGTCTTCGGGCATCTGGTCGAACAGCGTGTTGATCGCATCGCCCTTGCGGGTCTCTCCGGTCAGATGCCCGGCGCCGGGTGGCATCCGTAGCCGGTCGGTGATCAGCACGCGGTGCGGCATGCCGTCGAAGGTCCAGGTACCGCGCGCTACGTCGGAGCGCGGTTGCCCAAAGAACAACCGTTGGCTGAAATCCCGTCCGCTCGCCAGTTCGATCTCGCCGTCTTCGGTCTCATCGGGATAGCGTGCCAACGCATAGAAGCGCTCGCGGTCCTCGACCGCAGGCCCGAGCAACGCGGGATTGGGGTTGAACCACCGCAGCAGCCAGTCGTGAACGTCGGTTGCGACCATACGCCGGGCCTGAATACCGGCGTTGGCCAAGCCACCACACAGGCGATCGCAGACGATATTGAGCATCTGCTCCGGCGTCTGGCCACGGCGGCTCGCCTGTCCGCTGGAACGCCGATAGACCACCATCCGTACACGCCGGCTTTGGCCGCGCCAGCGCAGGCGCGTGACCACGGTGTCCTCGAACAGGCCACCCGGCTTGGCCACCGCGCGCAGGTGATGACCGAAAAAGCGCAGGTAGAACTCGGTGAAAGCTGTATCGCGTGCGCGCGGCTGCACGTAGTCGCGCAGGGTCTGCATGTACTGGTCGAAGCTGGCCTCGTCCTGGGCGTAGAGCTGGAGTACCCAGGGGTGCTCGTCCAATTCATCGAAGCTGTCTTGCAGCGCATTCTCCAGGGCATCCCGGGCATGTGCGAGCCAGCCGGGTTCCCGGCCCTCGGTGCCCAGCGGCACCAACTCGTAGAAGGCCGCGACCGATTGCCCGTCCTCCAGCAGCATGGCCTTCGACTCGGGCAGGAACTCCACCCAAGGCAGCAGTTCCACGAACGAAGGCGCGACGTCGTACAGCGCCTGCTCGTCGGCCACCGTTGCCGACCTGCGCCCGCGGACCGCCGAGCCGGGTTCGGGAATACCGGCCTGGCGCAAGGCCTCAACATGGCGCTTCCAGCCGTCCGGTTGCTCTTCATCGCCAGCACTGGATGCGGCCAGCTTCGGCCAAGAGAGTTTCCAGCGCATCAATAATCCTCCACGCGCTCGCCCGGCATGGCGTACTGGGTACGCTGGTACAGGGGGAAAACGGTCGTGTAGCCCGGCACAGGTATGGGGTCGGTGCCCGCCAGGTGGGGGAACACATACATCACAAGGTCGGGATTCGGCAGGCGCTGAAATTGGCGATAGACTTCGTTGCGCGCCGTGCGCGTGTAGCGCATCTGCTCAGAAGGTGCGGCCTGCACGTCCGCTTCGGTCAGCGGCCGACGCAGGCTTTGACGCGCATCGAGCAATTGCCTGCGCGCTACCTGGCCAGCACCGCCGCCACCGTCGCCGGCTTCCTGCTGCCAAATGTCCATCATCGTGCTGCTACCGTGGGGCAGCAGCTTTTCCTTGCTGGTGGCGCAGCCGCCGAGCACCGCAACGGCAACGGCCAGCGCAAGGCCACGGGTCAAGTCAGTCAAGTTCGAGAGCATGGCTTTCTCCTGCGCGGTGATCGACCTTGCGACCCTCGGGGTCGAAGTCGATGGCAAGGGGTTTTTCGAGGTGGACAGCGACTTTCGCGCCGGGCTGCACATAGACGGCGGCGAAGGCCTGCCCGTAGAGCTTGTTGACCCAGTTCGACATTTCCTGGACGCCACCGGCGAGAATCCGGCCCACGGCCTCCTGACCACTGATGCCCACAGTGCCGATGGAGCCGTCCGAGCCGACGTAGGACATCTGGCCGCTGTCGCTTTCGATGAGCGAGGCCACGCCGGCACCGGCCGCGGTGATCAGGGCCTGCGAACCGAGGTACTGCTGGGCGTTGCTGCGCCGCTCCCCACTGACGCAGGGAATGCCATAGGGATCGCTGATCCAGCCCAGGCCATCGCGTTGCTGGTTGTTCTGCTGGTTGCCCTCGCGGTCCTCGGGAATGGTGCGGATGGTTCCGTCATGAAAGACGAACGTAATGCTGCGCACCTGGCCGCGCACGCACGAGAGCGTCCAGTCGCCCGAGGCTGTGCCGCTGAACACGGCGCCCGCCACGTCGGGAATATCGATGCCGTTGGCCGTGAGGTTGTCGGGGCCCACCAGGACTTTGAAGGGGTACGGGTCGTTCACGGTGCCGTCGATCGGCACACGGCCGATTAGCGCGGTCATCGCCACCGATCCCATGAGGGTGGAGTTTGTCGGAACCGTATAAACAGCCTTGGCGGTCTTGACGCCGGCGGCGCGTGCGCCCGCGTTCGCCACGGTTTCCGCCGTGGTTTCCAGCGTGCGCTGCGCCGGTCCAAAGCTCGTCGGAAAGCTCATGGCGCCACTGGACGAGCCGCGCGCCTCAGCCTTCTTCGCGTCGTCCGGTTCCACCCAGCGCACGCCGCCTTCCATCCCGGCCTCGTCGCCGTCGCGCAGTCCCAGGCCCACCGGCAGGTCGGCATGGCCGCCGCCACGACCGCCGATCGCCTCCAGGCGTCGCTGCAAGTCCGCGAGCAAGCCTTCGGTTTGCTGGCGCTCGCTCGCGGCTTGCTGCTGGTCGCGCCGCAGGTTGGAACGCTCGGCTTCGAGCGCGGCGTTGATGCGCTGATCGATCGAGTTCTCGCGCTGGCGCAGGCGTTGGTTTTCCTCGCGCTGAGACTTGTTGTCGGACAGCGCGGTCTGAAGCTCGGTGCGCAGTTGCTTGACCTGCGCGACCAGCGTGGCGACGGTATCGCGCGGGGTATCGCCCTCGATGCCCAGCGCCTTCATCTCTTCGGGCGTGAGCTGGCTCCCCGCGTCGGCTTGGGAAAGTGTCGAAGGTCCGCCGCCCGAGAACAGACGGACGCCGATGAACAGCACCAGGAGGGCCACTGGGATCATCAGCCACTTCAGGAGTCCGTTACTGCGCATGACGGGCCTCCTTGCCGTTCTCATCCGCATTCGGTTGCGGCAGATGCACGGCCGGGTCGAAGCGGTGAATGGCGGGCAGCAGCGATTGCGCAAGGCCCCGCCCGCGCGTTACCAGGTACACGGTGGTGGTGTCCTCCGGTGTGCCGCGCGGGCCCAACGCCTCATGCTGGAAAGTGGCGGTGAGGAAATCGCCTTGCAGCACGCGCGGGTCGAGCGTGATCCAGGCGGCACTGCTGTTCGTGAGACGCACGGCAGTGACCCACTGATCCTCCAAGCGCCAGGATGCGAGCGCGACGGCGCGCACCGACAACGTCGGCATCAGCGTGCCGAGGTCCAGGTTGCGGCGCAGGTTGACGCGCATCACGCCCGCAAGTGGCTCAACCGTACGCAGCGGTGCGTACAGGTTCTGCGCGGCAAACCGCGTCAGCACGACCGCGACCGGCGTTTCGCGCCGGGCCGGCGGCGCGCCCGTCGAATCACCAGAGCGTGCCGACACTTTATCGGCGCCCGCTGGCTGACCGCCATAGCGCGCTGAAGCGGTATTGCCCTCGACGATGCGCACCGGCTCCAGCTCCGCTTCGCCGTCCTTGGGCGGCTCGGCCGCAATGTCCAGCAGGATCAATGCGCCCGTGTCGGCGTCTTGCAGTTGCAGCCGTGCGGGCTCGATTGGCTCGCTGGCGCGCAGGTACACCGCGCCGCCCGCGCTCTGCACCCGCAGGCGCTCGCCCACGGCGGCCGGCACGCCCACGCGCACGTTCCGGTCGATGAACACAATGCGCTCCTGGCCGACCTTCAGGGGAACGGCCAGCGGCATGCGCTCCCAGCGCAGGATCTCCACCGCCTGGGCCGCAGATGCCAAGGCCACGGCCAGCAGCCCCAGCAAGGCGAGGGAGTAATGCTGTAAGGAGTGCTTCATGGGGTTTCTCCTTGAGGCGCTTGCGAAGGCAACCTGCCAGATGTCGGGCGCGTCGGCTCCGGGACGTTGATGCGCTGGGGCGTGCCGTCGTAGCAATCGAGCGCCAGGCCGAACGGGTTGCGTGAGGGATCGACGTCCACCCGCGTGACTTTGATGGGGTAGCGCACCAGGGCGCGCTTGACCTGCTCAGCGCCGTAATACTCGTCGGCGCTGATGTCTAGCGTCACCACCCAGTCGCGGTCGGAGACGACGCGCACGCGGGCGGTGGGATCGTCGCCATAACCACGGCCCGGGATTTCATAGATGCCGCGCACGCGCTGGCGCAGCTCGCCGGTGCTGCGCCGGTAGTCGTAGTCGGCACGCAGAAAGGCGTGACAGGCTGGCGTGAGGTATGGCGAGAGCGCGTGCAGGTTGCGCGGGTAGTCTTCCTCGCCATTGGTCGGCCAGCGGTTGAGCTGCTGGAACACGTAGAACGTGAAGGCATAGACCGATTCGGGTGGCACTTCCCACCACTTGCGGGTGCTGCCGGAGCGCAGGTCAGGCGGGACGTGGATGGTCAGATCGCGCGGGGCACTCCACCAACCGCCACCCATGACCAGCGCGACGATGACCAGCGCGCCCGCGCCCAGGCGCAGCGTCTTAATGTGCGCCTGCAGGTGGGTGATCTCGTTCTTGAAACGGCTCATCGCGTCCCCCTTGCAACAGACCTTCGGGTGGTCCAGAAGCCGGAACGCGAGATCAGCACGTGGCCGCCCACCCAGCCGGCAGCCAACGGATGCTTCGTGGCGATGCGCCACTGCAACTGCCGGTACAGCCAGGTGTCGGGACGGCCGCGCTTGAGCCGACGTAGGATACCGCCGCCCACGAACACACCAAACGCCACGCCCAGCACGATGAATGTGGGCGCCAGCGCAATGGTGCGGGACACCCAGGACAGCGGCGCGCCGATCAGCAAGCCGGCGCCGCCAGACAAGCCGCAGCAGATCCACAGTTCGTCTGCGGTAAGGCCGCGCACCACAATGGGATGGCGGTTGAGCCGGTGTGGAAGGAACGTGACCGTCCCGTCCGCACGGACGTGCTGCTGCTCGGACATACCGACCTCGCTTACAGGATGCCGGTGGCTTCGGTGAGCAGCCAGATGCCGATCACGAGCAGCACGGCGCCAATGGCGACCGTGAGGCCGAACTGGCCCCAGGTCTTGCGGCCGGTGTGGATCTCCGCGTAGGTGCCGTAGGCGTGATAGCAGACACCGATGAACATCGACGCCACCACCAGGAGGGCCACGAGCATGATGATGTCGTAGCCGTAGTTGCGGATCGTCTCCATGATGCCGTTGCCCGTGCCGCGAGTCGGGTTCTCCAACTGCGGCAGACCCTGCGCGTACGACAGCGCAGGCAGCGCGGCTGCACCCAGGGCCACGGCGGCGCGCTGGGCAAAACGGGAAGTGAGGATGCGGTTATGCATGGTCAGGCCTTTCAGGTCAGGAGAGGAGGAAGAAAGTCAGGACGAGGTACATCGCGACGAAGCGGATGCAGACGCCGAGGAACTGGCGTTGGTTGAGGCGGCTCTCGGACCACCCCACGTAGGCCGTTCGGATGGCCCAGACGCCCCAGACGAGCAGGACCGCGAGCACGACACCGACCAGGACGGTCGCCATCGCGGAAGGCGCGATGCCGCTATTGGCTTGAAAAGCCGAGACCTGGGCGCCGTTCATGGCTTGCCCTCCGCAGTCGTAGCCGGCAGCGGCTCAGCCGGCCGCTCGGTGCGATAGTCGCCGGCCAGTTCGGAGGGGTCGCGCGGCTGGGCGCGCGACGGTGTGAGATGGGCCTGGATGCCAGCGCGCACGCGGGCCAGGTCGGCCAGCAGCCGCGGGTAGTCGAAGTGGTAGCGCTCGCCCGGAATGACGGCGGTGTGCGCGGCGCTGTCGGTCACGGTGCGCTCCAGCGCGTCGAGCTGGCGCAGCGCGCCGGCCAGTTCCTGGCGCTGTGCCGGGGACTCGGCCACCGCCATCGGGGACTGACCCATCAGGAGGGCCGTCACGAGAAAAGTGGGCACGCCGCGATGCGCGGCGCGCAGCCAGGTTGAAGCCACCATCGCGCCATTCCTGTGTGATCAGCAATGGCTCGATCGTGGAGATCAGGGCGACTTCAGGCCGCAAACAATAGGAACTCGCGGGCGACCGGATTGATGGTCTAGAGATACTTTTTGAAGCTGCCGGCGGTCAGGCTCACGGCCAAGCCCAGCAAGGCGGCACTCGGCAGGAGGATCAGCAGCGGATGCACCGAGATCGGCAGTGCCAGGTAGGTGATCCACGGCAGCACGGCCAGCGGCATCAGGCTGGCTTTCGCACGATGGTAGATGAAGCCCGATTCACGCCCGGCGCCAAATCGACGCACGTCACGCCGAACCAAGCCGTCGATCAGCCCGACGAATGCCGCCGTGAAGATCAAGGGCAGCGTGAGCGCCAGAACCAACAGCCGCACAAGAAAGGTCAACGTCGTGAACGCGGCGGCAATCAGGTAGCTCTCGGCCCAGACATAGACCTGGCTGATGAAGTACCGAAAGTTCCGCGTCTGTCCCTGGCTGGGCGTGCGGGCGCGCTCAGCGGTCTGACTCATGCGTTCCAGCAGCCCCGAGCGCACGAACACCCATTCGTAGCCGGTATCCACCAGCTCGTGCGCCGTGCGCCCCGGCTCCTGCACGACCACGCTGCGCGTGAAGTGATTGGACAGGTGCCCCAGTTCGTACTGCAACATCTGCTGAGAATGGCGCCAGCCCTGTTCCTTCCAGAACAGGTGCATGCCGACGCACTCCACCACGATGGAGAACAGCAGCGAGCCGATCAGCACCCCGAGCAGCCGGAACGGCAAGGTGATGGTGCCGACGATCAGACCTTGGCGCTGGTTCTGCTCCCGCTGCGCGGTCGAGGCGGCATCTTTCATGGCGAGGCCTCGTTTTCGGCGCTGTCGTCGGCGCCGGTGGCCGCCGCGGCAGACTCGACCGGCTTGGCCAGCTCGGCGTCATCGAGCAGATCGTCGGGCAAGGCCGCATCCTGTAAGGCTGGGGAACTGGTGAACTCCCACCATTGGGTGGCATCGGTGTAGCTCTGGCGCATGTAGCCCGCCAGTTGTTGCAGATCCTGCGGCATGGCCTCATCGGGGTCCGGCGCCGGCAGTGGCATCCTGATTTTCCAGAGTTGGCCGCCCTGCAGCAGCGCGAAGCACTGCCCCTTGGGCAGGCCGACGATGTGGGAGGGCTCGATCATTGGCACGCTGGACATGCTGATACGGTCCTGCGTGTTGCTGGTGAAATCCGTCGCGCCGCGGATGTCCGAACTGTCGGTCGCACCGGAGACGATGGTGGTCGTATAGACCTCGACCTTCGGCAATTGTCGGGTCAGCAGTTCGGCGGTGGCCGTCTCCCGGACCCTGAGCATGAACAGGTTGTTGAAGTTGCCGATCACCTGGCCGGCTTTCGCGCGGTTGCCAATGCGGGCTTCAATGTCCGAGAGCGTCTGCGTGTACGCAGTAACTTGCAGGCCGGCGCCGCCACCCTTGTTGATGAGCGGTATGAACTCGTCGCCCATCAACTCATTGAATTCGTCCGCGTGCACGTTGATCGGCACGCGTGTGCCTGCCGATGCACCGGGTAAGCCATCATCGATCCCGTGCTTGTAGATGTGCCCTGCGACGGATACTAGATCCGAGAACATGGAATTGCCGACCGCTGCGGCGACTTCAGCGTCCGAGAGCGCATCCAGGCCCACATAGACCACGGCGCGCTTTCTGATGACTTGCATCCAATCGAAGATCGGGCGCGGATCGGCCAGGTCGGAGTAGTTCGGGGCCAGGAGCTGGGCGATCTTGCCGCTGGTGAGCTTCTCCAGCAGCGGCAGCAACGATGCGACGATCTTGTCGAAGTACGTCTTGTCGTAGCGGACTGCAGAGCGCAGGCCGTCGAGTACCGGGTCGTAGTTGCGCGCCTGGGAAAGGTACTGCTCCAGCGCCACCACGCGCTTCTCGCGCCCGATCATGTTGCGCGGGATGTTCTTCTCATTGAGCTTGGCCTCGATCTGGACGATCACCTCCCAGGCCTTGGGCTCGGTCTTGGCGAAGAAGTGCTGGGCGTACTCGATGAACAGCGCGTCGATGTTGATGACGTGCCGCTGGATCAGCATGTAGTCCGGGCGCTGCCCCAGTTCCACCAAGGCGCGGGCGATGATGTTGACGAAGCGCCATGCGAACTCGCGGAATGCCGCGCTGTTGCCTTCGCCGGAGAGCTGTCCCGCGATGCGTGTCGCCACTTCCGAGATCCGACCGAAGCGACCCACCGCGTTGTAGCGGGCGCTGATTTCCGGCCAGCCCAAATGGAAGATGTAGAACTCACCCTCGCGGCCCACGCGCTTGGCCTCGACGTACATGCGCTTCAGGAGGTCGGCATCGCCCTTGGGGTCGATGACGATGACGACCTCATGCTCGCCGGATGCGTTCTTGCGCCGGATGTCCTGCGTCACGAACAACTCGGCCAGCCGGGTCTTGCCCACGCGGGTGGTGCCCAAGACCAGCGAATGCCCGACGCGCTCGCCCAGCGGCAGGCTGACGTCCACCTCCTCCGGCTCGATGCCGTGCAATCGCGGCAGGCCCCCCACGGGCGGCAACGGCCGAACGGGGTTGAAAGGCACATCCCAGCCTGTGAGCCTCGGCAGGCGTGAAAGCGGAAACGGCGCGAACTCCAACCGTTCTTCCAGACGCCGCGCCAGCCGATAAGCGGGTGTCGGCTCAACGTAGCGGCGAAACTCCGGCCGGTACGTCTGCATCAGCCGATGGGTGTGCTTCTGCTCCCAGAGAAAGCCCCGACCGATGAAGAGCCGCTGCTGGCTGACCGGCACGTCGCGGCTGGTCATCACGTACCGCGGCAGGCGGCGGATGTTGCGCCGATAGCACAGGATCACGCGGGCATCGCGGTAGCGGATGGCACCGTAGGCGCCGAACGCCAGCGCGCTGCCGACGCCCATGCCGGGGCTCAGTGCGAGCGACCACGGGGCCACCAGGGACAGAAACGCGGCACCTGCACACGCTGCGACGGTATATAGCTCCACCGCAGGGCGAAGCAGAACCTCAACCGGCTGTTTGCCCGACATGGCTTCATTGCTCGATGCCGGTGGCCGTGATCAGCGCCGGGTAGTGCCTCAAGCCCAGACGCTCAGCCAGGTCATCGCCCGCCACGGGTGCCAGTGGCACGCCGGGCGCCAGTGCGCGCAGCCGCGCCAAGGTTTGTGCGGTCTCGACATTGACCACCAGGCCGACCGCGCCGCGCTCGTGCAAGGAGCCCGCATGGCGCTGCAGCCAGTCCCGGGAAGCCTTGTCGTCGCCAATGACCACGAACGGCCGCAGGCCCGGTGCCTCGATCACCCGTCGCGCGACGGTGCCGGGCGTGAGCTTGGCGCTGCGCACCGGCAGCATCGCAGCCTCATCCGCGGGTGTCGCGGGAACCTGCGGCATCGGGATGGGCGACCGCGCTGCACCGTTGTCCCGCGGCTGGAGGTTGAGTGCTTCGTAGTACGGCAGCGCCGATGCACCGCCACGGTCCTCGACCACGATCAGCGGCACGCCGGCACGCGAGGCCAGCGGCAGGATCGTCAGCAGCATGAGCAGGCCCTTGAACGTGAGATGGGCCAGATGGGATTTCGTCATGGGGAGGTCTCCTGGCGCGCGGCGGACGCCGCAGTGGTTGAGCGCGCACCCTGCACGCGGGCGAGGTGGCGGGATACGCTGCGCCGGTAGCGGGCGGCCGGCTCACCACCCGCGGGGCGGTGGTAACGGCCGACCGCCACCAGCCAGTCCTCACCGGGGGTGGGCTGTTCTTTCAGAATCTCGGCGGCGATG
>AMWB02012830.1_pt1 | contig 15729 bp, 15 predicted proteins | sample 200311 | NCBI WGS metagenome assembly AMWB02 (sample SAMN02737377, study PRJNA173069) | bioreactor metagenome | biome: anode biofilm in microbial fuel cells | place: USA: California | collected 2010-12-16 | reverse complement strand
ATGGGGAACATAACCACTCTTGAAGGTAACATCAGTACATCCGAAAGTAGATGAAACTTCCTCTTCGATATTATGCACTATATTTAATAAAATTGAAGAGGACAACATCATATCAACATGTAATCTATTACCATTATTTGCAGTCATCAATAAATAATATTTATAATTAAACATCTAGTTGTACTTGTACATCACATCTTCTAATTGTATAAATAAAGTTTACTTTACCTTGTCATTAATGTCGTTACCTTACATACTCTAAAAGATTTACAAGCATATGTGGAAATTAATAAATCATCAACTTTAACTACTTATTTAGTATTCAAAAATAAATAGCGTTATTTTTAACGATATACCATTGACATATATGCACTAATAATTCTGCCTGGTTGTTATACAATGCATTTAAATGATTTATTTTTTTTCTATGTTTTTCATTTCTGATGTCGTTGGAAGATTACTGTTTATCGCTTTTAAGCTTAGATGAATGAATCTAATTGTAAATACGTTCCGTTTTGAGAATAGAGATAACAAACCCCATTCCTAAAAGGAAAGCTATGATAAATCCAAAGACTCCAAGAAATGGAACGCCCCAGACGAGTGGTTCCATATCAGTTTGCAAAATCAATGATGAACCTATTATTATGGCTGACACAATAAAACTAAATGCAATACGATTACTTGCATCATTAATTTCTTGAGGTAATGTTTCAAGTTCATTATGCCTGAATTTGATATTTAGTTCACCTTTTTCTATTAAAGACAGAATTTGTGATATCTGCATCGGCATTTTGTGCAGTACACGAGAATATTTCGGTACATTCTTTAATGCTGAATTTGTAATATTCTTAGGACTCAAACGTTTTTTCATATATTTTTTTGCATGTGGTTCAAAAACAAGTGCCAGATTAAAATCGGGCATCAGCTGAGAACCAAATCCTGTAATCATAATTGTTCCCCTTAAAAGTAAAGCAACATTTGGTGGAAGTTTTGCATGATGTTCTTGCAATATAACGAATATATCACTAATCATTGATGCTGCATCCATTTGCTTTAAAGATCTGCCGTAGTATTTATCTAAGAATGTTTCAATATCATTTTTTAATCTCTGAGTATCTGCATCACTTCCAATAACATCATACTCATACATAATTTCTACAAACTGCTCAACATCACCCTTTGTCATTGCGAAGAGTGCATCAATAAATCCATTTTGAAGGTCATTCGACAACCGACCAACCATGCCAAAATCAATCAGTGCAATAGTTTCATTGTCCAATATAAAAACATTACCAGGATGAATATCTGCATGAAATAAACCATCTTCAAATATCTGTTTCATAAAGGCGTTGGAACCAATCATTGCTATTTTTTCTCGATCATATCCTAATTTGTCAAGTGATTGAAAATCATTTGCTTTAATGCCATCGATATATTCAAGCGTCAAAATCTTTTGACTACTATAGTTCCAGTATACTTTTGGAATGTAGACTGACTTTTCATCTTTGAAATTATAAGAGAAACGTTCAATATATTGAGCTTCTTGTGTGTAGTCGAGTTCAGTACGAATTGATCTTGAAAACTCATCTACAATTTTGACCAATCCATATTGCTTGGCAGCCTGAACACGTTCTTCAGCAAGTCTGGCAAGACTATTCATAATATCCAGATCTGTTTCAATAATTTTATTGACATGTGGACGTTGGATTTTAACAACCACATTCATACCATCTTTCAACTTAGCTCTATGTACCTGACCTATAGATGCAGCTGCCATTGGTTTACGTTCAAAAGTTTCAAATAAATCATCAAGAGTGGCTCCCAACTCATCTTGAATTACATATTCAACATCTTCCAATGCAAATGAAGGGACATTGTCCTGAAGTTTTGCAAATTCATCTGCATATTCAAGCGGTATCAAATCCTTACGAACACTGAGTATTTGTCCTAATTTCACATAGGTAGGACCAAGTTCTTCAAGTACTTCCCGTAATCTTTCAGGACGTGATACTGCTTCTTCTTTTGATGTATAGAGTTTATTTGAATCTAAGATGTGAATGTGAAACGGACGAAGTTTCAACTGATCAACAAGATAGTCAAATTCATATTTTATCAAAATATCTATTATTTTTTTGTACCTTTTTATCATTGAGTATTTGCGTAGTATACTAAGGTTCATACCGATTCTCCTATTTTTATATAAGATTATAATACGATACAATAAAATATATAATAGATGTATTGATTATTGCGATCTTTAGCAAAATCTCTATTATTTTCTTGTATCGTTTTACTATCAAGTATCTCTGTAGTATACTAAAATACATACAAGGTCACCGATTTCACAATATATTGTGCAGCATTACTGTAAAGTACATCAAAGAAGGCGCAAATAAAATCACCAAGTATAGTTTGCTACAATCCATAGATCTGCGCTCCTTTACCAATTCCGTATTAGATCACAAATCCCGATGTGTCTTCCACCATTCCCTGGCCACTTCCAGTAGTATCCAGTGTAATTACATCATAATTAGTTTCGATTTTAAGATCAATGACTTCTACAAGATTTTCAATGTATTTAAAATCAAAATCTTTCCTGAAGCTGAATGACTTTTTACAGTAGCTTTTCATGACTACAAATACCTTATTTCCTTCAGCAGTAACAATCCACCTTTTATCTTCTTTCTCTGAAGGATATTCATGAACACTAACCTTTTCGAAATAGTGCATTTTCTGAGTCATGGAATCGTAAAAACTCATAGAATTGTAAATATCATATTCCACCCCCATTACCTCAATCGAGGGTACAAAATAAGTCAATATAGAACCATTCCTGAAAACTATCCTTGACCATTTCCATGGAATGAACGGACCAACTACTATGACCTTTTGAGCATAACATTTACCTGAGAAATCGTTACAAGAAAGCTGACCTTCGAAATCAAAATAAAGGTTAGCTAGGCGAAAACCAAACAAACCTTTGAATTGCTCTGACAACTCGGAAATGAATTCAGTATTTTCAGGTTTCTTTATCGTCAGAGAACAAAACTTTTTACCAGCTTCCATAATATTCAGAGAATATTCAGGAAATGAACCACAAAATTCAGCACTGATATTATCATTAAAACAAGCTATAATATCATCCTTAATTTCAATGGTGCAGAGGTCATCTGTAATCGTTCTCTGTTTTTCATCATATTCCCATGAAACACAATAACCCTCTGTTCGGTTATCAGACACTTTGCTATCTTTTATGTAGCGACCATTAACCTCGATGTCACCGTCTGTTCTACCAAACATCAAAAAAAATTGACGTTTTGAGCCATCATTAGCAGTAAATTTCATGAACCAATATTCTTTTCCAAAAAGAGGAAGATCATCAAATGAAAAAAGAAGGTCATCGATATTCTTTCCTGATTTCTTCTTCAAAAGAAGTCTTTCAATCCTATTCTTACTTTCTTTCAGTTCATTTATTGAAGCAATAAATGCTTGTTTTTCCTTTTTAGGCAGCGTTTTGATGTAATTGTTTCTTTTTTTTATGAAATTCAGCAACCTATTCTTATCCATACCAACCTGATTTCCAACATCGCTATTTCTAGAATCGTTCTCTGTTAATGTCGGGCTTACAGCTTCTTCAATCATATTTAACACCCATTTTTTCCATTTCTAAAATATTCCACATTCTCCGGTCAGTATATTACAACTGGGGACAGTAAATGTCTATGAGTAAAACGGTTTTGAGAATTTTGCCTCTACTTCCTGTCGATGGATTGTATTATATGCACAGAATGGAATCACACGTCCATCTGGTGTAGCGTAGTGTATTCCACACCTCTGCACCCTCTCGATATCAAAATTATAGGGATCTTGAAAATGCATTGATCCAAGGAACAAACTATTCCTGTGGAAGGGCTTTAAAGCTTCTCCTGCACCTTTATTGAAAAAATCCATTATCATTTTCGTGACATTGATAGACTGTGGAGCAGTTTTCTGATCGATGAAACTGGATATTTTGTGAAGGGCTTTACTAGTAAGACCTGCTTTTTTTATCTGAAAATTCGTATTACTTATCTGAGGGGATATCTCATCTAGATATTCAAACAAACCGTCTACATCCACAAAACGAGTAATAGGAATTAGCTTATCTCCATCTTTGAAAATATATGTAACAGTTCCACAGTGAGGATGTATTGTGAATTGTAGAACTTGTTTGTTCAACATGGCTGCTATGAATCTGGATATTGACGTTGATTGTGGTACAGAGAACCAATCATCCCTGCAGATAGTCCCATTTGTTTGTTCTTCAGTCATTAATAAAAAATCTGGAATTGTAATTCTTTTTTTCTCTCTTTCTGTCTGATCAATGCGACCTGTGAAAGCAACTGGTTGGAAATTGACGCCTTTGATAACATCAAGCCTTTCTGAAGCAAAATTGATTATATTTCCAACTTGATGATCATTTACTTCTTTTATAAGAGTTGGTACCAACACAATGCTCGCAATTCCTGCAGTACGACAGTTGTTTATTGCAGCATTTTTCAATGGAAAGGCATTAAAACCACGTGTAATGTGATAGGGTTCTTCTCCTATACCATCAAATGACAAATAGACAGTCTGAAGACCAGCTGTCCTTAATTTATGTGCAAATTCTACATCCTTTGCAATTCTTACTCCATTAGTGGCAATTTGAATATGTAAAAAATCAAGGTCTTTTGCCATTGATATTAGCTCTGGCAAATCATCACGTACAGTTGGTTCACCACCAGAAAATTGGACCGCACAGCATGGAACAGGTTTCTGATTCCTAAGCATAAGTAGCATATTCTGAATCTGTTCTTCATTTGGCTCATAAATGAATCCACTTCTTTTTGCATTCGCAAAACATACAGGACAGTTAAGATTACATCTATTTGTTACATCAATGTTTGCCAGAATAGTGCTGGTTGTATGTTTTTCACATAATCCACAATCAAGAAGATGATTCTCGCTCTTTATTGCAGGATTTAAAACACCTGTGCCTACTACATGAGATTGACAGAACTTATTATAAAGTTCAAAATCAGACCAATAGATATCTTGGAAAGTACCATGATTAGAACAATACTTGGAAAGGTAAACGCTGCCATCTTCTGTGAAAATTTCAGCAGGAATTTTGTCCAAGCATTCCGGACAAAGTGAGATTGTATTTTTTATGTGCAACCTTTGTTTTTTATTTAGCTCATCCGTTTCGCTATTTTTTGAAACTACATTTATACTCAAATTGCAGTCTGTTGTGCATTTGCTAGTCATTTGCTCACCATTTTTATTACTTTTATCTGCTATGGATACGAGACTATTCTATTGATGCAGATTGATTCCACTCTGCATCAATGAAATGCCTGAAAACACGAACATGCTCTTTCCCACAGTACCATGTAGCATTGAGGTTAGGAGGAAATATTTCATCATTGACAGTGACTACAAGAAGTTCTTTCTCATCAACAGAAAGGATACCACCCATTAGAGGACTAGAATTGTTCTTTTTATTATACACTTTGACTTCAGCACCGGGCAACTCTGTGGCAATTTCATCTGCATAAATTTTATCATTGACAGTTATTTTAACCTTCACGCCCTCACTGATTTTTTCACGAATCTCTTTCCAAATACTGCCCATAATAGGGGATAAACAGCAACAATTTGGTTCAATGGAACGTATGACGAAGAAAAAAGAATCTCTTTATTGGATGATTCAAGCATTTGAAGTATCTTGTCAGTGACATTCTTCACACCATTAATATTCCATGCCGAGTTATCTTCTAAAGTCCCTTCCTGTTTTTGATAGATATTTTCAAGTTGTTCCAGGGAAAAATCCACAGCAACCGCGTAATCTTTTGTCAACAGAGTGATTATTCTTTCGGGTTCCTGTGCTTTATATCTCATTGGTTTGGAGTTCTGAATCTCGATTAACCCTCTGTTTTTAAGTTTGTCTATTACACCATACACAGCAGAACGTGGGACACCCGAAAGAGTATGGAGGTCAGCTGCATTCCTGCTTCCGTACTGCGTTAGTGCTGCCAGAATTTTGGCTTCATAGGCTGTCAAACCTAATTGTTGCAGAGATTCTATTAACAATTGCATAATAACATTGATATAAGTATCTTCTATTTACTATCTTCGGTACAACAATAAACTAGTATTAAATAACTATCTATATTGTTAGTATTCTATTACTAACAGATATCATGTCTGCAAAAAAAATATTTGAACAAATTGGAGCTGTGATTGAGAAATGGCCTCTGGGAATAATTATCGTTGCGATTCTCATGATGCTGATTGCATTTCAAGGAGCAGGCTTGATAGAACATAAAAGTGGAACAGACACTTTTGTAGAAAAAGACTCTGACCTCTATCAGAACTATGATCATATCTACAAGCAGAATTTTGGAAACGAAGTTATAATGGTGCTCATCGATTCTGATGATGTAAGGGAATCTGAAGTCATCGAAGCAATTGATGATTTTGATACGCTGATAGCCCGAGATAAGGATGTAGAGAATGTTATCAGTATGGCATCACTGATTAAGAATACTGCATATTCCGTCACCGGCCATTCTGAAATACCCAATAATTACGATTCCATTCTGTCAATAATTGATTTACTGCCTTCTGCTTATGTTGACCAGTTGATGCCTGACAACACGCATACTATTATTATGGTGCAGTTGCCGGGAAACATAGATGAAGACAACAAGGAAAGAGTGCTTACGCGGGTAGAGAGAACAATTGAAGTGGTTGATTTTCCCACAGGCACAAATGCTGTTGCAACAGGTGAACCTGCTTTTATGATTGCGATGTCCGAAGAGATGAGCTCAAGTCTCCAAACAATGCTTATCCTTGCATTTGTCCTGATGATCTTTGCATTGCTTATGGTATTCAGACATGTCAGGTGGTGTCTGATGCCATTGCCTGTAGTTCTTATAGGTTTGATATGGACTTTTGGTGCAATGGGTTATCTGAACATACCCATGACGATGGCATCCATGGCAGTATTCCCAATTCTTATCGGACTTGGTGCCGACTATGCAATTCAGTTCCATAACCGTGTGGAAGAAGAACTTGCAAAAGGTGAGAGTGTCGAAGAAGCCATTATTGATACAATCACACATACTGGTCCTGCTGTTGGGAGTGCTGTTGTAGCCACATGTCTGGGTTTTATCGCTCTTTTAATATCCCCGGTTCCTATGATACAGGATTTCGGCAAAATGAGTCTTGTGGGTGTGCTACTCTGTTACATTGCTTCAATGTTTGTTCTTGTATCCATCTTATACCTACTTGACAGACGAGAAGAGAAAAAGAAACGCAGGTATCCTGCAAGACAGGCTTCTGTAAAAAAAGCAGAACAAAAGGAAACAGCTATTGGGAAAGTACTTTCCCATGTTGCCATGTTCTCTGCAAAAAGACCTTTGATCATCATTGTGCTGGCATCTGTTCTTGCAGCGGGAGGATTGTATGCTGATGAACATGTAGGTGTTCAGACCGAGACAAAGGATTTTGTACCACAGGACATGCGGGCTTTGCAGAATCTGAATAAACTAACAACAGTGGTGGGTGGAATTGATCAGATAAACATTATTGTCAGAACAGATGATGTCCTTGATCCAGACCTGCTGCAATGGATGTTAGATTTTTCTGAAAGAGAAGAAGAAAGCAATAGCTATATAACAGGTTCAAGCAGCATTGCCTCCCTGATCGAATCAAGTCATGGTTCGATTCCCTCAGATAAGGATACCATTACTTCTGTCACTGATAGCATGTCCTCGGTTGTAACGGATCAGTACATCGAAGGAAGCAATCTTGCTGTAATAAACCTGAAACTTGAGAGTGACCTTCCTTCTGAGCAAATCACAACAGCCATTGACCTTGTCAAAAGTGACATGGAATGGTATGATCCTCCAGCAGGTACTACGGTAACTGTCACAGGTTCAAAGGTAATGACAAATTCCATTATAGATGCCCTGACATCCGGCAGGACAACTATGGGTTATCTTGGGATGGTAATTATCTTCTTGGGAATGCTTGTGATCTACAGGGACTGGCTGAAGGCTGTATCCACAATATTACCAATTGTAATGGTAACAGGCTGGATAGGGGGAGTGATGTATCTCCTTGACATGCCATACAATCCGCTGACTGCCACTCTTGGTGCTCTTGCAATAGGCATTGGAGCAGAATTCACAATATTGATGCTTGAACGTTACTTTGAGGAACGTGAAAAAGGCATGGAACCATATGATGCAATGGAAAAGGCTGCATCTTCAGTTGGTCCGGCTATCATTGCATCAGGTTCTACTGTCATATTTGGCTTCTCAGCCCTTATTGTATCCTCGTTCCCAATGATAAGTGATTTTGGAAAAGTTACAGTGATAGCTGTTGCATTTTCCTTGTTGAGCACAGTTATTGTGCTGCCACCCATCATGGTAAACCTTGATAGGTGGAGAATAAAACACCAATCTTCAGATAAATTAGAGAACAAAAATACAAAATATAGCAAGGTGAATGTATGATATCCCTTAAAAATGTAAAGATGCTCACGATAGCACTCTTGGTGCTAAGTTGTATGCATAGTGCGTCTGCAAGCATAGATGAAGACGTTATTTCAGAAATAGCAAGTGATTACTACGATCTTTACGGTTCCCCTCATCTAGTAGCAAACCTCGCCTGCGATGATGTATTTGAGAGAGGTGAAGATGCTGTCCTGTACGTGAACATCATGAACGATGGTCAGATCACAGGACTTGAAGCCGATGAGGATGAGATTGAGGATGATTTCAGAGATGGACAGATTGGTGAGACACTTACCAGGACTTACATGGCAAGTGAACTCGCTTCTGACAGAGCCATTACAAAAGCTGAGGATATAACAGCAACACTTTCACTTGTAGACCCGGATACTCCCATAGACATAAAACTTGATACCCTGCTTCTGGGTTCAATTAGTTCAGGTAAATCCTTAGAATCACCTGCCGAATTCCCTATAGAGGTATATGACAATGCAGAAGCTGGTACTTACAGATTGAAACTCAATGTGAAATACAGGTACCAAAAAGATTCTGCTGTAACTCCTCCCTACGGTGACACATACTACTGGCATGAAGAAATGAACCAGACAATGTACCTTGATATTTTTGTAGAGGAGGAACCATATTTCAAGGTGATAAAGACAGAATCTGGTCTTCAGAAGGGTGATAAGGAAACCATCAACATAACCTATGCGAACATTGGAGATGATGTTGCATACGACTGTATTGCAAGGATAAGTGTTGTGGATCCATTCACAACCAGCGATGACGAAGCATATCTTGGTGACATGTACCCCGGAGATTCAAAGACTGCAACTTTCGAGGTTAATGTGGCAGATGATGCTACAGTGAAACCCTATGCGATCAGCACTGAAGTGAAGTATACTGACAAACACGATGAAAGTCAGTATTCCGATGATCTCAAGGCTTCGGTGAATGTTGGTGAGTCCGAATCCAGCCTGAATGGAACTACTATGTTAGGTGCTGTAGTCCTGGTGGGTATTGTCAGTATACCACTGTATTTAAGGTCCAGAAAAAAGGAGTAGAGATGAAGAAAATAACAAATAGGATGTAATAACGTAAGTACTATGATGAATTCATTAATAGATTCTCTTCAATTGTTTGGCCTCACGTCCTATGAAGCAAAGATCCTTGTTGCACTGACGCAGTACGGAAGCAGGAATGCAGCGGACATCCATGCTCTTTCGGGTGTCCCACGTTCTGCAGTTTATGGTGTGATAGACCGCTTAAATGACAGAGGTATAATCGAGGTCCAGAATACAAAACCGATGCGTTATAGGGCTCTATCCCCAGATATCGTTATTGACAGACTCAAGGCTAACTATGAAGATGCTATCAAGTTTTGCAGGGAACAGCTTGAGAACATCTATAGTGAAAATGCGGAACACACAGAAGAAAACTCTGCATGGAATATCAACGGTGTGAAGAATGTCAATGATAAGATACTGCAAATGATGGAATCTGCTACCGAGGAGATTATTTTTGCATCCTTCTATCCTTCACTAACTCGTGTGATAGAAGTTTACCCTATAATGGATGCCATCAAGGATACTATCCATAAGAAAATTGCTATGGGTGTAAAACTGAAGCTTACAGGACGTGAAAAGAGCCACGTGGGAGATCTTGTAAAGGAGTTTCCTGGAGTACAGGTCCGTACGTACAGCAATGGAAAAAGAACCCAACCTCTTAAAGGTGGAATACTGGTCATTGACAACAAAGGGATACTTGTTATTACTATTAATGATGATGTGGTTCCAATAAGCCTCAATGCCACATGGTACAACGGAAAAGAGCATGTTCAGATCTTCAAGCATTTCGTAGATACCGAGTGGGAATCTTCCACTCCATTTGAAATTGGATGACTGGTTTGCAATATAAAGGCAAAAAAGCAAGGTTCGAATGATTTAACGGAGGCAGGTCAATGATTTTATCTCAATGTTCTTTATTTGGTTCAAGAATGATTGAAGATCTCGTTCAGTATAACATGAATATTTAGCAATTATTGCATGAGATTACACATGAATCCTAAAGTCTTTAACAATAATAAAATAACAATAAAATTGATATTGCTATGTTTGACATACATCACTTTATTTATTTTACTTTTAATTGCCAATATCACATTATATATCATATATTATTAATGTTTATCACCATATAATGATTTATTCAAAATTTGACTCTGTAGAAAACCTATCGAAATCAGCACCTATAGCTAAAATTCTGCGATAGCAATCATTATTAAGGGTTACATATCGAATTTCTATTGACTTGGATAATAGCTTGAATTTTGAGGATTTCTACAAAGCCTTTTAAACAAAACCAATTTAAAGCATTTAGAAACAGTAGTGCTGTATTTGATCCCATCTCTGAAGAAATATCTCTGAATGTTGAAAAAATACTTGCGAAAACAGTATCATCAGATTCTCAATTAGCAAATATCGATTTATCAGAATTAATACAAGAATATAAATCTGGAAATAATGATTTCAATGATCTTATTTTACAAGATGTTTGTAAAACAAACAACTATATCCTCGTCACAAATGATTGCGATTTTCATTGTAATGACATCGATATTCTTACGGCGAATAAAAAGTTGTTAAAATCAAATTGAAATCTTGATGATATTTCTTTTAAGCCCCTCATACTGCACATAGTTCCATATGTGTAGGAAAAACATTCAAGGACGCTAACTTTGAGTGTTGTGATTAAAAAAGTCAGGTGTACGGTCTTGATGAAGATATGACCGTTAATATGTCTGATCATTATATCCTGTTTTGTTAATTTTATGATTGATGGTGATGTGGATTAAGGTGTTATTTCACCTTTTCTCTTTTAAGTATCCTATAGACTTTTTAGTTTCTTTTTGAATAAAACCCTTTTTTAGTTGTTTTAAGTCGAATGTTTTTAAATACGAATGTTACCGTATAGAAATGTAGCGCGGGATGATAACCTGCTATAACATACAGGTACCAACTAAGAACCACCCCGAAAACAAAATATTATCCCGCTCACGTTATTGTTGGCCACTCTTCATGCTTTGCTCCCTTTACAACTACTGAAAAAGAGACTTTTGTTGTGGCCAACAATAGTATGTTATCCCCTTGAATACTGATTTTTTCAGTGTTCATACAGTTAATAAATTCAATTATAATGTTGAAAGCTCTACAGGTGTGTTTCAATACATTGAACATCAAAAAAAGGTAATTGTTCTAAAAAGACATTGATTTTGATCCATCTTGCCCTAATATCTTACTTACAACTTGCTCAAACATTGAATCATAATGATACTTATGACAGTACACAAAAGATCAATTCGAAAGCAATAGCCAATAAAAAATTGAAACTCAATGTCCGGATGTGGTAATATGGATGTGTCGAAAATATCAAGATTCAAGTTGGCAAGGGATAGCGATTTCAAACCGATGTCTAATGAAGAAATGTATAGCCGAGAAATTGCAGACTATGGTAGCGAACATTATATGGGATATAGGTTTATGGAACGCCTACCATTAAATCAAAAAATAGTATTATTGGCACTCGCCAAAATACATGAACAGGTATATCCTATCCCTAAATATGTGTACCACTCTGAGATACTCCATGTTTGCATAGAGTGGACGAGAGATACTGAACTTGAAAAGATTAATCTTCCGAATGATACCTATACCACTCTTCCGTTCCCTGTGGGTACTGTTCGGAACTGTTTAGAGGGAATGGCATCGACCTATTTACCTCATTTTGTGGAAGCCCGATACATGTCTAAAAAAGACAAATCAAGAGGATATCGGTTCACTGAACGTTTGTCACTCGACAAGGTAAAGAAAGCCGTGACAAGAGATGAGCCTTTGCTAATCCCTTTACTTGATGCCAAAATTGAATTATAATAATAGATATGTTATGTTTTCGGTATCGTAACACTTAATTTATTTGTGTGAAATCTTCGATGTGATCGCAATTCAAAAGCAATATCCACTAAAACAAGGATTGAAAACAAGAAATGATACTGGAAGAACGGGTTAACGTTCTTCAAAACAATTATTCTTCTGCAATATTTACTTTAACTTTCAAGATGCTGATAGGTTCAAGTTTTTTCCACTCAACTGTGCAACTCTTGTCAAAAACGTAATCATTAACGTTCTTATCTGAGAAAACACCGTCCACGTCATAGACAAAGAAACCTTCCTCACCATTGGTTGAAACAATATTGTCCTGACCGTGAACGTCTTTCACTTCAACAATTGCTGCTTTTTTGAGTGCTTCCAGCAATGTAGCACCTTTTTCAACTTCAACTGTTCTAATAGGTGCGAATATGTTAAGCGCATTGAAAATATTCTTATTGTTAAGCTGCAGAACATGGGTCTTTCCATAAATCTTGCGCTGTATAAGTTCTGCATCTTCCAGTATGTTTGCGTGTTTTGCAGCAACTGGTACAGAAATACTGAGTTCCCTTGTCGAACCATTCTTTAATATCACCAAGATGGTCCAGATTTTTGAGGATTGGAGTTATCGATGCATGAGCAACCTGAACTCCAAGTTTCCCGGGAGACAATTCCACATCTTCAGGTATCACTATAACTTGTTTGTACTCCCACATGCTTTTTCACTCTTTAGATAGCTTTATTTTTTGATAATTTAGTCTTATTTTTTCTAGGCTTGTTCCAGTAAGGGGATTTACATTTTGGACATATCACAGGGTCTTCATTTATTTTAGTACGTGGTACCCATTCATGTCCACATCTTCCACATTTATGTCCATCTTTTTGTATTTTTACAGTTGCCATGTAATAAAAATAACATCTATGATATTTAGATATTACTAAACAGAGTTTTAATAAACTATACTTATAAATTATATAGAATAAACTAGAAGTTTGCTGCGGGCGAGCATGCAACTGTAATTAACAATGAAGATAGAAAACTAATGGCTGCTATTTGACGTTTCCCTTGTCGCTTGAAAGGATCTGAAAATATGCAAGCGTTAATTAAAACCCATAAATTGTATAATATAATTGAAAATAGGAAAAGAAATAGACGAATTCTATAGTCTGTTGCAGCTGTTTTTGTTCTAAATATATTGCACATTCTATAGCTAGTTTCAATACCCCATCTTTTAGAATATAATAAGTACAACTCTTTAATTTCATCAGATGAAAGAGACATATTTGTAGCAAATACACCTATTTCTTTTTCGTCATTTGCTTGGTTATTATTTTTTGACCTTTTATCTGATTCTACAAAAATCAATTTAACTAAAGTACCTTTATTTTTCGATTTCAACCTATATAACCGGGTTGCTGGTAGTTTAACTTTTTCTGCTAATTTTTTTATATTTTTGGATTTTTTTGCAGGCATCAAAAAATGAATATCCATTTTTTTTAATGTTGAGATTATAGCAACCGAATAAAAGCCTCTATCAAAAAAAACTCTGTTAATTTGAACTTTTGATTTAGCATAATACAAAAGATTTTCGACTATAGCTTTTAAATGTTCACTATCACGTGATTCAAGTGGTAATGCCCTTAGAACAAACCTTTTGTTTTTTTCGACTATAGTTACGGTTGCAAATTGATAAGCTTTTGTTGTCCCTCTCTCAGCTTTTGTTCCAACAACCATCTTAGTATCGCGTTTGCCATAAAATTTTATACTTGTCCAATCAATTGCAAGATCAACTTTACTATTAAGTAACCCTTGTTTTTTTGCTTCCCTAAAAATAGAATCAAAAACAAATGTGAATCTTTTTAGTATTTCGTCTATATCATTTTTTTTGATGTGATAACGAACAGTATCTCCATTTGGAACATTTGAATATCCATCAAATATTAATGATTCAGAAGCATTTTCTATAAAATTATTAGTCAATGCTCCTCTCATTACTACATGTAATATGTCTCTATCTGAATAGAGACAATTATGCTTCATGGTAAATAAAATAGAAGGATTTATAATGCTTTTAAAAGCATGTCCTATTTTTGATCCTATAACATTTTTATTTTCATGATTGCTAAAACAGAAATCATCTAGCTTTTTTTGTTTTGTTTTTTCAGTCATTTTCAAATGTCATCTTATTTTTTATCAAGTTTCATTTGAATCACCGAACTTAGCAATGTTTTATTGCTATTTATACTTACTCCAATCTAATCGTACGATTTGTGATATAATATCAAGTATCGTACGAAACTATTAATAAGATTTCGGCCATTTAATTATGAGCAAAAAATGCTTGAGTGGAGACTATGGAAAATCAAAAAAGATCATTAAAAAATACGCAGCGTCCTAGCCATAGAATACCAATCAATGAATTAAACGCAGAATTTCTTAAAAAAAGAAAATCACACATCGAAGAAACAGATATTCTGCAAAATAATAACGAGATCAAAAAGAAAGTTAAAATTAGTTATGATGGGAAGCAGTTTTTAATTCGCATACCAAATGAAATCAGTAAATACTATAGTTTAAGAAAAGGCGATGAAGTAGAGATAATAATTGAAGAAACAAAAACTACGACTGAAACTATCAGAGAAGTTCCCATCACATTAAAGGTAGTCGAAGATGTCAATACTTGAAGAGTCTTTTAACAAATATGAAATAGCAGTTATGTTCGTTTTGTTTAAGGCTGGAAGAGAATTAACGACTTCTCAGGTATCTTCTAAAGCGGACATTGCATGGGCAACTGTTAAGAAATACTTGGATATTTTAGAGGAAGAAGGTTATGTTTACAAAAAAGAAGTAGGAAATAGAGTATATTGGATGTATGCTTCTCATTTTAAAGCACTTTCTGACAAGGAAAAAGAAAAATGGATTCTTTATAGACCAACTCCATTCATTCCAGAAACAAAAATTGTTCAACAAACCCTCCATGATTATCATTAATTATACATCTATTCTTGATTCATTTTTATCAATTTTTCTTGATTTGGTATTTCAAAGGCAAATCATGGATTGATTTTTTGTAGATTAGTCTACATTTTATTCAATAATCTTTTTACAATTATTACAACAAGTCTAATTAGCTTTTAGAAATACTGTTATATGTAAAGTTGCAATTCACGGGATTATATCTTGAAACTAGTTGAAATTAGTTATAATGATAGGTACTTTCGGATGTACTGAACATGCTTGATGTAGAGGTTACTAACGAGGG
>AMWB02151635.1_pt2 | contig 15777 bp, 14 predicted proteins | sample 200311 | NCBI WGS metagenome assembly AMWB02 (sample SAMN02737377, study PRJNA173069) | bioreactor metagenome | biome: anode biofilm in microbial fuel cells | place: USA: California | collected 2010-12-16 | reverse complement strand
GAGCAGGCGCCGCCGTCGGTTCTCCCGCCGGCGCCGGTCAGTAATCTGACGGCGGTCGACTCGCCTGACGATCACGGTCACTCGATTACCCTGACCTGGGCCAAGTCACCCGACGATGGCGGCGGTGCGCGCTCGGTGCGGCTGTATCAGGTGTATCGCTGGATTCCGTACTATCTGGACACCATGCGGGCCGCCCAAAGCCGAGTCGACTCCCTGAGCAGTGTGGTTGCGGGTTTTCGACGGTTCATCCCCCGGGCGCAGGATTCTGCGGCGTTTTACGCCGAGAGCGGCCAGACCGATCTGGCGAATCGCTATGCCGACTCGACCAAGGCCATGAAGGCGCGGTTGGCCGATCTCCCCGACGAGATCAAGGATCTTGAGCGGAAGATCGCGCAGGAATGGGAACGCGCTTCTCTGGCTCACGCCCAATACCCCGACGGCGGGCGCTGGGACACGGTCGGCGTCAGCTTCGCCGGGCAAACCACCTTTTCCAACAGCAGCCAGAAGGAACATGAGTCCGCGGGCTACCTGCCGGACCACTGCAACTATTATTACCGGGTCGAGGCGGTGACTGCCGATCCTTCCATTCGCTCGCTGCCGGTCGAGGTCGGCCCGGTGCAGTCGAGCGGACAGTGGTACAATATCGGCCGCACGCCGTCGCTGGTGGCGACGGGCCTGTTTACTCTTCTGGTCGTATTCTTCGTGTCTGCCGCGCGGAAAGGCAGAGAGCTGTACGTTCGCCCGCTGGCCGGTATTGAAGCGGTCGACGAAGCCATCGGTCGCGCCACCGAGATGGGGAAACCGATCCTCTATGTACTTGGCCTCGGCACCGCGTCCGACATCGCCACTATTGCCTCGCTGACGGTTCTCGGGCGCGTCGCCAAGCGCGTCGCCGAGTACCAGACGGAGCTGATCGTTCCGACCTATGATCCGATCGTCATGTCCGTGGCGCAGGAGACCGTGAAGTCCGCCTACTACGATGCCGGCCGACCCGATGCCTACAAGGACGATCTGGTGTACTTCGTCACCCAGAACCAGTTCGCGTACGTCAGCGCCATCAATGGCATCATGGTGCGCCAGCGTCCCGCCACCAACATCTACATGGGGAAATTTTTCGCCGAGTCGCTGATTCTGGCGGAAACCGGCTCGATGGCCGGCTCCATACAGATTGCCGGGACGGACGAAATTGCCCAGATCCCGTTCTTCGTGGTCGCCTGCGACTACACGCTGATCGGCGAGGAGCTGTATGCCGCTTCTGCGTATCTGGGTCGGGAACCTATTCTGCTCGGTTCGCTCAAGGCGCAGGATTACGCCAAAGCGGCCATTATCCTGCTGGCGATCATCGGCGTCATCGCCGCCAACGTCGGCGGGGAGTCGGGACTCGCGTTCCGCGAGCTGTTCCGGGTGATGAGATAGGAGAACAACACGATGAAACGACAACTGCCATATATTCTGGTCTTCATATTCGGCGCCTTCATGGCGATCCAGTACTTCGTTCCTCATGGCACCACCGAGTGGGCCTACGAGTTCTTTGCTCTGGACTGGGTCCCCATTATCGGCATTTTCGCTCTGGCACTGGGCATCTGGTCATTGGTCCGCGTCTCGTACGACAAGATCAGAAACCGTCGTCAGGACTGGCAATACTCCATCGTTCTGCTGGCCGGTCTGTTCACCATCATCTTTTTCGGCTTCTTCGTGAAAGTCGATGGCCACTGGGGCTTCCGCTTCATGACGTCGGAGGGTCTGCAGGCGTACATGTTCCGCCATATGTTCGATTACATTGTCATTCCCGGTCAGGCGACGGTGTACTCACTGCTGGCATTCTACGTCGCTTCGGCTTCGTACCGGGCCTTCCGAGCCCGCAACCTGCTGGCCACTTTGCTTCTGGTCTCGGCGCTGATCCTGATGCTGCGGTTTTCGCCGATCCCGGGTATTGGCGATTATATCACCCAAACGTCCGCGTGGCTGCTCAATGTCCCGAATCTGGCGGCCAAGCGGGCCATCATCATCGGCATCGGTCTGGGTATGGTGGCGACGGCGCTCAAGGTGATCTTGGGGATCGAGCGCGGTTACATGGGGAAAGGGTGAGAGGAGCCGAACTATGAACTTGTTTGAGAAAATGATGGCCCTCGATCGCCGCTGGGTCTTCCTGATGCTGGCCGTGGTCTGTGTGATTGCCTATTCCATGTCCTTCGAGGTGCCGGTGAAGCCGACGCCGGAGGTCAAATCGATCTACAACTTCATCGATTCACTCCGGCCGGGACAGATCGTCTTCGTCGGTATTGATTATGAGCCTTCCAACCAGGCCGAGTTGCATCCGATGGCGTACGCGCTGATCGAGCAGTGCTTCCGCAAGAATTTGCGGGTGATCATGACGGCGCTGTCGGCCAACGGACCGGGCATGGCCGACCAGGCCATTCGCGATATCACCGACTCGGTGAAACTTGACCGCACCTACAACAACGAGGAGTACAAAGGACGGACCGTCCAGAACGGCATCGACTATGCCTTTCTCGGGTACAAGCCGTACCCGACCCTGATTATCCTGGGCATGGGACAGAACTTCCGAATCCCCTTCCCCAACGACTATTACGGCACGCCGGTCGACTCCCTGCCGATCATGCGCGGCGTCGTTAATTACGATCAGGTGGCGTGCGTGATCAGCTTCGCCGCCGGCAACGTCGCCGACATGTGGATTGCCGATGGTCAGGGGCGGTACAACTTCAAAATGGCCTTCGGTCTCACCGGTGTCATGGGCGCCGACTACTATCCGTATCTGGCCTCCGGGCAGATCTTTGGCCTCATGGCCGGTCTGTACGGCGCCGCCCAGTACGAGGAGTTGGCTGACAATCCCGGTCTGGCCAAGGACGGCATGCGGGTGCAGCTGCTCTCCCACTGGCTGATCATCATCTTCATCATCGTCGGCAATGTCGGCTTCTTCGTGTCGCGACGCAGAAGCCGCATGGCGGGGAAGTGAGGTAGGACACAATGAGTATTGAAACATATCTTTGGACCTGCTTCGGCGCACTGATCACGCTGGCTATATTCTCATTCCTGTACAAGGATAATCCGCTGTACAAGTTCGCCGAACACCTGTTCGTCGGCGTCTCCGCCGGTTACTTCGTGGTCATTCTGTGGCACAACGGCCTCAGTCCGAACTTGTTGCACCGCCTGGCCGACGGTGACTGGTACTTCCTGTGGCTCAATTCGCTTCGTCCGTGGTATATCATCCCCGGCCTTCTTGGCGTCCTGATGTTTTCTCGTTTTTCACAGAAGTGGTCGTGGGTCTCCCGCTATCCGATGGCGATGTACATCGGTATCGCCACCGGCGTGACCATTCCGCTGGAAATGACCAACCGCGTTCTCCGTCAGCTCGTGGCCACCATTGTCCCCATCGACTGGGCCAATTTCGGCGGCCATGGCTACCTGGATATCGCCGCCGGGTATTCCCAGGTCATCATCATCGTGGGTTCGATCGCGGCGCTCATCTACTTTTTCTTCTCGACCCCCCATCGCGGGGCCATCGGTGCGGCGTCGCAATTCGGCATCTGGATTCTGATGATCGGCTTCGGGGCGACCTTCGGCTTCACGGTCATGAACCGAGTCTCGCTGTTCGCCAACCGGATTCAATTCCTCTGGAAGAACTGGACTCAGCCCGCATTCGATGCGACGACGCCCAACTACTCGAGCACGTTTCAGATATTTTTCTGGCTGGTCGTGCTGATATTCGCGGGCTATATCGCGTGGGAGATCGTCCAGAAAGTCAAGAGTCGGTCCATCCCGACCACCTAGGGCACTATTTGGGGCAACTAAAAACGACCCGCCGAGCCTTGTTCGGCGGGTTTTTTTGTTGACTTTTTAGCCGACTGGTGAGTACAACATTTGTGATATATGATGAGACTCGGACATAAAGGTGAAGGCGATATGGCGAGCGTAAGTGGCTGGTTGCTAATTAGTTGCGCTAGTGCGGTTAGCCACTCACAAGGCTCTGTCGCCCAAGAGGTTGGCGACCCTCACGAAATTGATGTCCGATAATTCTCTGAAAGAACATGGTTTAAAGGAGGCGTGCCGAAAAAAATTAAAAAAACCGCTTGACATACAGGTAAACTTTTCCTAACCATTTCTCGGTGTGAGGAACCAATCGCGGTTGCGCGATTTCGAGTGAAAAGGGTAGCAACACTTGACACAGGGAAAGTGAGGTAGGTAATGGCTCGGATGGAGAAGCACTCTCCCGCCATCACCAGCACCGAGACGGCCGACAGGGCAGCCCAGCCATCGACCACAACCTCGAAACTGTCGACTGCGGAAGCACGGCGGGAGTATCAGCGTCGGTACTATCAGATGCACAAGGAGAAGGCCAAGGAGTACCAGCGCCAGTATAACCTGACCCACAAGAAAAAGCTTCGCGGCGGACGGGGCAAAACCGGCGCTTCGGCGTCGCGTGAGGTTGTCCGTAGCACCTATAATACCACCGACATCATGCACTCCCCCGTAGAGAAGACGGTGCGTATTCTGGAGAAGATCATCCGCGGCGAGCGACTCTTCACCATGTAGGCGACCTGCCAGCCACGATTCGAGGCGACCGGACGAAGCGTCCCCTTCCCGGTCGCCTTTTTAATTGCCCCTGCCCGCCGTTTGCCATAGATTCCCGCCAGTGAAAAACGTCGATTCTGTCTTGTGAAGGAAAGAGATATGCCAGGTAAAAAAGCAGCAGCAACCAAGAAAAGCCCGGCGGCGAAACCGGCGGCTCCGTCCGCTTCCGCCAAGGCGAAAAGCGGCGGTGCGAAGTTCGATCTCACCGGAAAATACTACTACTTCTTCGGCGGCGGCAAAGCCGAAGGCAACGCCTCCATGAAAGATCTGCTGGGAGGCAAGGGAGCCAATCTGGCCGAGATGGTCAACGCCGGCATCCCGGTGCCGCCCGGCTTCACCATCACCACCGAAGTCTGCAAGATCTACTATGAGAACGGCATGGAACTCCCCAAGCCGCTCGATAAGGAAATCGAGAAGAACATCGCTGCTGTCGAAACGGCCACCGGCAAGAAGTTCGGCGATCCGACCAATCCGCTGCTGGTTTCCGTCCGCTCCGGCGCCAAGTTCTCCATGCCCGGCATGATGGATACCATCCTCAACCTCGGTCTCAACGAGGAAACGGTCGAGGGGCTCTCCAAGAAAACCAGCAATCCGCGCTTCGCCCTCGATGTCTATCGCCGGTTCATCCAGATGTTCGGCAACGTCGTGCTGGGGATCGACAAGGAGCAGTTCGAGGAAGTCATCACCGAGAAGAAGGCGGAGCGTCGCATCAAGCAGGACAGCTCGCTGCAGGTCAACGACCTCAAGGACATCATCAAGAAATACAAGCAGATCATCAAACGCAAGACCGGCGAGCCGTTCCCGGAGGATCCCTGGTCGCAGTTGCGCATGGCTCGTGACGCCGTATTCCGCAGCTGGAACAACCCGCGCGCCATCAGCTACCGCCGCCTGAACGGCATTCCGGCCGATCTCGGTACGGCTGTCAACATCCAGGCCATGGTGTTCGGCAATATGGGGAACAGCTCCGCCACCGGCGTCGGCTTCACCCGTAATCCGGCCAACGGCACCAAGGAATTCTACGGCGAGTATCTCGTGAACGCTCAGGGCGAGGATGTCGTGGCCGGTATCCGCACCCCGCAGCCGATCGCCGAGCTGGGGCACGATATGCCCGACATCTACAAACAGCTCAAGGATATCACGACCCGGCTGGAGAAACATTACCGCGACCTGCAGGATTTCGAGTTTACCATCCAGGAAAACCATCTCTACATGCTGCAGACCCGCAACGGCAAGCGGACCGTCCAGGCCGCCATCAAGATCGCCGTCGACATGGTGAAAGAAAAACTGCTCAGCAAAGAAGAGGCGCTGATGCGGATCGAGCCGCAGTCGCTCGACCAACTGCTCCATCCGCGCATCGATCCGGCCGCCAAGTTCGATGTTATCGCCAAGGGACTGGCCGCCTCTCCGGGCGCCGCTTCCGGCAAGGTCTACTTTACGGCCGAGGAGGTCGTCAAGCACGGCGCCAAGGAATCCACCATTCTCGTCCGCGATGAAACCAACCCGGACGACATCGAGGGCATGAATGTCGCGGTCGGTATTCTCACCGCCCGCGGCGGCATGACCTCGCACGCCGCCGTCGTGGCCCGGGGCATGGGCAAGTGCTGCGTCACCGGCGCCGAAGTGGTCCGCGTCAATGCCGCCAAGAAGCAGTTCTCGGTCGGCAAGCTGACCATCAAGGAAGGGGAAGTCGTCACGCTCAACGGCTCCACCGGCGAGATCATCCTCGGCTCCGTCCCGACGATCGAGCCGGAGCTCTCCGGCGAGTTCTCCGAGTTGATGAAGTGGGCTGATGAACACCGCAAACTGAAAGTCCGGGCCAACGCCGATATCCCGCGCGATGCCCAGCAGGCCATCAAGTTCGGCGCCGAGGGAATCGGCCTCTGTCGCACCGAACACATGTTCTTCGCCGAGGACCGCATTCCCATCGTTCAGGAGATGATTCTGGCCGACTCCCCGGCAGAGCGCCAGGCCGCTCTGGACCGACTCCTGCCGGTGCAGAAGAAGGACTTCAAGGGGCTGTTCGAGGCCATGCACGGCCTGCCGGTGACGATCCGGACGCTCGATCCGCCGCTGCACGAATTCCTGCCCAAGCGGGAAGATGTGCTCGCCAAGATCAAGGCGCTCGACCCCAAGAGCGATGATTACGAAGAGCAACTCGAGGCGCTGCAGAAGACGCTGAAGCGGACCGAAGAGCTCACCGAGCAGAACCCGATGCTGGGACATCGCGGCTGCCGCCTTGGTATCGTCTATCCGGAGATCACGGAAATGCAGGTGCGCGCCATCATGGAGGCCGCCTGTGATTTGCACCGCAACAAAGTGGCGGTGTTCCCGGAGATCATGATCCCGCTGGTCGGCCATGTCAACGAGTTCAAGAACCAGAAGGAACTCGTCGTCCGCGTGGCCACCGAGGTCATGAACAAGGCGAAGGTCAAGGATCTCAAGTACCTGGTCGGGACCATGATCGAGATTCCGCGCGCCGCGCTTACGGCCGATGAAATCGCCGGCGAAGCCGAGTTTTTCAGCTTCGGCACCAACGACCTCACCCAGATGACCATGGGGTTTTCCCGCGACGATGCCGGCAAGTTCCTGGGCTACTATGTCCAGCACGGCATCCTGCCCAACGATCCGTTCGTGTCGATCGACGCCAACGGCGTCGGGCAGCTGGTTCGCATGGGGAAGGAACGCGGACGCGCCGCCCGGCCCGACCTGAAAGTCGGCATCTGCGGCGAACACGGGGGGGATCCTTCGTCGATCCAGTTCTGCCACCAGGTAGGATTGGATTACGTTTCCTGCTCGCCGTTCCGTGTGCCGATTGCGCGTCTGGCCGCGGCTCAGGCGGCTATCCGCCAGGGAGAGGCTAAGAAGGGCTCCAAAGAGGCGCACACGACGGCCTGATGCCGAACTTGCGGGTGTGACCAGTCATTTCGGCGGGCCGAGGCAACCCCTCGGCCCGCTTTCTGTTAGCCAAACGCCGGCACGCCCCTGGTGGTCCAACTTTCCCTTGACAATCCCCTTCGTTTGCGTTCCTTCCCTACGCGGCGGGCGATCTGACGATGCTTCGCAGCGAGGGTGAGTCGTTGCGCGCCTGATCCGCCGACGACCCCGAACAGTGAACGATAACCCATTGCTATAGTGGCGACTATGCGACATGAACTCGACTATATCTTCCGGCCTGCCTCGGTGGCGGTGATCGGTGCTTCCACCCAAAAGGGAACCATCGGCCGTGAAACTCTTCACAATATCCTCACCGCCGAATACAACGGTAAGGTGTTTCCCGTCAACCCCAAGGCCCCGGTCATTCACTCCATCAAAGCTTATTCCACGGTCCTCGATGTCCCCGACGCCGTCGATCTGGCGGTCGTGATTGTCCCCAAGCAGGCGGTGAAGGACGTGGTCGAGCAGTGCGGACAGAAGGGGGTGCGTGGTCTGGTGGTCATTTCGGCCGGATTTTCCGAGACCGGCGGCGACGGCAAGCAGCGCGAAATGGAGTTGGTGGACATCTGTCATCGCTACAAGATGCGCATGATCGGCCCCAACTGCTTCGGTGTCGTCAACACCGACCCGGCCATCAACCTCAACGCGACCTTCGGCAAGACCTTTCCCAAAGTCGGGAAGATCGGTTTCATCACCCAGTCCGGTGCGATGGGTGAAGCGATCATGAACCAGGCCAAGGAACTCGGCATCGGGTTTTCGGTGGTGGCCTCCATCGGCAACAAAGCCGACATCTCGGTGAACGACATTCTCACCTACTTCCGCGATGACCCGCGCACCGATATCATCCTGCTGTACGTGGAGAATTTCGGTAACCCGCGTCACTTCACGAAAATCGCGCGCGAGATTTCTCGTATCAAGCCGATCGTGGCGGTCAAATCCGGCCGCACCAAGCTCGGCGCCAAGGCTGCTTCATCGCACACCGGCGCTCTGGCCGATGTCGACGTGGGGGTCGACGCCCTCTTCGCCCAGACCGGCGTGATGCGCGTCGATACGGTGGAGGAGCTGTTCGATGTCGCCTCCGCTCTCTCCATGCAGCCGGTCCCGAGAGGGAATCGCGTTGTCGTGGTCACTAATGCGGGCGGCCCCGGGATTCTGGCCACCGATGCACTGATCAACAACGGCCTGGATATGCCGCCGCTGTCACCGCAGACCGTGACCGAACTGCGCAAGTTCAGCTCCAAGCACGCCTCGTTCGCCAACCCGATGGATATGGTGGCCGGTGCCGCCGGTCGCGAATTCCGCATGACGCTCGAAGCCGTCAAAAAGGACAATCGATACGACACCGTCATTCCGATTTTCGTTCCCCCTGTGACCATCGATCAACTCGATGTCGCCCACAACATCCATGAGGCGCTGGCAAAGACCGACAAGACCGTTCTGGCCTGCTTCATGGGGGCAGGCGAGGGTTCGGTCGGCATCAACTATCTCAAAGCCCACGGCATCCCGGTCTATATTTTCCCCGAGGCCATCGCCCAGACGCTGGCTACCATCGACGGGTACCGGCAATGGCTCGATAAGCCCGAAGGGAAATTCCGGTCGTTCAAGGTGGATCCGTCCCGGGTCGAAAAGGTCATGACGCGCGTCCTCGACGGCCAGGATGGCGCCATCGTGGGCGAAGATGCCATCGAGATCCTCGATGCCTACGGCATCGCGACCGCCCGGTATCGGTTCGCCGATTCCGCCCGCGAAACAGTCACCGTGGCCGGCGAAATCGGCTATCCGGTAGTCATGAAAATCAACACGCCGCCCATTCTGCACAAGACGGAGGTGGGGGGCGTCATGGTCGATATCCGCTCCGACAAAGAAGCCAAAGAGGCCTTCGCCGAGCTGCAGCGCCGTGTCGGCAAGCTCAAGAAGGGGGAGCGTTTCTCGGTCGCGATCCAAAAGATGATCGAAGGGGGCATCGAGACCGTGATCGGCATGACCAACGTCCCGTCTTTCGGTCCGCTGATCATGTTCGGTCTCGGCGGCATTTATGTGGAAATCATGAAGGATGTCGCGTTTCGCATTCACCCGCTCACCGATGAGGGGGCGCGCGAGATGATCCAGTCGCTCAAATCCTTCCCGTTGCTCACCGGTTTCCGGGGCGCCAAGCCGGTGGACCTGGTGACCATCGAGGAGACGCTGTTACGCATCTCGCAACTCGTGAGAGACTTCGACATGATTTCCGAGATCGACATCAATCCGTTCATCGTGTCGCCGGACAAGGCCATGTGCAAGGCGGTGGATGCCCGTTTCATCTGCAAGATGCAGCGGAGCTGACCCAGGGAGCATGAATAACGACCCCGCTGCCGCAGGGCGGAGGGGTGATGGATATTCAGGAGGTCGGATATGCGATTCGAATTGAAGCGACTGGCCGTGTGGCCGTTCATCAAGGTCTCGTTCTTCTTCAACTTCATTATGGGATTCTTCCTCGGCCTTTTGTACGTTCCCTTTTTCAGTATGTACCTGGCCATACTCCCGTCCATTCTCGGTATGTCGGAGTCGGGCGAGTCATTAATACGCATCCCCTTTGGTGTTCTGCTGATTCTCTTGCCAATCTGCATGGCATTCTTCATGTGCATATTCAACACTTTCATTGGCACTGTCGCCGTGCTGGTCTACAATGTGGTGGTCAAGTTGACGGGCGGTCTGGAAGTTGATCTTGAGACGGCTGCTGTGTCCCTGGCATCGGCATCGCCGACATACTATACTGCGTCACCGGGCCTTCCGGTGCAGCCGCCACCGCCGCCTCCGCAGCCGCAGACCCCGCCGCCGCCACCTCCACCACCGCCGCCATCCAGCGACCAGCCCATGCCGCCCGGTTCAAAGTACGAATGAGGCCAGAAATATCGATATGACCAACGACACCATCCGCGTCCGCATCGCCCCGTCCCCTACCGGCTATCTCCACGTGGGGACGGCCCGCACGGCAATCTTCAATTATCTGTTCGCCCACCACGCGGGCGGGAAGTTTTTGCTGCGCATCGAAGATACCGATGTCGAGCGCTCCGATGCCTCTTTGATCGAGCCGATTCTGGCCGCGCTCAAATGGCTGGGATTGAATTGGGACGAGGAAGTAATCTACCAGTCGCAACGCGCCGCCGTCCACCGTCAGTACACGCAGAAGCTGCTGGAAAGCGGACTTGGCTATCGCTGCTTCTGTACGACCGAGGAACTCGAAGCCGAACGGGCCAAGGCGACGGCCGAGAAACGGGCCCCCAAGTACAGCCGCAGGTGCCTGAACCTCTCCCCGGCGGAGATCGAGGCCAGGGTCACCGCCGGGCAACCGTTCGGCGTGCGGCTGCGCATTCCCGACGGCGAAACCGCCTACCACGACATGGTCTCCGGGGAGATTCGCCGCAAGAACGAAGATATCGAGGATTTTGTCGCCGCCCGTTCCGATGGCAGCGCCACCTACAACTTCGCGGTCGTGATCGATGATCACGACATGGGAATCACCCACGTGATTCGCGGCAACGATCACATCTCGAACACGTTCAAGCAGATCCATTTGTACCGGGCGCTCGGCTGGGAAGTGCCGCAGTTCGGGCATGTGCCGCTGATCCTCCGTCCCGATCGCCAGAAAGTGTCCAAGCGACTCGGTGACAAAGACGTCGCGGCCTATCGCGATGAGGGCATCCTGCCCGAAGCGATGTTCAACTATCTGTGCCTGCTCGGCTGGAACCCCAAGACGGATCGCGAGATCTACACGCCGGCCGAACTGGCCGGGATCTTCGAGGCCGACTACCTCAATGCCTCCAATGCGGTGTTCGATGAGGAGAAGCTGGTCGCCTTCAACAAGGCGCACATCGCCATGAAATCGGACCACGATCTGGCCGTCATGGTGGCCCCCATGCTGGTCGCATCCGGGGTCAGCACCAAGTACTGGCTCGAAACACGCTGGGAATACCTGCGCGAGGTGATCCACCTGCTCAAGGAGCGGGTCCGCCGGGTCTCCGATTTCGTCTCTTTGGGCAGTTACTTCTTCAGCTTCGACTACCGCTATGATCCCGAAGCCGAGAAGCAGAACTTCACGCCCGAGGTTGCCGATTTGCTGGCAGCTTGGGCCGACCGGCTGGAGCAACTGCCGACCTTCGACCACCAGTCGGTCGAGTCCGCCCTGGCCGCCCTGGCCGAGGAGAAAGGGGTCAAGAAGGCCAAAATCATCCATCCGACCCGTTTGGCGGTATCAGGGATGTCGGCCGGCCCGGGGCTGTACGACCTGCTGGTGACCCTCTCCCGGCCGATCGTGATCGAACGGCTCAAAAAAGCTGTTGACTATATCCGAGCGAAGAATCAAACTTGAAACGATATTGACAGACCGGAAGACTATGGCGAAGACAAAACAGGAAATCGCGGAGATACTCAAGAAAGCCATCAAAGGGGAAGAGGATGGTTATTACTTCTACAACCTGCTGGCCCAGAAAGCGACCAATGCGGCCGCTCGGCGGAAACTGGAGAATCTCCGTGACGACGAGATACGGCACAAGGACACGCTCTACGCGATCTACGACAAGCATATCGGCGGTCCGGTCGGTTCGCTGCCGGAGCGCGGTATCAACGCGCTGGCCGATGTGTTCCGCAAAGGGCATCTGACCGACCTGAAGACCGAGATGGAGTTCATCAATCTGGCCATCGAGGCCGAGCTGGCCGCCACCAAGTACTATCGCGAGGAGCGCAACCTGGTGGCCGACCCCGAGTTCGTGGCGATTTTCGATCAGATGGCGGCTGAAGAGCATCTTCATTTCGAGCTCCTTCAAGCCGAAAAAGAGGCGCTGGCCGGCAACTACAGCTGGTTCGGCTATGGCGATGGCGCGCCGCTGGAAGACTAATCCGGCGTACCGCGTTTCGATGGTGTGACAATAACAGTCGGCTTTTTCTGACGGGAGTATGTGATCATGCAGTGGGCATGCGATATCTGCGGCTACGTCCACGATGAAGAGGAACCGCCGGACACCTGCCCGGTGTGCGGTGCGCCGCGCAGCAAGTTCTCCGAATGGACCGAGGACGAAGACGATGTCCTCGGCGACGATATCTACGAAGAGGATGACCTCAACGGCAATTATGACGACGACCAGGAGAAATACTGAGGGCCAGGTGAACAAAGCCGATCGTACCGAGTCCGCCCCAATGCCGGTGCTCAAGCCGGGCGACATGGCGCCGGATTTCACGCTGCCCACCCACAACGAGGGGGAGCTGAATCTGGCCTGGTATCGCACCCGTAAGAACGTCGTTGTTGCGTTCTATCCCGGTGACTGGACCCCGGTCTGCGCGGCCCAGATCCCCGGCTACCAGCATGTGCTCGATGAATTCGAGAAGTACAACTGCCAGTTGCTGGCCATCTCCGTTGACTCCGTACCGTCTCACATTGCCTGGGCCAAATCGCACGGCGGCCTGTCCTTCCCCTTGATGGCGGACTACTTCCCGCACGGTCGTGTGGCCAGGCTCTATGGCGTGCTGAGCGAACGGGGATACGCCGAACGGGCCGTCTTCCTGATCGACAAGGCCGGAATCATTCGCTACGTCGAAAAGGTCCCGCCGACTGAGCTTCCCGACAACACCGAGCTGTTCCGACACCTGGCGGCTCTGGAGAAGTAACTCCGGCCAGTCCGGGCCGGCCCCGCCTTCGGCGTCGGCAAACCCAAAAGGTCACCTCGTTTTGCCGGGCACCAACGCCTGTCGGTCACTGTTGTAATCGGCGACAAATGATGAACACGAATTCGGACATCCGCCCGGAGAAGGCCCCGTACGATATTACCTTCGTGGGAGCCGGACCGGTGGCTCTGTACGGCATGTACTATGCCGGCCTTCGCCTGATGCGTTCCAAGGCGATCGACATGCTCGGCGAAGTCGGCGGCGGCCTCATGGCGCTCTACCCCGAAAAGTACATCTACGATGTCGCCGGTTTCCCCAAGGTGCTGGCCAAGGACCTGGTGAAGCAGATGCGCGAACAGGCCATCCAGTACCCCCACGAGATCTGCCTCGAGGAGAAAGTGCTTGAGATCGTGCGTGGTGATGACGGTGTCATCACCCTGACCACCAATCTGGGCATGCACCATTCTCGGACCGTCGTGGTCTGCGCCGGACTCGGGGCCTATCTGCCGCGTAAACTGGACATCCCCGATATCGACCGCCTGGAAGGGGTCGGTGTGCACTACTTCATTCGCAGGCTGGCCGACTTTCGCGACAAGAGCGTGCTGGTGGTGGGCGGCGGCGACTCGGCCTTTGACTATTCCATGATGCTCGAGCCGATCGCCCGATCCATCACCCACATCCACCGCAACGATTTCTTCTCGGCCCACGAGGATTCCGTCCGCCGCGTCAGGGAATCCCGCGTCCGCATGAAATACCCGTTCTGGGAGATTCGCTCGGTCGAAGGAAACGACCGGGTGGAGCGCGTCACCATCGTCCAGACCCAGACCGGCGAAGAAGAAACCATGCCGGTCGACGCCATCGTCTGTAATATCGGATTCCTCACCAACCTCGGCCCGATCGAACATTGGGGCCTCACCCTGGAACATAACGCCATCAAGGTCGACCAGCGCATGCGCACCAATATCGAGGGGATCTACGCCGCCGGCGATATCGTCACCTATGACGGCAAGCTGAAGCTCATCTCCACCGGGTGCGGCGAGGTCGCCGTGGCGGTCAATAACGCCAAGAACTATCTCGACCCTCGCGCCAAAGTGAGCCCGGGCCACTCCACCGATAAGCACGAGCTGGTGCAGCGCAAGTGGTCCCGCCTGCAGTCCCGGAAGGAGGAGTAACCCGTGTACTTCTCCCTGCCGAAAGAGTATCGCGAGGCCGGCGCGGACCAGTTGCGCGATCGTATTCGGGCGGCCAGAGAGCGCCTCGGCGATCGTCTCTGTATTCTGGTGCACCACTACCAGCGCATGGAGGTGGTGGCGTTCGCCGACCACCTCGGCGACAGCTACGGCCTCTCCAAGATTGCGGCCGGTCGCCGGGAGGCCGAGGTCATTGTCTTCTGCGGCGTGCATTTCATGGCCGAGTCGGCCGACATCCTGACTCCTGAGCGCCAGCGTGTCTATCTGCCCAACCCCCTGGCCGGCTGTCCCATGGCGGATATGGCCGAGATAGCCGATGTCCTCCATGCCTGGGAATGTCTCGAACCGTTCGGCGGCGCAGACACTATCATGCCGATTTCGTACATGAACACCGCCGCCGGCCTCAAGGCCTTTACCGGCCGCCATGGCGGCCTGATTTGTACCTCGTCCAACGCTCGCGCCGCACTCCGCTACGCGCTGGAACGACGGGAGCGCGCTTTCTTTTTCCCGGACCAGCATCTGGGATATAACACCGCTATCGCCCAGGGCCTCCCGGCCGACCAGATCGTCGTCTGGGATTTCGCCCGCGACTCTGGCGGACTGTCTCCCGACCAACTGCGCCGGGCGAAGGTGATCCTTTGGAAAGGACACTGCCACGTGCACACCAACTTCACGCCACAGCAAGTACACGAGGTGCGCGCCGCTCATCCCGATGTCATGGTGGTGGTGCATCCGGAATGCCCCCATGAAGTGGTGAAACTGGCCGATGCCAACGGCTCGACCAGCTTCATCGTGGATTACGTCCGCAGGGCGCCGGCCGGTTCGGCCATCGCTATCGGGACCGAGATCAACCTGATCACCCGGCTCGCGTACGAACACCCGGACAAGCATGTTTTCGAGCTTTCCGGCAACACCTGCCCGGTCTGCGCCAACATGTATCGAACCACCCTGAACGATTTGGCGTTCTGCCTGGAAAACCTGGAGAGTATCAAGCCGATCCGGGTCCCTGAGCCGACCCGGGGCGAGGCGCTGTTGGCGCTCGAAAAAATGCTTGAAATCAGTTGAGAGATATCGTATTAGCTTCCTTGACGGAGGCCCGGCCGACCTATTATCATCGGTCCAGATTGTTGGGATATTGTGTGTGCTTAAATAGAGGAATTGGCTATGGCAGTTGATGTTTTGGTACCCCAGATGGGGGAATCGGTTCTGGAAGGGACCATTCTGGAGTGGAAGGTCAAGATCGGCGACCGCGTTGAGATAAATCAGCCGCTGGTAGAACTGATGACGGACAAGGTCAATGTCGAGATTCCGGCCGAGGCGGCCGGCGTCCTGACCGCCCAGTTGGCCAAGACCGGCGATGTCGTGCCAGTCGGCACCCGGATTGCCGTCATCGAGGATGGCAAGGGAGCGGAAGCCGCGGCCT
>AMWB02050886.1_pt1 | contig 15781 bp, 14 predicted proteins | sample 200311 | NCBI WGS metagenome assembly AMWB02 (sample SAMN02737377, study PRJNA173069) | bioreactor metagenome | biome: anode biofilm in microbial fuel cells | place: USA: California | collected 2010-12-16 | reverse complement strand
ACCGGGGATTTTGAGGCAAGGGATGAATGGCTTGGCTCTAATGATATTATAGTCGCCACTTCAGAAAAAACAGATTCTCTCCTGCGCAATGAGACTTCCTGGATGCAGGACATCACTGTGATAGTGGTGGATGAGGTGCACCTGCTGGATTCAGCTAACAGGGGCCCTACTCTGGAAGTCACCATTGCTAAATTGAGGAAGCTTAATCCTCGAGCTCAGATCATCGCATTATCTGCAACCGTGGGCAATGCACAGGAAATAGCCGATTGGTTGAAAGGAGGACTGGTACTGAGCGAATGGAGACCCACCGATCTGCGTGAAGGAGTATACTATGCTGATGCAATAAATTTCGAAGGCTCTCAGAAAGCTGTTGAGATCACATCCTCGGACGATGGTGTCAATATCGTGATGGGAACATTGGAAGAAGGAGGACAGTGCCTTGTATTCGAAAGCAGCCGTAAGAACTGTGTGGGTTTTGCAAAGAAGCTGGGCAGACACGTTGAGAAAGTGCTCAGCAAACCGGAGCGCAGTGCCCTTGACAAGATCGTAGACGCTATAATAGAAGCATCGGAAACAGAAGCTTCCAGAGTGCTTGCCCAATGTGTCAGAAATGGTGTGGCCTTCCATCATGCGGGATTGAACTCAGCCCATCGACGACTTGTGGAGGATGGGTTCAGGGAGAACGTGATCAAAGTTATATGCAGCACGCCTACTCTTGCAGCAGGACTGAACCTGCCTGCACGCAGAGTTGTCATCCGCAGCTACAAGAGATATGATTCCAATTTCGGAATGCAGCCCATACCTGTCCTTGAGTATAAACAAATGGCAGGCAGGGCTGGCCGGCCTCACCTTGACCCTTACGGTGAATCAGTGCTTATTGCCCGCTCATATGAAGAGATGGAAGCACTTTTTGAGAATTATGTGAATGCAAAAGCAGAAGACATCTGGTCCAAACTTGGCACAGAGAATGCATTGCGTACCCACGTCCTTTCTACAGTGGTCAATGGTTTCGCTTCCAGTGAAGAGGGACTCATGGAGTTCATGAGTGCAACTTTTTTTGCACACCAGCAGGAGGCACGTAATCTGCAGGAACTGGTGGAACAAAGCATATCATTCCTGCTGGAACATGGTATGCTGCAGGATGAAGACAGGTTGAGGGCTACAAAACTTGGAAAACTTGTTTCCATGCTGTACGTTGATCCGCTATCAGCTGCTATCATACTCGAGGGATTAGGGAAAGCCAAAAAGATCACTGACCTTACTTTGATGCATCTTATATGCAGTACCCCCGACATGAAGCAGCTTTACATGCGCAGCTCTGATTATACTATGATCAATGAATTCGCAACTATCCATAAAGATGAATTTACCAGAATGCCAAGCCCTTTTAAGGCCATCGAGTATGAATGGTTCCTCGGAGAAGTGAAAACTTCCTTGTTGATGATCAAATGGATAGATGAGATACCAATGGATGAGATAACTGTCCAGTTCAACATTGGTGAAGGGGATATACACGCTTTTGCCGATATGGCACAATGGCTTATGCACGCCACAGCCAGGCTTGCGGAAACCATGGGCCTCCAGGGAGTGGAAAAGGCCTATGAACTGGAAAAACGCATCCAATATGGAGCTGATGCTCAATTGCTTGAACTGGTAAGCATTCGTGATGTGGGCAGGGTGCGTGCCCGCAAGTTGTATGATGCCGGTCTTACATCAGTGGAAGCATTAAAGAATGCTGGTGTTGAAAGAATAGCTAAATTGATCGGGCCAAAGACAGCAGAGAAGATAATGAACAATATAATGGGTTCACACCGGGCAGGGGAACAAAATAGGAGCGGCTCTGCAGACGAAGTGTACAGGCCGATTGAAAGACTACAGAGGACCTTCAACGATTTTGAGGATTAGACCATAGTTTATAAGGAGATGTATGATGCTATACGGTAAATTATCAGAACTTCCTGAAAAGGAAATACGGGTTCTCATTGAACGCGGAGGCGAACTCACAAATGTAAGTGACACTGTTTCCTCGATCCTTGCGGATGTACGTATAGAGGGCGACATGGCTCTGAGGAAATATACGCAGCGTTTTGATGGTGCAAAGATCGATGCCATCGAGGTGTCCCGGGAAGAGATCGAAAAAGCATACAATACCACAGATAAGGAACTTATAAAGCACCTTGAAATAGCTGCAGGGAACATCCGCAAATTCCATGAGGCACAAATGCCTGAAAAGATGTGGTTCATGCAGCTGGCTCCGGGGATCGAGCTTGGACAGAAGATCACTGCCCTTGATAGCGTAGGTGCTTACGTGCCCGGCGGCAGGGCTTCATATCCCTCCACCGCACTTATGACAGTAGTACCTGCAAAGGTCGCAGGTGTCAGGAACGTTATAATGTGTACGCCTCCGGGTCCTGATGGAAAGGTCAATCCCCTCACACTGGCAGCAGCAAAAGTAGCAGGTGCTGATCATGTGTACCGCGTGGGAGGTGTACAGGCCATTGCTGCCATGGCTTTTGGCACTGCCAGCGTGATGAAGGTAGATAAGATAGTGGGTCCGGGAAACGTGTATGTGACGGCAGCCAAGATGCAAATAAGGGACATGGCAGAGATAGATTTCCCCGCAGGACCCAGCGAGGTGCTGATAATTGCTGATGAGTCTGCGCATCCTGCAATGGTCGCAGCGGACATGATAGCGCAGGCGGAGCATGATCCTCATGCTGTATCCGTCCTGGTAACAACTTCGGAGAAGCTGGCATCAGGAGTTAAAGAAGAAGTGCTGAAACAGGCACAAAGCACTGTGCGAGGAGAGATAGTAAGCTCATCACTGAAGAATGCAGCCATACTGATAGCTGACTCCATTGAACAGTGCATAGATATCTCAAACAGCTTCGCTCCTGAACATCTGGAGATAATGACGAAGAACAATGATATGGTACTAGAGAAGATAGAGCACGCAGGTTCCATCTTTGTGGGCAACTACGCTCCCGTTCCTGTCGGTGATTATGCATCCGGTACGAATCACGTATTACCCACTGCCGGCTATGCCAGAATGTACTCTGGCCTCAATATAATGCATTTTTTGAAAGTTTCCAGCATCCAGCGTATTAGTAAGGAAGGACTTGCAACGATCAGGGACACTGTAATATCGCTTGCTGAAAAGGAAGGGTTGCAGGCACATGCCGATGCCATCCGTATCCGCTTTTCACGTTCGGAATAATATAGTATCAGTTTCAATCGACAATTATTTAATAGGTGAAATGCATAATTTGTTTAATAAGTTCTTTTTGGAATTAAACTGGCGGGGGGGCCACCTATGAAAATAAGAGTTGTAAGTTCCAGAGAAGAGATAAATGAGCTGAATCCGAATGAGAAAGTGATACACCTCGCTTTCCGCCCGTCGAACAAGGACATATTCAGCCTTGTACAGACCTGCACCAAAGTAGAGGTCATCCAGATACCAAGCTCTTACAGGAGAACAGTTTCCAAGTCCATAGAGATGTTCCTGCAAATGCAGAATATCAAACTGGTGGAAGGAGATGTGTGGGGACACAGGAAAGATATCAACGAGTATTTCAGCATATCACCTGCAATTATGGACAAAATAAAGGAAATGAAGGCTGAAGGCAGATCTGATTCCGATATAGCCGATAAGATCGAAAGGGAAGGGAAACTTAACAGGGAAATGATATTCTACATACTCGGAAAGCAGAAGTAGACCCATCATTAAGTTGATCACCTTTTATACTGTTTCCGGTCCATGAGATTGTTTGTCTTTTAAAAGACATTTATATGGCATCCCAACGATGCCTATAAATAACTTTATCACTTCATCTTTTGAAAACACGATAGGTTTTGCGATAATGACAGATAACCATGGAAAAGTATATCTGGTGGGTTCGGGCCCCGGTGACCCGGAACTGCTTACTCTGAAGGCTCGAAGGCTTATTGATGATGCAGATGTGGTCATATACGACCAGCTTCCGGGCGAAGCGATACTTTCTTCAATTCCTCAAAAAGCACAGAAGATAGATGCAGGGAAATATGCAGGCGATCACACTCTATCCCAGGACAGGATCAACGAGTTGATAGTAGAGAAGGCAAAGGAAGGTAAAGTGGTGGTACGCCTCAAAGGCGGGGACCCTTATGTATTCGGAAGAGGGGGAGAGGAAGCCCAGGAGTTGATAAAGGCAGGAATTGGTTTTGAGATCGTGCCCGGCATAACATCTGCGATATCCGCACCTGCTTATGCAGGTATTCCCGTAACACATAGAGATCATGCCTCTATGGTCACTTTTATAACTGGTCATGAAGACCCCACCAAGGAGGAAAGCGGGCTGGACTGGGAAACACTTGCAAAATTCCCTGGCACCATTGTGATCCTCATGGGTGTAAAGATGCTGGAACGCAATGTCAACGAACTTATGAGGTGCGGCAAAGATCCATCCACACCAATAGCACTGATAGAGAGGGGAACCCGTCCTGACCAGAGAGTAACGGTGGGTACTCTTGAGAACATTGTTGACCTTAAGAACGAAAGGAAGGTAAAAGCGCCTGCCATAACTATAATCGGTGATGTGGTCAAATTGCACGATGAACTTGGAGAGCAGGTCATGGAAAGGAGCTAATGGATATGGCTGACGAAAAAAAACCCGTTCTGGCCATTATGCGGCCATCTGTATACAAGGAAGAATCCGTGAAGCTTGCACTATCCATGGGATTTGATGTCATGGCTGTTCCCATGATAGAGCTTGCAGGAATGCAGGATTCTGCATTCAAGCCTTTCTTCGAGCACATAACAAAAAAAGAATCCGACTACGTGATATTCACCAGTGCCAATGGACTTGACTTTACACTGCAGAAGATACCGTACGTTATGCGTGATATGTTCGTAGAGGCTTTGAACCGCACAAATGTCATAGCTATAGGTCCTACCACAAAGAAAGCTCTGGAAGAGAAAGGTATCAAGGTCATGGGCATGCCAGGAGTGTACAGTTCAAAGGGTCTTATCGAATATCTTTGCAAGGATGTCAAGGGTAAGAACGTAGACATGGCCCGCAGCGTCTTTGGCTCAACTGTGCTTACAGAGGGACTTACCCGCTGTGGCGCAAATGTGCTGGAAACAAAAGTGTATAGCCTCTTTAGGCCTGATGGCGAGGAGCAAAAGGACCTGATAAGGTCTGCTCTGGAAGGCAGGATCACAGCTTTTGCCTTTACCAGTTCCATGATGGTGCATAATTTCTTTGACGTGGCCAAAGAACTCGAAGCCGGAGATGATATCGTGCAGGTGCTCAATGGGTCTATCGTGGCAGCTATTGGCCTGCCTACAGCAGAAACATTGCGTGGCTACGATGTGAATGTTTCCGTGATCCCTGAAGAGTATACGTTCGAAGAGATACTGAAAAAGATAAGGGACATGCTTTCTGCATGTTCCTGAAAAACCTATTTATACCATTTTTTCTTTTTCTCATGCAAATTTCGGACGAACAGAGAAATGCCCTAAGGCTGCATTTGTTTACCTGATCCTATTTATTAAGCGGAACGATTATCATGATAGGTATTTCAAAACTATATTGTGGGACTGTGGAACCATCAGATGCTTTAAGGTACGGCAGGGATTCTAAAAAACTCCCGTCCCATCTTTTGCAGTTCTCTATCGACAAAAAACCTGTTGTCGTCTGGAATGTGACCAGACGCTGCAACCTCAAATGCGCACACTGTTATGCACATTCCAGAGATATTGATTACAAGAACGAACTGACAACAGAAGAAGGTAAGGCACTCATCGATGACCTTGCTGACTTTGGCTCTCCTGTGATCCTCTTCTCCGGAGGGGAACCCCTCATGCGCAAAGATCTGCCTGAGCTGGCAGCATACGCCAGGTCCAAAGGAAGAAGAGCGGTCATCTCTACGAATGGGACCCTCATCGACAAAGAAATGGCAAAGAAATTAAAGGAGATAGGCCTGTCATATGTGGGTATCTCACTTGATGGCATGAGGGAAACGAATGATAAGTTCAGAGGATCAGAAGGTGCTTTTGATGCTGCCCTTGACGGACTGCGCAACTGCAGGGCCGAAGGTATCAAGGTCGGCCTCAGGTTCACCATCAATAAGCACAATGTGCAGGATATTCCTGCCATATTCGATCTGATCGAAAAAGAGAACATACCCCGTATATGCTTCTATCATCTGGTATATGCAGGCAGGGGTTCGGATATGGTAGAAGAAGACCTTAGCCTTGAAGAGAGCCGGGAAGTAGTTGACCTGATAATGAAAAGGACCCGGCAGTTACATGAGAAGGGATTGCCTGTAGAAGTGCTCACCGTTGACAATCACTGTGATGGACCGTACATCTATCTGAAGCTCCTTAAAGAAGATCCAGAAAGAGCTGCAGAAGTATATTCTCTGCTGCAGATGAACCAGGGAAATTCCACAGGTATAGGCATAGGTTGTGTCTCATGGGATGGTTCGGTACACCCTGACCAGTTCTGGAGGCATTACACTTTTGGAAATATAAGGGAAAGAAAGTTCAGCGAGATATGGAGAGATACAACCGATGAGCTGATGGCAGGCCTTAAGGACCGCAAGCCTCTGATAAGGCAACATGCGGATAGGTGTGCAAGGTGTAAATGGCTGGAAGTATGCAATGCAAATTTCAGGGTCAGGGCCGAAGCTGTATACAACAATGTATGGGCTGATGACCCGGCCTGCTACCTCACTGAAGAGGAGATAGGCTACCACAGAAAGGAATAACTCTTAATTCAATTTTGCATGCAGGCAAAAATATATTCCACGAACATATCTGCCAGTATAATAGCCAATAATAATACGAACAACGTTTTTAAGAACATTGCAAACAAATGCCTCACCTGTCTGCTTATTTTTCTTTTACAGTTAGTGTGGACAGGTATATAAAGAGTATGACCTCCGAAAAGGTCATAAAAACAGAAGATCAAGTTAGACTTCGATGCAGTTCTGCCAGACACCATGGATATTGCAGTATTCAAGAGCACAGAAGGCCTTGAAATTGTCAATGTTGTTAACGTGGAAACTGGCTATTGGCTGTGTGTGCACAGGCTCGAAGTTCATCCTTCCAAAGTCAATGGTCTTCCCATCCTTTGTGATACCGTAAAGCTCCACCCATTCAATATGATGTTCCACTGTATTGGGATGAGGCACTTCCTTTCCCACAACGACCCTTACAAAATCAGCACCTGTTGATCCATGACCCCTTATGACCTCAATGACCGGGACATGTTTCTCTTTACCCTCTACTTCTTTTCCTTTCAGTACTTCTCCAAATTGCATTATTTCACCTCGTTTAATACCGTTGGTCTTTATTCTGTTCTGCCCTTGTCTGCCGGTGGCGTGAACACACGTACAGAAAAGGCCTTGTTAAGTATGAAAGATCCGATCAGTTCAAACTACGATGATCTCATATCCTTCCTCTACATACCTGGCCATGCTCGGATGCCCGAACATTTCATCGCACAGATGAAGACCCTGTTCTTTGGCGCTTTCAAGGCTATCCATCTTCTGGGCACACGCCCTGCAAACACAATCCATGACCCCTGCCTTCTTTACTTTCATGTAAAGGCTGGAAAATGGCTTTGTAGGATCTATAAGATCAGATATGTTTTTGGTAGCAGAACCTTCGATGATCAGTTTTACGTCATGTCCCCTTTCTTTCATGTCTATCGCATTCATCAGTGCGTGAGCAAAGCACATAGGCTCACCATTGAAAGCAAAGATAGCTATTTTCTTGCCCATATAGTCTCCTCCGATACAGCGCAATGGCAACCCCCGATGGAATTGAACAGGTTAATATAAAGGATTTACGGTATTCTCGATCCTGACATCAGGAATAAAGTATATTATTCGCACGCTGCATCAACCAGATATATTTAAATAATGAAAAAACCACTGTTACGGATACTACACAATCACTACATCATATTTATCGGAGAGTTGCAATGACGGTTCCAAAGGAATATATCCCTCATGAGGTCGAGCCAAAGTGGAAGGAAGCATGGGACATGTCCATGTACCATTTCGACTGGGAAGATCATAATAGACCACAGTTCATCATCGACACACCTCCACCTTACCCTACCGGTAATTTCCATATAGGGAACGCTCTGAACTGGTGTTACATCGATTTTGTTGCCCGTTACAAGCGTATGTGCGGATACAATGTGATGTTCCCACAGGGATGGGACTGCCATGGACTTCCCACCGAAGTAAAGGTGGAAGACATACACAAGATCACAAAGAACCAGGTGCCCAGGGAAGAGTTCAGGAGAATGTGCCGTGAACTGACGACCAGCAACATTACAAAAATGCGCAATACAATGATGAACTTGGGTTTCTCCGTGGACTGGAGTAATGAGTTCATCACTATGGAACCTGCATATTACTCCAAGACCCAGCGCTCTTTCCGCAGGATGTATGACATGGGCAGGATCTACCAGTCCGAGCATCCTGTTAACTGGTGCCCGAGATGTGAAACTGCCATCGCCTTTGCTGAAGTGGAATATGAAGGCAGGAGCACGCAGCTTAATTTCCTTAATTTCGATAAACTGAAGATAGCCACCACCCGGCCTGAACTGCTGGCAGCATGTGTGGCTGTTGCGATCAACCCTGAAGATACACGCTACAGCACACATATAGGAAGCAAGGTAAAAGTACCACTTTTCGGGCATGAGGTCCCCGTAATAGGCGATGGTGTCGTTGATCCTGCGTTTGGTACGGGTGTCGTGATGATCTGTACCTTCGGTGACAAGCAGGATGTACGCTGGTGGGTGGAACATAAACTTCCCCTGCGCAAGGCCATTGATAAGAACGGCCGTATGACAAAGATAGCAGGCAAGTATGCGGACATGACTATCCCTGAATGTAAGGAAGCCGTCATAGCAGATCTGAAAGCAGAAGGTTATCTATATGAGCAAAAGGAACTCGAACAGAATGTGGGAATGTGCTGGAGATGTGACACACCCATCGAGATCCTGTCTGAAAAGCAGTGGTTCGTTAAGATAGATACCAATGATGTCAAAAAAGCTGCCGATGAGATCAACTGGACACCTGAGCACATGAAGGTCAGGCTTGAGAACTGGCTGGGTACCATGGAGTGGGACTGGTGTATCTCCAGGCAACGCATATTTGCAACTCCTATACCCGTATGGTATTGTAAAGAATGTGGGGAGGTAATGGTGGCAAAGGAAGAATGGATGCCCATTGACCCAACCCGGGATTCTCCTAAAGAGCCATGCAGCAAATGTGGCAGCACTGATTTCGAGCCAGAGGAAGATGTCCTTGACACATGGATGGATTCTTCCATAACAGTCCAGCATGTGACCGGCTGGCTCACTGAACATAAAAGCAGGTTACCTGCCCAATTGAGACCACAGGGGCATGATATCATCAGGACATGGGCCTTCTATACGATCCTCCGATCTATGGCACTTGCAGGCAAGCGCCCCTGGGATTCCATACTTGTGAATGGCATGGTCCTGGGTGAGGATGGCCACAAGATGAGCAAATCCCTGGGCAATATAATCTCTCCTGAAAAGGTAATTGACGAATACAGTGCAGATTCTTTCAGACAGTGGGCAGCCATAGGAGGCGCTCCTGGTTCAGATGTGATGTTCCGCTGGAAGGATGTAGTAGCTGCATCACGCTTTTTTTCCAAGATGTGGAGCATCTACAGGTTCTCTGTTTCCCACTTCGATGACCTGGATACATCCTACGTGCCTGAGGCAGAAGAACTTCACATTGTTGACAGATGGCTGTTAGACAAGTTGCACGAGCTGATAACTACAGCAACTGCGAACATGGATGCCTATCAGTTCGATGAGGCTTTCAAAGCTATCAGGGGTTTTGCCTGGGACGTAGTGGCCGATAATTACATTGAACTTGTCAAGTCCCGTCTGTATGGCACCAATGCAACGGACAGAAAAGCAGCACAATATGCACTATACGTAACAATAGAGGTACTTGCAAAATTGCTTGCTCCGTTTGCACCCTTCTTTGCAGAGGAGATGTATTCAAGACTTGGGACCGAGAGCGTACATATGCGATCCTGGCCAAAGGCGGATGCCTCCTGGAAGGACGAAGAGGCCGGTAAAGCCGGAGAACTTGTTAAAGAGATCGTGAGCAGTGTAAGGAGATATAAATCCGAACATGGTATTGCCCTTAATGCTCCTCTGAAGAAACTTGAGATATATGGAGCGCTCACAGACGTCATTGACATAACCGGTGCAACGAACACACCAGTAGAAATGATGGCAGGCAACCCTGACTTTGAGCACGTGCCAGTGAATATCAAGCCTAACATGGGAGTCATCGGCCCCAAATTCAAAGGCCAGGCAAAGGCTGTAATAGATGCTTTATCGGAAGCTAACCCGAAAAAGCTGGTTAATGAGATGGAACAGAATGGGAAGATCAGCCTTCATACAGACAGTGGCATTGTAGAGCTGGGGCCTGAAAGCGTGGAGATCGAAAAAGAAGCGATCTCTGCTGGCAGAGCTGTAGATGTGCTGGATGTAAGGGGCATTCCTGTTGTAATCATCAGATGAAAATGGGAACAAATGCTCCCTTTTCGTAATCTTTAATTGTGCTGATGCACTATGATACTAATCACTGGAAAAAGTAACCAGGTGGTCTATTGAAGATCCGAGGAAGGATACAACTCAGGAAATCTGCCAAGAATAAGCTGCTTGATGATCTCAGGTCCATATATGGTGACACAGTGGTAGAGAATATAGCATCGTATAAGTTCGAGCATGCTGATGCGGGTGATACTTCTGTGGTCCTCATAGACGGGAAAGTGCTTTTGTTTGCAGTTGACGATATTTTTTTCCCGACAGTGCGAGGTGTCATGGAACTCGGAATAGAGAAGAACGTGGTAGTAGTGGATTCTGGTGCCGTGCGCTTTGTAGTGAACGGCGCAGACATTATGAGTCCTGGCATTGTCCGTGCAGATGAGAACATCCTTGAAGGTGATCCTGTGATCGTGAAAGAAGAGAAATATGGCAAGCCTCTTGCCATTGGCAAAGCACTTGTTCCCGGAAAGGCCATGATTTCAGATTCTGGGAAAGCTGTGAAGTCCTTGCATCATGTGGGTGATGAGATATGGAATATCGAATTGTGAGTTTACGGGCATAATCATTAAAATATATGGGTGTTCTTATAAATAATGAAGGTGCTAAAGCAGTAGGAGATATTGTTAACTGGATTAGTCCGATAATGAAATGAATACTTTAATTTGATAAAGGGTGCATGTTATGGCAAAGTTAATGGATAAATTTTTTGGAGCAACTAAAAGATCGTCTACCGGCGAAGATGAGTTCACTGAGCTTGATCTGAGCAAATATGAAGAAGTAACAGGAGAAGAGCCTGCAGAAACATATGTGAGAGTGGCAGAACTTACAAACCTGAATGATCTGACATTGCTCAAGAAGGAAGTGTATGAGGGCAATATCCTGATGATCGATATATCCACTATCAAGAACGATAAACTTATGCTGGACAGGGCTCTCAAGGACCTGAAAGATGTTGTCATAGATGTCCATGGGGATATAGCCGGGCTTAAAGAAGACCAGGTGCTGGTAACCCCTACAGGGATCAAGATAGATCGTTCGAAGATAGTTGGTGGAAGATATTGACCATTGATAGTCCACAGGCAGCATTCGTTACCCGTACGCATTGTCCTCTCTGCCACAAAGAGATCATAATGAATTGGGAGAGAGATGAGATCCCATATTTTGGGGATGTCATGTACATTACGGCGTGCTGCGACTGTAGTTTTCGTTTCACTGACACAATGATCCTGTCCCAGAAAGAACCTGTCCGATACGAACTTGTCATTGAGGGATCTGAAGACCTTTATGCTAAGGTCGTGCGCTCTACTTCAGGAACGATAAAGGTTCCAGAGCTTGGAATAGTTGTGGAGCCTGGTTCTATCTCCGAATCATACATAACAAATATCGAAGGTGTGCTTGATCGGATACTGGGAGTTGTGATAAGCGCAACAAAATGGGTATCAGATGAGCCGGAGAAATATGAACGCGGCCTTCGGTTACAGGAAATGATACACGAAGCTGTAGATGGCAAAAGGAAACTTACCGTAATCATAGAGGATCCTTTGGGCAACAGTGCCATAATATCCGAAAAAGCTGTATCTTCCAAGCTTACTCCTGAACAGGTACGTATGCTGAAAACGGGCATGATAGTTTTCGATGCAGAGAGTGCTGAGATAGAAATGGACGCATGTGATGAACACATGATAGGAAATTGATTATCTATCGGTTCCATCACTGCAATTAAAATTATGGGGATCAACATGGAAGGCGAAAGGACTGAGAGACCTACAATGCCTCTCATAGGAGATATTGCTCCTGGCTTTCAGGCAAGGACGACAAAAGGAAGAATCAACTTCCCCGAAGACTACAAGGGTAAATGGGTCATCCTGTTCAGTCATCCGGCAGACTTTACTCCTGTATGCACTACCGAATTCATCAAATGTGCAACAATGCAGGAGGGATTCAGGCAACTTAATACTGAACTTATTGGTCTTTCGGTGGATAGTCTCTACTCTCATATATCATGGCTTGCAGCTATCAAAGAAAAGGTAGATTACAAAGGTTTTAAAGGGATAGATATCGATTTCCCCATTATTGAAGATCTGAACATGGAAATAGCACGCAAGTATGGTATGATCCATCCCCGTGCATCCTACACACAGGAAGAGGTCCTTGACAAATTTGAAGCAACAGGTGGCTCTTTCCATTTCATGGAATCCAGTACTGAAACCGTAAGGGCAGTATTTATTATCGACCCAAAGGCCAGGATCAGGGCAATGTTATATTACCCGTTCACCAACGGCAGGAACATGGAAGAAATCAAGCGCCTGCTTGTAGCTATGCAGGTTTCTGACAAACATAATGTACAAACTCCTGAGAACTGGCATCCCGGAGAAGATGTGATCCTTCCAAACCCTGTGTCATGGGATAAAGCAAAAGAAAGGCTCCTGAAGAAGGAAGATGGCACAGCATGCGGGGATTGGTTCCTGTGCCTGAAAGAAGACCCTGAAAAATAAACCTTGACTTTTTTACAGGCCCTCAACAGCCTGATATGGTCCTAAGAAGGAAATGCCTATAAGCAATGCATCTGTTTATACCTGAAGATCAAGATAGCAGGTGACCTCATGACAGAAAAGGAGAAAGAAGCAACCCTTCCTGCGAAGAAGGATTTTAGTGAATGGTATAATGAACTCTTACAGGTAGCTGAAATTATGGACGTGCGCTATCCTGTAAAAGGCCTGTACGTATGGTACCCATTTGGTTTTACGATCAGGAAAAACGTATACAATATCATCAGGGAACTATTGGACAGGGACCATATGGAAACAATGTTCCCGCTTCTTATCCCTGAACATGAGTTCATGAAAGAGGCTGAACATATAAAGGGCTTTGAGGATGAGGTGTACTGGGTCACCCATGGAGGTACTTCTCCTCTGGATGTGAAACTTGCCCTGCGGCCCACTAGCGAAACTGCCATATATCCAATGTATAAATTGTGGGTGCGTTCCCATGCTGATCTGCCTTTGAAATTGTACCAGGTGGTCAACACCTTCAGGTATGAAACAAAACACACCCGTCCCCTTATAAGGCTAAGAGAGATCACTTCTTTCAAAGAGGCCCACACCGTACATGCCACCTGGGAGGAAGCTGCTGAACAGGTAGATGAGGCCATAAGGATCTATACAGAATTCTATAAGAGACTGGCGGTGCCTGTGCTTGCTTCTAAACGCCCGGACTGGGACAAATTCCCGGGAGCCGATTATACCATAGCAGTCGATGCATTGATGCCTGACGGCAAGACCTTACAGGTAGGTACAGCTCATCATCTTGGTGACAACTTTGCCAGAACCTTCGACATAAAGTATGAGAACCCGGCAGGAGAACAAGTATATGCACACCAGACATGTTATGGCGTTTCAGAGCGATCGATAGCTGCACTGATATCCATACACGGTGATGACAAGGGACTTGTATTACCCCCTGAAGTAGCTCCCATACAGGTGGTGATCATACCTATAGTGTTCAAGGATTCGTCCGATGTGATCCATGCATGTGAGAAAGTACAGCAACTTTTGCAGGATGCAGGGATCCGTGTAAAAATAGATCTAAGTGACGATCGCCCTGGAGCTAAATATTATAGATGGGAGATGAAAGGTGTACCCCTGAGACTTGAAATAGGCCCCCGTGATCTCAAGAGTGGTGTTGCTGTGCTTGTGCGCAGGGATACTGGAGAAAAAAGACAGGCACCTCTGGAAAACATAAGCCATGAAACAGAAGAGACACTAAAGGTCATTCAGTCCGCCCTTTTTGAGAAAGCGGTCACAGATGTGCAGGCACGCATATTTGTTTGCTCTACCCTTGCAGATGTCAAAGAGAAATTACCTGAAGGTATCGCACTCCTTCCATGGTGCGGCGATAAGACATGTGGCCTCCAGATAGAAGAGGAGATTGGCGCAGGCATTCTGGGCATACCCACCGACCAGGAAGAAGGACACAAAGGACATTGCCCCGTATGTGGAAAAGATGCAAGTGTAAAAGTTTATGTAGCAAGGAAATATTGATTCCTGCAACTTACTTTTTACTGAAAAAGAGGGTATATCATGGAAGGACCATCACCGGAAAATATGAAGATGCCTGAAAGACCATTGTTCCTGTGCGTGTTGGCAAATACTGAAACGGCCTACATAGAGGGCCTCTCAGCTGCCGGTAAGACAGCAAAACTTACTGACTATACACCGCCTGGAGATGCCGAGGTCCTTGAAACCGGCATGGTGGTGGACATACCAATTCTGCCCATGACACCGCCTTATGACACGCCTACGCCTGCGCTTATTACCCGGGTGGCCCTGGATATGACCGGCGTGCCACACATGCTCGTTAATGCAGGATTGAAGATCCTCCCCGCAAAAATAGTACCGCTGAGAGACATTGGAGGTTCACCTGGAAAAGATATACGTGAACCAATTGCTGTTCCTGATGCCCAGGGTATCTTTGAGCGTGGTTTCAGCCTGGGCAGGGAGCTAAGGGAAAAATATGACTTTGTCATGATAGGGGAGAGCATACCTGCGGGCACTACTACTGCCAATGCGGTCCTAACAGCCCTTGGCTATGATGGAAATGTAAGCAGCAGTGCGTCCACAAACCCTCTTGAGCTTAAGAAACAGGTTGTAAAGGATGCACTGAAGTCTTCCGGGATAAAACCGGGGGACCTGCGTAACGATCCCATGGAAGCGATCAGATGCGTGGGTGATCCTATGATGGCAGCAGTGGCGGGGATAGCCACAGGGCTTGAAGATATACCAGTGATCCTTGCAGGTGGCACTCAGATGGCAGCAGTGTTTGCCGTGATCAAACATCTTGGATATAGGGCTGATAACATTACCATTGTAACAACTTGCTATGTGATGAATGACACTTCCGCTCACTTTGCTGCGATAGCCGACAAGCTGAATGCAAAAGCATATGCCACAGATCCCGATTTTGGCCATTCACGTCTGCAGGGACTGAAACAATACGAGGCAGGGTTCGTAAAAGAAGGAGTAGGTGCAGGTGGAGCCATATACCTCGCACAGATGCTTGGCATCCCTGCCGAAAAGCTGAGAGCTGAGATAGAAATGCTCTGTGAAAAACTCTCAGAGTATGGCGATATTGAGAGGGTAAAGTAGGATACAGAAATAAAAAAGGAGATTTATGTGGATCGGGTA
>AMWB02160949.1_pt1 | contig 15789 bp, 21 predicted proteins | sample 200311 | NCBI WGS metagenome assembly AMWB02 (sample SAMN02737377, study PRJNA173069) | bioreactor metagenome | biome: anode biofilm in microbial fuel cells | place: USA: California | collected 2010-12-16 | reverse complement strand
AGGAGGTGATAATGCCTGAAACTTGCGAAGTCCACGAGAAGATCAATGAGCAGTTAACTGACAACGCAGCTTTGTTATCTTCCATAGATGCTCGGCTACGTGGAGTTCTTTGGGTCGGCTGTGCTGGGATTCTAGTCTATTTACTTCCAGTAGTTATCTATGCTGTTCAGGTAGAGAAGAGGATAACTATGTTGGAAGATTCTATGATACGTATGTCAGCTCAGCGTAACTCAGATCATCCGAACAAAGATCCCTTTCGCTAGGAGGTGATTCATCTGTTTTGTCAGCATAGTGGTCGTAAAGACAAGGAGTGTCCTGCATCAGGTGACACACTGCGATGTATGAAGTATGAATGTCCAAAGGAGGACGAAGATGAAAGTGCGGATGATGCTGCTGATTAGTTGTTTGTCTCTTGCTGGTTGTATGACTCTTGACGTCAGAGTGACCTGCCCTCCAGGAACTGCGGAAGAAGGCGTTAAGGTGTCTGTTTCAGCGAAGCAGGAGAAGAACGTGACCACTAATACCAACCCGAGTTTGACGACCGGAGACACCACCATCCCGGCTTCGTTGACTCAATAGGAGGAGAGATGAAAAAGAACTGGAAGACCTCTCTTGGAGGGGCACTACTGGCGGCAGGTACTGGGTTGACTCAGGTAGATGATCCCATCCTTGCTGCTATTGGGCAGGTAATGGCCATTGCTGGTTCGTTGATGCTTGGCTGCTTCGCAAAAGACTCCAACGTTACTGGAGGTACCATGTCACAATAGGGGGACAAGATGGAACCTACATGCTTAGGCTGTAAGATCAAGGAGCAGAAGATTCTTAACAGAGAGGCCCAGATTGGGGAGATGGTCAGGACGCTACAAACCATCTTGATTGCTGCTAACGCTGTTTTACAAGGCTCTAGCAGCTACTCTGAGAAGGAAGTTCTCCTTGCTATTGCAGCCGAAGCAGCTAGGTTCTGCCCTCCTTTGTACAAAAATTGAACGGAGCATGTTATGGGTAAACTTCAAACGTTTCAAAGAGAATACCAGATCCAACAGATGACCCAAAGGCATCATGAGATAACTCGTCTTGCCCTTCTTGGTCGTCCTGCAAAGGAGATTGCCCAGGAGTTGGGGATCACCGAAGTTTGTGTCAGTTACACTTTGAACAGTCGCATAGTTCAGGACAAACTGGCCCTTCTTCGAGCTCAGCGTGATGCGACTAGTGTTGATGTCGCAGCGGCTATTCGAGATCTAGCGCCGAAGTGTATAGAGGTTCTCGAAACTATCATGCTGGATGAAGATACTCCATCGCAGGTTCGATCGAGTAATGCGAAAGATCTGCTGGATCGAGCTGGCTATGGGGCGCCTAAGATCATCAAATCCGAGTCTGTCGTCGCCCATCTGACAAAGGATGAGATAGAAGACATCAAACGCAGGGCTATAGATGTTGGAAAGCAGTCTGGGGTTATCATAGATGTTTGAGAATCAGATCATACCAAGGGATAGTGAAGAGATAAAGAATATCTTGGCACGCTGCTATTTGAACGACGCAGTGTTTGCCAAGACGATCTTTCCCGAACGGTTCAACTTGCCGTTCTCTTCTATCCATCAAACGCTGTTTGACGCCCTAGAGAGCGGTCGACAGAAGATCGTTGTCGCCGCTCCTAGGGGCTTCGGCAAGACTTCTTTGTCCAACTTGATGTATCCGGCAAAGAAGATACTCTTTCGAGATAAGCGTTTCATAGTTCCTATCTCAAATACTGCGACTCAGGCAACTATGCAGTCAGAGAACTTGAAACAGGAACTAGTCTGTAATCCCTTGGTGAAGACGTTCTTTGGCGACATCCGAAGTGATGAGTCCTTCTCTAAAGAGATGTGGGTAGCTTTTGGTGGTTCCAAGAGTGACGAGACCGGTACTGTCGTAATGCCTCGTGGTATGGGGCAGCAGATCAGGGGTTTCAACTGGCGGGGATTCCGCCCTGATCTAATCATCGGAGATGACATAGAAAACCCTGATGATGTGAAGAATGAGGAGATTAGAAAGAAGACGAAGGAATGGTTCTTTGCAGACGTAATGAACTCGGTTGACCGTTCTAAGGATTGGCAGATAGTTGTCGTCGGTACTGTGTTGCATGAAGATGGTTTGCTTGAGAATCTGTTGAACGACCCTGAGTGGTATTCAGTTCGTCTTGAGATCTGTGACGATAATTATCATTCGAACTGGCCTGACTTGATGAGTGATGATGCAGTAAGAGCCTTGGCGGAAGGCTATAGAAACCAAGGAATGTTAGACGTCTTCTACCGAGAGTTCAGGAATATTCCGATTGCTACGGAAGACGCTGCTTTTAGGAAGGAATACTTTAGGTATTATAAGGAGACCGACGAAGAGTTTGTAAAACTAAGGGGACGGCTTGAGACAGTTATTCTCGTCGACCCTGCGAAGACTGTCAAGTTGCACTCTTGTGAGTCTGGTATCGTTGTAGTTGGTCTGGATAGAAAGGCTGGAAAGGTCTATGTTCGAAGAGTTGTGGCTGAGAAGTTATATCCAGATCAGCTATATGATAGAGTTCTCGAGCTGGCAGCTCAGTTTCGGGCAAGTGCTATTGGACTGGAAGTTACCTCTTTGAATGAGTTTATTACTTATCCGTTTAAGAATGAGATGGTTAAGAGGGGAAAGATCTATCCTCTGATCGAACTTAAGGCTGTTGGTAAGAAGGAGGAACGCATAGCTAGTATGGTTCCTTTCTATCGTAACGGCCACGTTATACATAATGAAGAAGATGCTGGAATACTCGAAGGTCAACTGATGTCGTTTCCTAGGTGTACTCGTTTCGATGCTATTGACGCTTTGGCTTACTTTGTAAAACTATTTGATATCGGAGATCGTTTCTTCGATTCTGATACACCAGACGAAGATGAGTATGCCGAACTGGAAGCACTTAACAAAGAGGATAAATTACCTAGCTTAACGGAATGGCGCTTCATTTAAAAATTGAACGGAGCATATGATGGCTGACGTTGAGATCTATATAGGCTCGGTTGGGCCTTTCTTGGTTGACGAAAGTGATCCTATTCTGGCTAAAGAAGGGCAAGTTGTTCGAGTTAATCAGTTAGCATCTTTCGATACAGCAGTAGTTAGTGAGACCAGTTTCGGTCAATCAGCTGCTGTTGGGACATCTACGAAGATGGCTAGGGCGGATCATACTCATGGAACTCCGGCTAATCCGCTAGCTTCTGGATTAACTCAGGACGTAACTGTGGTTACTTCTATAGGCCCGCCAGAAGTTACTGCTACTTTACATTTCACTAACGGTATTCTCACTTCAGTTACATAGGAGGATTCAATGTCATTAGATACGACAACACCTGCGGATACTGCTCTGCTTTCAACTCATGCAGAAGAGATTAGAAACATCAAGACGGCAGTAAATACTATCGAGGCCGCAGTTGCTTCGGCCCTTCCAGGCTTGGAGGCAGCGGCTAACGCAGATACTTCTCCTTCGGTATCTGGAGCGATTGCAGTAGTTACTGCCAACGCTGGTGATACGACGATTACTTACCTCGACGATGGCTACGAAGGGCAGTTTGTAATGCTCATAGCGGGGGATGCCAACACTACAATCCAGCACGATGCTGGGCTGATACAGCTTAAGGGTCAAGCAGACATAAAGCTCGTAGATGGTGAGGCTATCTGCTTGGTGCTTGAGGACAGTATCTGGCGTGAGGTAGGAGGGTTTCCCCGCACTAACTTTAAGACAATAACTGCGACCACTTACAGCGCTTTGACAAACGACTCAGCGATTATCGCCAATGCTGGGTCTAATGCCATAACTATCACAATGCCTCTAGCAGCCGGAGTAACCGAGGGGTATACGATTAAGGTTAAGAAGAGTGATGCTACAGCGAACATCGTGACTATCCAGCGTCAAAGCTCTGATTATATCGACTCTGGCACTTCAATTCAGTTGACTCTCGAGGGCGAATCTGTCACGCTTATTTCCGACGGCGCTACTACTTGGTATAAGTTTAACTAAACGGAGCCTGATATGTATATTAGTGGAGCATACGGACAGAGCGGATCAGCTAACTTACAGGGACTCACAGATAAGCATTATGACTATGAGTACCCTCTTGGCTTGGATCTTAGTCCTACCTCAGAACTTAGCAAAAAGATATGCAAGAATGTCTATGAGAGGGCTAAGCACTCGTATGAGAAGATGAGTACCCGCCATGCCTCATGGAATCAGATAGATCGAGTACTCACAGCCTATGTGCCTCTCGATGAGATAGAGACAAAGATCAAGAGGAAGGATAGCCGTAAGCCGGTTTCCATAGTTGTACCTTATGCTTATGCTACTCTCGAGACACTTTTGACCTACTTGACGTCAACCTTCTTGTCAGGACCTATCTTCACTTATGAGGGAAGAGGGCCAGAGGATCTGATTGGAGCCAAACTGCTTGAGAAACTGATAGAGCAACAGTGTCAAAGGGCTAAAGTATCTCTCAATCTTCATACTATGTTTCGCGACTCTTTGGCTTATAGCGTAGGTAGCGTCGCCTGTAGCTGGGAAAAGGTCATAGCTAAGCGGTCTGTTCCTAAAGAGAAAGGTTTCTTCTCTTTCATGGGTAACTTTATGAAAACAGGGATGTTTCGTGATAGCATGGAAACAACTCTGTATGAGGGGAATATTCTTAAGAATATAGATCCTTACTGCTATCTCCCAGATCCTTCTGTTTCTGTACATGAGATTCAGAGAGGGGAGTTCTCTGGATGGTTCGAGAAGACTAACTTGCTTAACTTGTTAGGGTCTGAAAGTACTTCCTCTGATATCTTTAATGTAAAATACTTAAAGCATATAGGTGGCCGATCTAGTCTTATTCCTGATGATGCTAGTAAACGTAACGAGCGCTTTAATATGGGTGAGTTGCGTGAACTGGACGCTATTAAGAAGCCAGTAGATGTCATCTATATGTATTGCAAGATCATTCCTAAGGAGTGGGGACTAGGTAATCAGGAGTATCCAGAGAAGTGGTACTTCGCTGTAGCTGGTGATGCAGTAGTTATTGAGTGTCGTCCAGTTGGATTGAATCATAACTTATTTCCTACGGCAGTAGCTGCTCCTGACTTTGATGGATACTCTGCAACTCCAGTAAGTCGTCTGGAAGTAGTGTATGGTCTCCAAGAAACACTGGATTGGCTCTTCTCTTCCCACATCGCTAACGTGCGTAAAGCTCTTAACGATATGCTGATAGTTGATCCCTACCTGGTGAATATGGAGGACTTGGAGAATCCCGAGCCAGGGAAACTGGTAAGACTTCGTCGGGCGGGCTGGGGAAAAGGCGTGGAGAGTGCCGTCAAGCAACTTCAAGTCAACGATGTTACTCGACAGCATATTTCAGACTCCTCTTATATAATCGAACTGATGAATCGAGTCAGTGCTTCCAACGACTCGCTTCAGGGTATAACCAGGAAGACGAGTGAGCGGATTACGGCAACTGAGATTTCGGGCGATCGAAGTAATGCCGTTAGTCGTCTGGAGAGAATGGCTCAGGTTATTAGTTGGCAGGCGATGTATGATATCTCCTATCTCTTCGCTGCGCATACTCAGCAGTTAATGTCGGAAGAGACTTATGTTAAAGTAATAGGAGATTGGCCTGAAGTCTTGCAGAGCATCCAATCTCCAGATAATCGAGTTTCAGTTAGCCCCTTCGACTTGATGATCGACTATGACATAGTCCTCAAGGATATAATGAATAAGCAGACTGGAAATGGTAAGGAGTGGTTAGACCTCTATCAGATTTTATCCCAGAATCCTATGGTGAGTCAGCAGTTTGATATGGTCAGGATATTCAAGCATATAGCTACTCTCATGGGTGCTTCGAATGTGAATGAGTTTGTAATGCAAGGAGGTAACGTGGCGCCGACTATGATGCCTGACGAGACTGTTCTCAACGAAGCGAATAAAGGCAACTTGGTTCCGATTGGTGCTTGATTCATTTTTTAAACGGAGCGGATCATGGATGAGTTTAATTTCGAATTATCTGAAAACTGTTCTGAAGAACAATGGCGTGAGTTCTTCCAGGCTGCTTGCTGGAAGGAATTCCAAGATACGATCAAAGCAAGGTTAACCATAACCAGAACGGAACTCGAAGCTTGTTCGGCTGACGAGTTTCCGCGGTTACAGGGAGAGGCAAAGTCTATGCGTTTTATCCTAGCTTTTTCCTCTCTTATCTTAGCAGAATGCGAGTCTAAACGAAAGGAGCAAGAAGATGAACTTCCCGAATGAAGAAACAACTCCTATTGAAGGAGGAACTCCAGATGGAACAGAAACAGGTAGCGGCCAGCAGCAAGATTTCTTCGACGCCTTCATGGCTGGGGAACCTGCGCCAGGGGAAGGCCCAGCACCTACGGAGGATCCGACAGAAGGCGAAACGCCTCCGGCTGATGATGTACCGGCAGGAGAAGAACCTCAGGGAATGGATGAAGCAACTGCGCTGAGACAGGAGATTAGCCGGCTTGCTTCTGTCATGGCTTCTCATGGTATCAGTATGTCGGATATAGAGACTACTCCGACGGAACCTACAGAGCCCACAGAGCCGACGCAGCCCCAGATTCCTCCGATGCAGACTACCCAGCCGAATATCTGGGGTCCGGTAGTAGAAGTATCCGAAGACGATTTTCAGTCATCTCTCGAGAACAAGCAGGTCTTCGAGAAGATCCTGACTAATGTACGAGATCAAGCTGTGGAACGAACTGTTCAGTCTATCCCTCAGCTTGTTCAAACTATGATCAAACAGCAACTCTATCTGAACGAGTTGAGTCGAGAATTCTACCGAGCCAATGAGGACTTGGCCGGCATCAGGCCATTTGTGGGAGTGGTGGCGAATGAGATCGCCTCAAAAAATCCTGGACTCAAGCCTGAAGAAGTTCTCGAGAAAACTGCCAGCGAAGTGCGGACGCGCCTAGCAATGAAGGCAAAAGCTACACAACAGAGTCCAAGTGGTCCAGGTCCTGGGCTTCCTAACCCAGGGAACCGTTCGAAACCTACTTCGCCAACCCTAACCGGTCTTGAAAAAGAACTGACCGACCTTATGGAGGTACGTTAGATGAGAAATGTCCTTACTAAGCTCGGTTGCATGGATGTCTTTCTCACGGTAGACATAGCGGATGTAAGTACTGCCGAAGACGTCTACGTTGCTGTGCCTGTCACAGGGATTCTGAAGAAAGCCTACTGCGCCATCGCGGGAGCTGTTGTCGTGGGTGACTCAGTGTTGACCTTCTCCAACCCAACAGGCGCTATGACGGAGAAGCTGACCATCGCCTATGATGGTTCAGCAGCTGGTGACGTTTTCAGCGCTACATTCGCAAACCAGGCAAACCGAAAGTTCGCAGCTGGAGAGCGGTTGAAAATCGCCTGCGATGGCGGTTCTACCGACGCAGCCAAAGGCAAGGTAACACTTGTCTTTGAACGTAGTAGAATTTAATCCCAAACTAAACAGGAGGAATATAGTATGCCAGATCTTGTTGCATTTCCAGGAGTACGTGGTTCTGGTTCTTGGTCGACTGAAGAGCGTCCGACGAACTATCGCGAGTTGATCCTTTACCTCTACCCGAATGGGATGATGCCTCTCACGGCCTTGCTGAGTATGCTTGCCAGCGAGTCGGTGAATGATCCCGAGTTCAACTGGTGGACGAAGACTGTACCAAGCCAGAGAACTGCCCTTGGCTCTGCCGGCGACATCTTCACTGATACCGGTCTTTCGGCCGCTGCACAGTGGGACTACGACACAGCGGGTAACAATGACTTCGGCGCTGGCGAGACTGTTTACGTCAAACTGCCGACTGACGAGTACAAGAAGTACAAGATTGGCCACATCGTCATGTTCAGGGATGCCAGCGACTATGATCGCGACTGTCGTGCTCGCGTATCTGCAGTAGCGTCGACTTACCTCACCTGCGTAGTTCTGCAAGAATATAAAGGTAAGTCGACCGAAACAGTAGCCTTGGATAACACCTATGACACCGTCCTCATCATCGGCAATATGCACGAGGAGAACGCTGACAGGCCTACGGCGATCACTTATGATCCGGTAAAGTATGTGAACTATACCCAGATCTTCCGTACCGCTCTGCAGATCAGCCGTACTGCGATGCAGACTCGTCTGCGCACTGGTGACGCTTATAAGCGCATCAAGAAAGAAGCCCTGGAACTCCACGGGATGGAGATGGAGAAGAACTTCATCTGGGGTGTTCCTACTGAGGGCACCGGTTCTGGCGGTCTGCCTATGCGCACAACTGGTGGTATCGTCAACTTCATCAAAGCCAACGTGCCGGCCAACGTTCTCGACTTTGCTGTCGAAGAAGCGGGAAACACCTGGCTCGGCGCTGGTGAGGAATGGCTCGATGAGAAGCTCGAGCAGATCTTCCGGTACGGCTCTCCTGAGAAGCTGGCCCTCTGCGGGTCTGGAGCTCTCTTGGGAATCCAGAAACTAGCCAAAGCCGCAGGTTGGACGAACTTGACTACGGCCACGGCCTCTTACGGTATCAAGGTAACTCGGTGGGTAACTCCCTTCGGCGAACTCATGCTGAAGACTCATCCGCTGTTTAGCTTCGAAGCTACCGACAGAAATACTATGTTGGTCCTTGATACTAAGAACGTCAAAGAACGTCCGCTGCAGAACACCATCTTCAAGCCGGATAACAGCACTACCGAGTCCATCGGAGCCGGCCGTGATGGTAAGGCTGAAGAGTACCTGACTGAAACTGGTCTGGAATTCCATCACCCTGACTCCCACGCCATTCTGTACAACGTCGGAGTAAACGGTTAATCTCGCTAACTGGAGCGGAGGGTTTCGGCTCTCCGCTTCATTCAAAATTTAAACGGAGCGTGTTATGCCTCTGCTTGATGTACGCCAAAAGTTTATCGAATCGACTGGACGGTATGACTTAGTTACGGATATAGTCTCCTGGGCAGACAATGGAGCAGATTGGTTTATCAGAGCCGGTCAGCGCTATTTGGATCGGGAGTTAGAAATAGGTAGACATAAGGCGAGGTACTTTACTAAACTTCTGCCGAATCATCACTCTATTCATATTCCCTATGCTAGGGTAATTGAAAAAGTGTATCGGTTGGAGGTAGACTCCAGGACTCGTCTTGAAGAAGCTACTATTGGTACTCTGATAGAATGGTTCGATGAGGATACAGAGGAGTTGATCCTTGGGGCCCCTCAGTGTTATGCTCCACTGTTGACGAAGATAGCTCCCGACTCAGACCTCTCGTATGTGTCTGGAGTATTCGCCAATGCTTCGTATGAGTCTGATGCTCATGCCGGCCTCTTCTTCGGAGTCAAAGCAGATATTACGTACGGTATAGAAGTAGAAGGTCTCTTCTATTCGCCGGCCTTAACTCTGGACACAGACAAGAGTTACTGGACTGAAGAGCATCCTGAGATCCTTGTAGCCTCCGCCTTCTTATCTTTGGAACGTTTCTATCGAAACTTCGAAGGAGTGAAGGAATGCAAAGCAGTTGTAGACGATCTGGTCAGACAACTCAACTTCGACGCCGTCGCCCAGGAGATAGTTAACATAGTTCGGATGGAGGGCTGAGTATGAATGAGGAAACTGTAGCCAATTTGGAGAAGAGGATAAATGAACTGCAGACCAAAGCGAGCAAGCCAAATAAGATCGTGATGGCTCCTAATGTTCCGATCTCTCTCTTCATCAGCAGTCCTGAGAGCCAGGCAGCGATCATACTTCCAGTTGGGCAGATCAAGGACTTTATGATCCAACTGATTGGGGCTAAACAAGGGGAGCTTACCCTTACTTCGATCGTCGACAAGTCTTATACAGTCACCAGTATAAGCCTCAAGCGAGGAAGGAACCGCTACACTAGCGGGCTCACTCTCTCGGATATAACCGTTCTCCATGCTCGGTTTACAGCTACGGAGATCGACGAGACAGGAGCCTATGTAGTGCTGGGTGGTGTCTTCCAGGGCAAAGGCTACTTTACTGTTGAGAAGGAATTGGCATGAGAGAATATCCCTTAATGCTTAGGACGGCTATCTCTGCGGGTATTGCCCCTACTAAAGGTGTAGATATTATGGGGCTCTTTAGCGCCAAAAACGCTGTGCCTATGGGTAAGGGGATGGAGTTCAAACAGCCCTATTCGTCCTACTTAGACTTAGCAATCAACTGGCCTTTTACTCAACTGATTGTCACCGATAAGTTTAAGTATGCTTGCTATGGAACGGGTATCTACGAGATCGTAGCTGGTGCCTTGGTGCTTAAGAAGAGTCAGGTTTCGACTAAGCACTATGACTGTGCAGACTTCAAGGATAGCATAGTTCTTACTGGCGCTAATAAGACCTATGTGAGAGATGCCACTGGTGCTTTGGTCTCTGGGACTAATGCGCCCGAAGCTAATGCTTGCTGTAGCTTTGATGGCCTTCTGGTACTTGGAAATATCTATAGTTGGAATCAGATCGCTACGATAGGAGATGATTCGATAGCTTGGGCTAACCGCTTGTTGAGCGCAGACTTTACTATGCACGTGGATAACGTGGCAACTGGGGCCGGATACTTAAGACTCTTCTGTGGGGCAATTAAAAAGATTGTAACCCTTGATAAGAAGCTCTATGTCTTCGGCACTAAGAAAGTTGTGGTTCTTGAACTGCAACAAGCCCCTCTTCCGACGTTTGGTGTAGTTAAGGAGTACGACATAGCGGTTAGTTCCAAGATGGCTGTTGCTTCTGGAGAGACTGGTATAGCTTTTATCAGTGATCTTGGGGAGTTATATCTGATTGAGTCTGGTAAGGGAGAGCCTAAGAAAGTTGGATTCGAACGGTTCTTCGAAGGGAAGAGTGTTTGTTGTAGCTACAATTCGTATGATAAGGAGTTCTATCTCAGTACTTCTACAGAGACCTTGGTGCTGACTGAAGATGGAATGGGTCAGTTAGATCAGGCTATAACCTCTTGTGGGTACGATGGAACTTCGGTTTGTGTCATAGCTGGTACTCCGACCACTGAGGACTTCGAATTAGTAATCGGCCCAGTGGATATGAGGACTACTGCGAATAAAGTTCTGTATGCCCAAAGTGTATATGGCGAATCTGATCAACTGTTCCAGATTGGAGTTGAGTGGCAGAAGGATACTAGGGCTGCAATGTCAGATGCTGGCTATGTTAGTGCCGGTCCTGAAGGTATGGGTACACGAATAGTTCAGGGAATCGCTTTCTTGGTTAAAATAAAAGCCGTGGCACCAACAACTGCTGTGGTGTACGACTACAGTCTTCGCTGGAAATTGGTGGACAAGAGAGGAGTGAGAGGATTCTATGATTACAAAACTGCTTCCGGAGAACGTGACGGAGAATTGGGAAACTATTAAGTTTGCAATAAGAGAGGCCTTGCCTCCTTTTGCACAAGATACTCCTGATAAGATAACAAGAATTCTAGAGTCTATTATTCTTGGTGAACTTGAGGTGTGGGTTTACTATGATTTAGACGAAGGAGTTATTCGTCTGAAGAGTGTTATCACTACCAGTATTGTAACAGATAGTGAGTCGAAGACAAAGAATCTCTTGATCTATTCCATATACAACTTTACCAAAGGATCAAGAGAGGAGTGGCTTGAAGGTATGGAGGCTCTTAAGAAATATGCTAAAGCGAATGATTGCCTCTATATTACAGGCTTTACTGTTGAGCCTCTTATTCTCAGTTTCGTTAATAGCATTGGCGGTGATACAAGTGTTCGTTTCATTAGAATTCCTGTCTAACGCTTCGTTTAAAAAATACACGAAGCACGGAGGATAAAACTATGGGAAGTGGTGGAGGCGGATCGTCAGGAAAGGTCGAGTATCCTGCTTATCTGGAAGATATTCATCATAACTTTCTAAATGACGAAGGGGGAGATAGTCTAGACTTTAGTCTGGTAGATCTCTTGAATGACGCTTATGCGACTAATCCTTATGAGGATAGTAGCTTGGCTGTCTACTCTGGACGGGCTGTGATAGATACGAACGGCACCCAGAGTATGACTACTGTAGCTTCGGCAGTCGCAGCCGCATTGGCCCTTATTGCTACTTTTGATCCCTACGATTATTATAGCGAGAAGTTGCCCCTTATCGCTGCGGATATAGATGCAGTGTTGCTCGATGACTCTATTATAACGGCAGCTAGTACTGCCTTCTCTGCTGTTCTTGAACCAGACGTTGCAGCGGAGAAAGCGAAGTATGATGCTGATATGGTTCTCCTTGGTTCAGCCATGTCTAGTGCTTACACTCTTGGTAAGTCTTTCATAGATGCCAGGAAGGCTGAGAAGGTAGAACTATACGATGCGGACCTCCGAGCTAAGATGTATCTCCAGAGGAATGATGCTATAAGAGTTACTGCCCTGACTATGCTTGAGCGTCAGATGCAGCATATCCAACTCTCAAAGGATATCTACGGCTTCGCTGTTGAGGGAGTCAAGCTGAAGATTCTCAATGAGAGGGAATACACTGAACAGAATATGAGTTACCTGGGAAAGAAAGGTACTTGGCGTTTCGAAGCAATGCAGAATGGCTTTAATGCGATCGCTAGTATCGGTGGTGGTACTGCGTCGGCAAATACTCCAAGGATGAGTGCTACACAGGCGACTGTTAGTGGGGCATTCACTGGAGCGGCTATAGGTGCTCAAGTTAGTGGAGGTTCCGGTTACGGTGCGGCAGTCGGAGCTATTGTTGGTGGGGTAGCTGGTTATCTCTCGAGGTAATGTATGGGTGGAGGCCGAACAACTAAATCTTATGGAGGGAAAGTAGACTATCCAGATTATCAGAAGAATATGCACTATGCTCTTCTGTCTAATACTGGAGCGGACTCACTTAACTTTAGCGCCTTCGATTTGTTAAACGAGGCGACTTCCTCAAACCCTTTTACAGGAGTCATAGCATATCATGGAGACGGTCTTATTGGAGTGGTTCCTAGTACTGTCGCTTCTTGTCTTAGTGCTGCTTTGGGAATGATTCCAGAGGAACCCTACAATAGGTGGTCTAGTGCTCTGGCGTTGGCGGCTACTAAGCATGATTCAACTTTTGAAGAGCTAACTGATCAAGTTGAACAAGATATCACCGAGAAGCAATCAGGTCTTCTTAGTGCTCAAGCCAGTCTGGTAGTCGATCACTTGAAGACAGGCAGCGCATACTCCAGTGCAGCTATCTTCAGTCGAGGCTTTGAGTATGCTGCTTGGGCACAACCGATAGCTACTAGAGCTCTACAAGAACAAGAGAAAGCACTTCTGCAAAGAAACATCAACGTGATGCAGGATGCGTTGGATTTAGTTGGATTTGAAAATAACTTTATTCGTATCTCCAAGGGTGTATACGCTACTGCTATTGAAATGACTAAGTTGCAGATTCTTAATGAAAGAGAATACTATCCTCAGGTTGAAGATATTTTAGAACAGACCGGCAAGTGGGCTCTTACACAGTACCAGGTCTTTGGCAACGGTGTAGCAGCTATGCACGGAGGCATACCTATAATGGATAGGCCTTACACTAGTACTGCCAGAACTTTACTTTCTGCAGGATCTGTTACGGGAGGTATGAATAGAGGACAAGCAATAGCATCTGCTGCAGCGATGGGCGCTTCTATTGGTGTCTGGTTTGGTGGGGTAGGTGCTGTTGTTGGGGCGGTGGTAGGTGGAATAGCGGGAGCAATCTCTAGCATGTTTTAGGAGGTCTTATGATAGACTACTCATTTATGACACAGCAGCAACCAATGATGCAACCTCAGATGGGCCAGATAGGGCAGGTAATGGGTCAGCCAATGCAACTCATTCCTATGCAAGTCCAGCCTATGCTTCCTCCAGCGGCTAACAACATTCCTGGATCTGCTATAACAGCGCAGAACTCAGGACCTATGGCGGAAGCTCTTATGACTGGTGCACAGGATCCGGTGGCTACAGCTAACCAGAACCAGAACAGTTTGATGAATAAACTAGGTGGCCAGTCTGGTTTGTCTTTCATCTTAGCCAGTCTCGGCCAGGCGTTATCAGCCAGAGATCCCAACAGTTGGCAGTATCAGATGTCGACTGCAACAAAGGGAACTGCACAGACACAGCAGAGAGCGAAAGCCCAACTGATCGCAGCTCTCCAGCAGAAGATGGGTCAGCCTGATGCAATGGAAGCTAAACCAAAAGTGTCTGGAATGGGTAGTATGGGATCGATGAAAGATTCTTTCTCACTCTTGCCTGGAGGATACGAGAATGCCCTTAAATAGATTTGACATCGCAACTATGACACCGAACCTCGGACAGCAACTTTCGTCGGCCTTAGTGCAGGCTCCGCAAGTACAGCCGATCATAGTTATGCCTGTTGGCCAGCCGACAGAACAGCCTGCGTCGCCACAGAAGAAGCAGACGACTAAGAAGAGTACCTCGTCTTCTACCGCTGTCAAGACGCAACAGCCAAGTGGGAATGTCTTCGGAGTGCCAATGCCTAACTTTGGGACACGGCCAGCTCCTCAGCAATACGAACTGCCGGCACTTCCACAGCAGCCTCCGTTGAACCAGAATCTACAAACGTACCTTGGGGGCCAATCTGTTCAACAGGCTATAACTCCGCCACAGTATCAAGGTTTCGGTTTGCCTGTCTTCCAGAACTCCGATCTTATCGGTCTCACTCCTGAGATGTACGGGAATGTGTTGGATACTACGAAGCAAAACATAGGCTTTAATAATGAAGTAGCTAGTAGCAACTATTCCAATCGTCTTAAGGTGATTGACATGATGAGGGCATTGGACGAGACAGAGCAGAAGCAGTACTCTGAGGGAATTCAGAATATTGGTCGAATGGCTTCGGCAAATACTGAGATCAAACGTGGTGCTTATATGCAGTCGCCTGAGGAAGAGGCAACTATGCAAGCACAACTGCAAGCATACGGAGTTCGTGTTCATGCTGCTGCGGCAGAGCGTCTTGCGGCGATCCAGCACCGCTTCCATATGGCTGAGCAGGCTGCTTCTGATGCGCGCCAGTTGAGAGCGGCCAAGACTAATATGCAAAACGAAGCGATGAAGGAAATGCTTAATCTCCACGGAGCGGCGATAAAAGAAGCCTGGAAGACAATGTCTCCTGAAGATGCCAAGCGTTTCGTCGATGCAGTATCCGCTGGCAATCCTATGGGTGCTTCTGACATTATTTCCAAGATATCTCCGAGAAGTAGAGAACTTCTCAATGCTGCGATTACCGGAGATGCAATGTTTAGTCAGTTGAGTGGAATGCCTAGAGGATCATTGTTCCAAGCTGCGGCACCTGCTGCAGAAGGTAGGCCTCAGATAGGTTCTCTTGAGGACCTCCAAGCACACCGAAAGAAGATTCTCGGAGTAGAAGTTTACGAATAACGCTATGTTCAAAAAATGAATATAGCATAATCCATGAAAGCGTGAGGACCGCTAACTATGCCAATGGTTACTATTAAGTTCCCTAATGGGAAAGAGATAGATATTGATGATAACCTTTTGAAAGACGAGAAGGTTTATAATGAGATAAGAGATCTCTATGATCTCACGTCTGGCGAAGGAGGTTTCTGGAAAGGTCAGAAAGAGAGAGCCAAAGCTACTGTTGGGGGTGTAGTTAAGGGCTTATCAGGTATACCTAGAGCTATTGCATTTGCTCGTAAAAATATGGAATTAACTCCTGGGGTAACATACGAGCACCCATTTAAAGAAGGCCAGCCTATAGAGAAGGTACCTGTTTCCGAAAGTCCTTTTTATCAGATGGGTGAGGAGATGGAGAGGCGTTTTGTACCTAGGGTTGACGCTAGGTATCG
>AMWB02077439.1_pt1 | contig 15790 bp, 19 predicted proteins | sample 200311 | NCBI WGS metagenome assembly AMWB02 (sample SAMN02737377, study PRJNA173069) | bioreactor metagenome | biome: anode biofilm in microbial fuel cells | place: USA: California | collected 2010-12-16 | reverse complement strand
ATCGTCGCTCTCTTCGTGATGGTTGTGGTGGCGGCACCTGTCGGTGTGCAGATCCTGCTTAGCGCGATGGGTGTTTAGCATTTAAAATAAAAGGATAACACTAATGGCACTTGCAAAATGTTGTGATATATGCGGAACATATTACACTCCAGTAATGGAAGATGAATGCAAAAGCGTGATTGTGGACGCTGGGCCTACCAAAACCATGCGTGTATGGTACGGCCTGTGTGTCTATGCTTCTGAAAACTCCACTATGGAGTTAGACGTATGCGAGACATGCAGAAGCAACATCCACAAAGAAGCCGTCATATAAAGGAATAGCTATGTTTAGAATATTTAAACTTGTAGTAGTTGCAATGTTTTTATTTCCTGCCACTTACATAATGGCTTTGGGATATGAACGTTTCGCTGAAAGCATCAAACGTGAAGCGACATTATTCCCGTCTAACGCTGTTGACTGTCTATGTGGCTTAGGTCTTGCGATGCTTATGGCTGGTGTTCTTATAGTACTGATGGTATTAATAATTACTTTGATAGACTTAGTAAGGAGGCAAGCATCATGAATTACGCGGCAAGCAATAAGCAAGTTCAAGAAGTACGGTGTTTGGGACAGCACATACTATGGAACATACAACGTCGGAAGCAACAGAAAGAAACGCGAAATTCGCGCGTTGCGGGCAGAACTAAAGCAGATGGTCAGAAAGGAAAAGAAACGGTTAGGAGTCACAAAGTTGCCATCTCGCACATACAGGCGTCTGCGTAACTTCACAGGCGTCAACTCATATGAATAATTAAGGGGAGGTGAAAGTCGTGCCCAGAGTGTATATACCGAACAAAAGCTCGCACAACTATGAGATGGCCAAACAGTACGGCGAACTTGTGTACGTCACTGAGGGCAACGTCAATCGTTATGCGACAAATAAGCTTTATCGTCAAGTTTCTGAGGCTCTGGCGGATTCCTCACCTGATGATTACATCGTGATCACAGGTCTGCCGGAGCTTCAGATTATCTTGACATCATGCTTTGTGCGTCGTCACGGAAAGTTAAATCTTTTACTATTCCAATCACGTGAAGGAAAGGTTCACTATGTAGTGCGTGAGTTGGTATTGGAGGACAAATGACGCCAGAAGAAATAATTAACGCAGAACTCACATTACTCGCAATGACGGAAGGAGCGGATGAACTTGCACTGGTAGCGTTATTAGAGGAACTGGGAGTGCTTCGCGGTGAGTATGACTACCTGTGCAAGAAGTACTCGCATCTTATCGAACGCCTTAAGAAGGAGCAGGCAAATGATTAAAGAAGATTTAACGTACCCTATCGAGCTTCACCCATCGTGTAACATCGTGGATTCAACGAAGCTCAACTCGTTCATGACATGCCCGCGCATGTACTTCTACGAACACGTGCTCGGCTGGAACATCCCGTCGAATCACCTCGTCTTCGGCAAGGCATGGCACGAGGCGATGGAACATCTGCTTCTCACGTCGTACGAGAAAGAGGATCTGATTGTGGCGTACCAGAAGTTCATCACGGAGTACTCAAAGGTGTACTCTCCCGACGAGTACGAGGACTTCCCACCCAAAACCCCGAAGCGTGCAATGTATGCGCTGATCGCCTACACTGAGCACTGGAAGTATGACCGGAGTGAGTTCGAGTTGCTTGAGCTCGACGGAAAGCCTCTCACAGAGATCGCGGGCAATGTGGTGTTGAGTGATGAGTTCTCGTTGTACTTCAGGATGGATGCGATCTGCAAGGGCGCACGCGGAATCTTTCCTCTGGAGCACAAGACTGGCTCCAGCTCATACATGTGGGCAGAACAGTGGGATCTGGCTATGCAGGTGTACACATACCTCTATGTCATGTACTGCATGTTTGACGCGCAGTATGTAGAAGGAGTGCGTCTGAACGGCACGATCTTCAAGAAAACAAAAGACTCCAAGACGCGCGATGACAAGGCGGGAATTGACAGGCACTTTGAGTTTCTGCGCCCGACTGTATATCGCACACCTGAGCAGATCGAAGCGTGGATGGAACGAACGATATATCACATGTCGATGATGCGTTACAACTATGACCTGCTGGCGAAAGACACGGTAGACGCTAAGATTATGCGCGCATTTCCCATGGTCACAACCTCATGCACGAAGTATATGGGATGCGATTACAAGACATTCTGCATGTCTATCGACAATCCGCTCAAACACGCTATACACGGAACGCCTATCGGATGGGACAAGAAACATTGGGACCCTACCGAGGGAGAGATCCGCGATATAGGCACACTTAAACTCAAGTAAAGGAGGAGATGATATGGCAGACGCACTGCTATTCATCAAACAGCAAGCTGAACGCATTGCTAAAATGAAAGAAGATGATCCGCGAGACAAGACGTTCAACGCGATTGTGTTTGGTCAGCCGAAGGTTGGTAAGACTGAACTCATACGCACGATGGTTAAACCGATTCTCGTTCACAGCTTTGACCCGGGAGGGACCAAGGTGATTGAGGATCTGATCGAGAAGGGCGAGGTGGTGGCAGACACACGGTGGGAAGTTGACAATCCCAAAGACCCCACGTGTTACAAGAACTGGCAGGATGAAATGACCAAACTGATCAACGCCAAGTTCTTTGAGCACTGCGGAACCTTCGTAATCGACTCGATGACCACATGGTCACAGGTAATCATGTACGATGTGATTGCGAAAGCGGCCATGAAGAAAGCAGGCAGAGTAAAAGGCGGAGCACCGCAACAGCAAGACTACATCCCACAGATGAACGAGATCGAACAGTGGATGCGTCGGTTTGTGGGATTGCCCTGTAACTGCGTACTGCTCGGTCACGATGACACGCCGACAGATGCAGACGGCACGCCGATCGACGATAGGCGTTTGATGATCACAGGCAAACTGAGCAAACGCGTACCGGCACTGTTCGATGAAGTGTACTATTACTTTATCAAGAACACGTCGTCTGGAGAAAGAGCGCTCCAGACACAACCGCGCAATCGTATCTCAGCAGGAACCCGTTTGGGGAAAGGAGGAAAACTGGAGTTGTACGAGCCGCCTGACATCAAGGCGATACTCAAAAAGGTCGGCATGCCCTACGCTGACAAAACGTTGTTCAAAGATTTAGCATAAGGAGGTATTATGGAAGATCGTAGTATGTTGACATTCGGTCAGGCAATTGAAGTCTTGAAGGCCGGTAAGAAGGTGGCGCGTGCCGGGTGGAATGGGAAAGGAATGTGGCTTGGTCTTGTCAAAGATACGTGGGGTATCCATTTTGAAGTTGATGACGATATTCAGAAATTCGAGAACCACCCGTACATCGTCATGAAAACGGTTGATGAGAAGATAGTCCCATGGCTCGCATCACAAACAGACATGCTTTCAGAAGACTGGATGATCGTAGATTGATCGTCCTTTTTAAACCATAACTAACCACAAATTTTCACACGAGAAAGGAGTTTCACCATGGCACTTGATCTTACCCAATACCAGAACGAAGACCGCAGACCTCTTGACGCAGCACCCGCAGGCGAATATGAAATCGCGTTGCTGAAGTTCAAGAAAGATGAAGACGGCGGAATCGTGCTGTTCAGTGAGAGGGATGGAGTCGAACGCCGCTACATCATGCCTATGTTCGAAATCGTCAACCACCCTGACGCTGACTCGTTCAAGGAGTTCACGCACTATCTCGAAATTCCTGGCGACCATCTGAAAANNAAAGAGAGACGCCGCAAATTTGCTGAGCTCGAAGCTTTCGGCCAGGCTTTCGGTTTCGACCTGTTCGCCGGCGAAATCAACGAAGAGGATCTCATAGGCAAAACTGCCGCTGCGGTGCTGATCTATCAGGAAACAGAAGAGTTCGGTAACCAGAACCGGATCAAGCAGTTCCTCGTCTTCAAGTAACAGTCCCCACTGGGTGTCCGCTCGCTTCTCTCCTGGGGCGGGCGCCCTTTTACATAAAGGAGGTATGATGGATCTGAACTCGTTAAAGCCGTCATTTCTTTCTCTCCCCTACGAGGAGGCGATGCGACGCATCATGGAAACTCGAGCCATGAGGCGTTTACGTGTTGTTAAGCATGAGAAAGTGAAGAAGGTTACACCGGCTAAGGCGAAGAAGGAAAAGGTAAAAAAACAGAACGTATTTGAAAGCCTTCCTCCTGACGTGAAACGTAAACTGTTAGAGAACATGTTGAAAGGAAAACAATGACTACCGCACATGAGAAACATCTCAACCTTTGTAACGTCCCCCACGAAGATTACGCGCTGAACGAGATTGAGTTCGGTGATCGCGTACGCGAAGAGTATGCGAACATCCCCGAACTTGCAGAGAGTATCCGTGAATCTGGCCTCATTCACCCGCTTGCTGTCACACGCAATCCTCCCGACTCAGTATGCCCAGTACGTCTCGTTGCTGGAGGCCGGCGTTACACGGCGCTCAAGTATCTGCAAGACAATGGCTACACACTGGGCAAGCTCACATGTCGTGTGTTTGATGAGCTTAACGAATATGAGCTGCGCACACTGGAGCTTCTTGAAAATGTGCAACGCAACAATCTGACCTTCTACGAGGACGCCAAAGCTAAGAAGGCAATCCACGAACTCTATGTGAGTATACACGGCATCAAGACCTCGACGTCGCCAAACGCGCCGGGACATTCGATGAAAGACACAGCGACCGTGTTGAACGTATCACCGTCACAACTCTATCAGGATGACGCATTGCTTCGACAGATGGAAGCGGTAAAGGATTCGATTGACTGGTCACAGCTCGGCAAGACTCGGAGCGAAGCAAAGAAGGTCTTGCAGCAGATTGAGAAACAAGCGAAGCGCTCGATCGGTGCAGACAAGGCGAAGAAGATACTCGGCGACGGTGACGATCGGATCCAGCGCCTATCCAACGCCTACATCATCGAAGACTGCACGGTTGGCATGAAGAAGATCGGCGCAGGCACTCAGGATTTTGTGGAAATCGACCCGCCCTACGCTGTGGAACTTCATCGCACTAAGAAGAGCATGGACGCCAACTATGACGGGTACAATGAGGTAGACAAGAAAGACTACATCAAACTGATGCGTTCGGTGTTTGACGAAGCGTGGCGTATCATGAAGCAGGACAGCTGGCTGGTGTGCTGGTTCGGGATGGACCCGTGGAGTGAGGTGATTCACTACCTGCTCAAAGGTGGCACAGTCAAGAGCGCCGAGGCTCTTCTCGCACAGACAACTACGGACGGGGTGGACCACATGTTGCCGCCTTTCAAAGCTGAGTTCACACAAGCGCGTTTCAAGGTGTCTCGTCGCTTTGGCGTGTGGACGAAAGACAAGGGGCAGACTCAGCAACCGATGACTCAGCTGGCTTCTGGTTATGAAGGTTTCTACTATGCGCGTAAAGGCGATGCTCAGTTGCACAAGCCTGGCATGCTCAACGTGCTGAACTTTACTCCGGTCCACCCAGACAAAAAGACACACCCGACAGAGCGCCCTGCCGATATGATCTCCCATTTGCTCGATATCTTCGCCGCGCCTGGAGCCGCTGTGACGGTGCCGTTTGCGGGTAGTGGAAGGACGATGCTTGAGGCGGCCAAGAAGAACATGATTCCGATTGGGTTCGATCTGCACTCGGGATTCAAAGACGCGTACCTGATCAAACTGGTGCAGGAGATAAAGTAAACTCACAGTAATTTTTCATAGGAGGTGACTGATGACCCTTTCAAACAGAGGACGTGAGTGGCTGAGATTCTCAGACCTTGTCATAAACCACATAGAAGAATACACCGTGCCTCAATACGGTGATCACCCGTATGATCAGGCAACCGGGTGGAGCGTCGACTCGATTCTCGAAAACATCGAACGCTACAAGAATCGCTGGAAGGATAACGCACGTGGCAAGCAGGACAATCTGCTGGCGCTGCTTAAGATTGCCCACTATGCGTGCCTTGCTTATTTCAAGTACGAAGCGGAAGTCACGGCACAGCCTAAGCTTGACAGGCTTGATGAGTTTATCCTTGACTTTGTTTCTCTGTATGGTGACGATCCGCGTGAACTTGGTGGGGCAATGCTCGAACATGCACGTGCAATACGTGAGTCTCACGAACGGAAGGTACATGATGAAGGCAAGTACGTGTGCCCTCGATGCAATTCCTGCACATCCACACCGCAGATATCTGACTCGGGGCCTCATGTAAAGTTCTTCTGTCCTGAGTGTCTTGCATATATCAAGTTTGCTCAGAAGGAAGAAGTGGATGCAGTTATGAAACTAATCACAAAGAAGGAGGACTAGATGTTTGTTATCTTTGACACTGAGACAAGTGGATTTCCATCATCCAAGAAACACGCAAAAGATCAGGCATGGATATGCCAGCTGACTGTGGTTATCTACGATGAAGCAGGTGAACTGGTTGAGTACGTAGACAGTTACATCAAACCTGAAGGTCGTCAGATTCATCCGGGCGCACAAAAAGCTCACAGGTTGTCTGTAGAATTTCTCGCGGATTACGGTGAAGACGAACGTATCGCGATAACCAATATGAACGCACTGATTAGCGATCACGCAGGCATGATACACGCTGCAGTTGCACACAATATCGACTTCGATATGCCTATGATCAACTACGCCGCAGCACGTGTACACCAGCCTAACACGCTGCTTAACTTCCCGCAGTTCTGCACCATGAAAAACACCGTTGAACTATGCCAACTGCCATTCGCTAAACGCTCATACGGAACTCAGAAGTTCAAGTGGCCGAAGCTTGAAGAACTGTATAAGTTCTTGCACGGCACTCAGATGGAAGGCGCTCACAATTCTTTCAACGATGTAGTAGGTACGGCTGCGTGCTTCTTCACGCCGCAACTTAAGGACATCTTCATCAACTATATGGAGGGTAAGTTATGATTACGTCGGCACAATGCATGAGTAAGTTCGGCGATCCTCAGACAAATGAAGGCACTTTCATGACACTGTGGGATGTACCGAAAAAGTTGGAGATCGGTATGATACCCAAACGCATCTACTGCAACATGTACATGCCGCCGTTTTTGCAGATCGCTTTCACAAACCTGATCAAGACAGGCTGTGTGAAGGAACTCTGCACGTGGGACGGGTGCTTCAACATCCGTAAGAAGGTCGGAGGGAAGTCGCTAAGTCTTCATAGCTGGGGATTGGCTATCGACCTGAACGCGGCGTGGAATGGTTATGGACAGAAACCCACACTTTCAAAACAGTTTGTTTCATGCTTCACTCTCGCAGGTTTCGACTGGGGCGGGGCATGGAGCAAACCGGATGGCATGCACTTTCAACTCTCATCACTGGAGCTTTGATATGGATACGCCACTTTTTGAGATACCTGATTACCTACGCGAGTTGCATCACGCAGCGTTGACGAACACTCCTGACTACGCAACGCATATACGCAAACTTGCAGAAGAGTGCAACGAGCTCGCTGTGAATTGTCTGCACTTCCTCGACGAGAAAGCCTCACCGAAAGATGTTATGGAGGAAATGGCAGATGTGCTTGTGATGCTTCATCGCCTGCTGATGATGCCTATGTTCAGGTCTCACACAGTGGCGTTTCTTTATGAGAAGAAACTTTTAAGATATCTCGGAGGAAGTAAATGATTACCGACAGCGACATAACTTTCCTTAATTATTGCGAGGAGTTGAGTATGACGTCTCTATGCCATTCTCGCAAAATCGGAGCTATCATCGTCAAGGAAGACGTGATCATAGGTCACGGTGTTAACGGGCCTCTCGCGCATCTTCCTGATTGTGTAGAACTCTTTGACAAACTTTCAGGCATTCAGTCAAACTTCGCTCCACACTGTCCGCGTAAGCGCATGGGGTATAAGGCAGGCGAGTACATGAATGCCTGTCAGGCTGCACATGCTGAACGCGTTGCTATCAACAACGCTCTGAAGTACAAACGCGATATTAATGATGCCACGTTGTACATGAACTCATGCATTCCATGTAAAGACTGCATGCTCGCAATCGTAATGGCTGGAATCGCACGTGTCGTGATTGATGAGCTGGTGATTTATGGAGAGAGTTTCCTATCACCTTACATCGCGCATGAGAGTGGCGTAATCGTGCAGTCACGTGACGGCAAGACAATCACTGACATAAATCCGGACGACTATCGTTAAAATTTTACACGAGGAGCGTTATGCAACTACCAAAAGCAAAGACCACCGTGCCTCCGTCAGGTAGTGTCTTGAGTAAGTGCGTTCTTGTACTGAGCGCACCGGATCGTGTAGACATCACACGTCGCGCTTACTTGTCGAGCAAAGAAGGTTACGACTTTCTGCAGATGCTGGCTCAGCAGGGCATCTTTCGCAACGACATCTACGTGACAGCGGCTATCAAAGACTACGACGATCCGATCAACACGCACATCTCGCACTCACCAAGAGCGGGTGTATCTACATCACACCGCTTCTCTGAGTATCGCGCATTCTTGATCGAGGAACTTCAGCAGTTCGCACCGCGCGTCATCATAGCAGCGGGCAATGCGGCGTTATATGCGTTGACTGGGCTGTACGGTATTCACAAATGGCGTGGTTCGATACTCAAGAATGAACGCGGCCAGTATATAGTCCCGGTTATTGAACCTTGGAATCTGCGTACAGACAACAAGGCACAGTTCTTGATCGAACAGGACCTGCGCAAGGCTACAGATATATACAATAAGATTTACACACCTACAGTACGTAATGTCAAGATTTATCCGACATTCAAGGAGGTAATAGACTTTGCTAACCACTGCTATCATGAAGGGCGGAAAGGCAGCCGGATATCATTCGACATCGAGGTAAACAATTACAACGAGCAGGCACAAGCGCAAGGACTTGTCCCCCAGGTTACACACATCTCTCTCGCCATCGGACTTGACTCCATATGCATACCATTCGTCGAGATGCTCGGCGATTACTTCCCGGCTGAGCAGGAGTTAGACATATGGAAGATGCTCGCGCTTATCCTTGAGGATGCTTCAATCGAGAAGATAGGGCAGAATCTGATCTTCGACTCGCAGTTCCTTTATCGCACCTACGGAATCAGATCCAACAATCTGCATGACACAATGATCGCCCAGCAGACGTTGTTGCATGAGTACCCAAAGGGTCTCGACATGATTACGAGTCTCTGGACTGATCAGCAATACTATAAGGATGATGGTAAAGAGTTTCTGACAGGCGGGTCTGACTATGAAAAGTTTTGCCGATACAACGCGATTGACAGTCTCATGTGTTCAGAAGCGTTTCCAAAGATGGAAGTGCAGTTACGCGCAACAGGAAACTGGGAAACGTATGAGAGGCAACGCAAACTTATTCCTGTACTCACGTGCATGATGGAGCGTGGAGTTAAGGTAGACGTAGCGGGGATGCATAACGAGTTCTTGGAAGTCGGTAGGAAGATCGAGGAGCTCGAGGCTGAACTTGAAGACATGTGTGGGAAGGGTTTCAATCCACGCTCGACCAAGGACGTTCATCACTACTTCTACGAAATCAAACATCAAAAGCCTTACAAGAAGCGCAACACTGCGGGCATCATGGCGCCGTGCTATGACGAGACAGCAATGAAACGCCTGATACGTAAGGGCTTTAAGGAAGCGAAACTCATACAGGAGGTGAAGCGCCTCGGCAAAATGCGCGCAATGTATCTTGACATAACTAAGGTGGACAAAGACGGGCGTTACCGGTGTGCGTACAATCCGTCAGGTACATCATTCTCCCGCTTGAGTTCATCTGAAAACATATTCGGAACCGGGGGTAACCTGCAGAACTGGGTGAAAGATCTCAGACGTTACCTGCTCATAGACGAAGGTTATGTAGGCTACTCGATTGACTTGTCACAGGCAGAGAACCGCATTGTTGCCTACCAGGGTCGTGTGTTGCCGATGATTAGAGCATTCGAGAATGGTGACGATGTGCACTCACTGACTGCGCGTTTGATCATGAACGTAATCCTCGGCGAGCAGAAAGCTGCTGAGATGGATGTACGTTCTAAATCATTCTTAGGAGACCAGACGCACACATGGCGCGACTGGGGTAAGAAAGCCAACCATGGATTCAACTACGACTGGGGTTACAAAGCTTTTGCACTTAAGAATGAGATGAGCGAGAAGGACGGAAAGCTGGTCTACGATAGTTACCATACAATCTATCCAGAGATTCAAGGACGCTTCCACCGCGACATCCGGGATGCACTCAAAAGTACGCGTACAATCACTAATCTGATGGGGCGTAAGACGCTCTTCATGTCTGTGCTCGATGACAACGTTTACCGCGCAGCTTACTCGTGTATACCTCAGGGAACAGTAGGAGATATCATCAACGAGTACGGGCTTGAGTACATCTACTATGACCAGCACAATTTCGGTAAAGTAGAGTTGCTCACACAAACGCACGATGAGATCATCTTCCAGATTCCACTCAACGAGGAATGCACGTTCGAGGATCACGCTATAATATTAGAGAAGATAATATCATCGCTTGAGCCGGAACTCACGACATCACACGGTATGAAGTTCGTGATACCTGCCGATCTGACAATGATCTACTCGCTTAACACAAAGGACGCAATCAAGGAAGGTGGATGTGGACTCTCTGTAGATCATCGCTCGTGCTACGATACTAAACAATTTGCACTCAAACTTGAAGAGACTTGGAGGACGTTAGATGAGTGTCGAAAAGCCAAAGCGGAAAACTAAGGATGTATTAGACGCCTTCATCGCATATCAAGAAAAGACAGAACCGCCAGAAATCTATAAGCGTTGGGTAGGTGTCTCGCTGATTGCATCTGTCCTTCAGAGGAAGTGCTGGTTGAACTGGGGACCGTACGAGTTCTATCCAAACATGTACATCATACTTGTGGGGCCTCCGGGTAAAGCACGTAAAGGCACTGCCATGCGCCCAGCCAAACAGCATCTTAAGAACTTACAGATAAAGACAGCAGCCGAAGCTACAACGCGTGAGGCATTGATCAGGCGTATAGCTGAGTCTGTTAACACATTTGATATGAGTGACCCGGAGACTAAGACAATACAGCTACGCGCGCATTGTTCACTTACGGTGTTTAGCGATGAACTCACAGTGTTCATAGGCTACAACAACAAGGAACTGATGGCTAACTTAGCCGACTGGTTCGACTGTGCTGAGTCATGGACATATGACACAAAAGGTAAAGGCACTGACCAGATTCAAAACATATGGTTGAACTTGCTCGGTGCCACAACACCTGAACTGATCCAAGCAACCATGCCATTAGACATGATTGGTGGCGGCTTGAGTTCACGGATGCTGTTTATATACGCGAAAAAGAAAGGCAAGAAAGAGCCTTGCCCGATGATGACGCGTGAGTTATTACAACTACGCAGCGATGTCGATCATGATCTTGAAATGATATACGCAATGAACGGACGCTTCACAGTGACAGAGGGATTTCTCGAGGACTGGATTCAGTGGTACATGAATAAGCCGGAAGAGTGCCCTCTAAACTCGCGTCATCTGGACTATTACTGGGAGCGTAGGGAAGTGCATCTTCTCAAACTCTCAATGATAATGAGTGCTTCGCGCAGTCAGGAGATGATCATACGCCGCTGCGATCTGGCACGCGCTCATGAATGGCTACTTGATGCAGAGCGCTACATGCCTCACGCATTTATGGGCATGGGTCATCGCGACGATGCTGCTGTGGTTGCGATGATCATGAATGAGATAGCAGAACGCGGTGTTACCAGCATAGCGACACTCACCGATCTCCACAGCTTCGACGTGACGCAGGACCAACTCGTGGAGATAGTACGCCTGTTGCAGATGAAAGGCTTCTGCCGTTATGTGGTTGGCATGGATAAGAACTGGAAAATAATCCACAAGGATCATCCAACATATGAGAGGAAATCATGAATTTAGAACAACTCGCAGACCTTCTCCATACGATCTTCTGCACACGCCGCCATGAGGAGGATATGCTCAAGCTGAAAATGCGCGATGATGCAAGTGAGGATTGTTTGTGGTACCTTGAGGGTTGCTTAGACAACGTATGGGAACGCCACTCGCATGCTGAATGGTTGGAGACAGCCAGAATGTTCGCGTCGGTGGTGGAAAAGAACGCTCCGGGAGAGCTCATACAATACGTACGAACTCTCACGGAGCTTGTTAAGTGTTATGAGGAGTTGAAACTCGTCGGACTTGGAGAGTTGATCGATCTCCTATTCATAAAAAATGCGACGAGTTGATTATTCTTTCTTACGTCGGAGGAGGTAATAGACTGGGTTAGTCTCACCCTCCTCCCACGCACTTGCTGCTGTCTTCATCTGCCCGTATCCAGGAATCCCAACACCTACAGCAATACCGGCGTCCGCCAGTTTCGTCAACGACTCCGCCTCCAAGAACCGCTCGATCGCTGAGATACCTGCCCCCGAAATACCCCCACCCTTACTCAACATACCGAGAGGCGGAAAGTACGAGATCGTTTCACGCCCGCCCTTGAGAAAGATAGTAGACCACTCGTCACCATTTTCCCACGCTTCGTACATACGCTTACCGGGCGCAGGACTCGGTGCATCTATCCCAAGTAACTCTTCATACAGCGCGTTACTCACGGCAGTAGCAGCGATCAATCTGACAGCCATCGCAGTAGCTTGGCGCTTAGTCACACGACGTGGATCGAATCCCATTTCCTTTGCGAGTTGTTCGGCGGTCAACTTTGCTGACTCAACTTCAGGACCTTTCAACATCTTCCTGCCAATATCGTAACGCATCATGTTGTAGAGTGAAATAGAATAACTCTGGAACATGGTAAAGAACTTGCCCATCGTCGAACGTTGCACTGGTGCTCTCTCATGTAAAAGTCCAGAGCTTTGAGTTTTCACAACTTGACTATCGGCATAACGCATGGCGGCGTGGTCGTTGTACCCAGTCTTCTTGGCATAGTCATAGAAGGCGTTCCAAGACAGGATCGCAGTCTCAGCATCGACAGCTCGAGCAAGAGAGAAGGCACTACGTCCCGCTTTATGGAGCACAGCCTTGCCCTTACTACGAAGCGTTGGAGCGGTGAACACAGACTCCGCGAGGTTATCATACATAGCATCCATGATACGACTACGCAAGACGCGCGAGGTGTCCAACGCAAATCGTCTAGCTTTCGGACTGAGAGATTTCCCAATCGCAGTGAACGTGTGATAACCAGCTTTGGTGTAAGTTCCGATAAGCGCTGTCGGCTGGATGGTTATGAGACGAGCGCTTCCGGCAAGATATGAAAGCGTGAGATTCTCACTGGCTGTCTTCATCAACCCCGTAAGCAGTCGCTGACTCTCACTGATCTCTTTAGTCTTCGCGCCGCTTGTCTCGCCAACGTACCGCTCACGCCCAAGCGCGATGTCGTTGATCCAATCGCGCAAATACAAGTAAGCATCACGGTTTGTGGTTGCTAACCTGTCGCGTACCTTAGTATCTATCATATCGGTAGGCTTGATCTTACCCTTCGCAATGTCTTCACGCACTTTCTTAGACTGCACATCAGATGCACGACGTTTGACAATCTTCTCCTTAGGCGTAAGAAGCAACTGCTTAAAGTGCTGCAATGCAGGGGTGAAGTGCATGTGCTTGATGGCACTACGCTGGTAGATCTCGAAACGTTTGAAGGCGTCGTGTTCGAGCTTTACAATCTCACCATCTTCGAATCGCAGTTCACGCCGCCGTCTGTCCCAACGGAACGACGTACTTCCAGACAACTCTGCGATCTTCTTGAAATTACTCGCCGGCATGAGTAACCCGTTGATCCCCTTAGCCTCAAGTCGCGCAAGATCTCCCATGAACGTAAAGTAGTTCTTTGTTTCCGGAAAGGGTTTAAGACCATTCATTCTCCTCATCATATTGAGACGATTGTAGAAGTTCTCGTATTCCAACCTCATATACTGATAGGCGTACTGAGCAGCTGGCGACAAGTCTTCGTACTTGGGAGCCTTCTGACCGATAGCTTCAAGATACTTCTTACCCAGATCCTGCTGCTCGAACGTGAAGAGATCAAGAGCTCCACGATCCTTGCGCGGTACTGCGTGCTTGAGCGCCTTGATCCTGTCATTGGCTTTGGTGAACTCTACGTCGAAAGCGTGCTGAGCATCACGGATGCGTCCTTGAAACAACTCCTTCACGGCCGGATCAAAGTGGTCGAAGAAAGATTCAGGCGTCATGAACATGTCAAGCGCGCCTTCTTTAAAACTCCCACGCGTGATCTTAGCAACGGTGTCGACCTGACTCTGAAACACAGGAGTATTCGTGATGCCTTTTTCCGCATTGCGCCAGATATCGTTGACTTGCTTGCCGTGCACCTTCTCAACTTCGTTACGCATGTGAGCGGAATACTGTTCAAGGCTCTTCTGGATATCGGGAACAGCCACCTCATCAAAGCCCTTCATGGCAGCGATCTTGTCATAACCGATGCCTTTCATATGTGCCTCGTAGATCATCTCATTCATGAGGCGTGTAGCTTCAGGCGTATAGTCTGCGTACTTCTTCGGCATCTTATCAATGATGTCGTTCATCACCTTCATGTCAGCTTCAGTGCGCTTCCATTTGATACGGAAGTACTTGTCGTAAGCATCGACAGAATCAAGCTTCTCGTTGCCCTTACCAAACAGACTCGGGTAAGCATTATCAGCAGAGTCAAGGCTTTCGTCCATAATATCTTTGACGATCTGCGCTTCCTTCTTCGCCGCGCTTTTCTCAGCGGCGCGTTTGGCTGCTTCTCGAAACTGTGCCAGACGTTCGGGTGTCATCTTCTTCGCAGGAGACGCCAGCGAATCTTCCACTGTTTTGATAGGCGCACCTTCTTCACGACGTTTGATAATCGTGTCAAAGAACGGTTGCATGTCTTTGTCGTAGAGACCTTTAGCACGTATGTTGGCGTAGAGATCCTTCACCACTTTCAACGCACGTTCAAACAACGACTCGAATTGAGGAGCATCCAGTACCTTTCCGTTGACGTAACGATTGAACTGCTCGGCAAAGTACTCGTGAACATTTGACGTGAAATAATTAACACGAGGGGGAATGTCTCCCTCAAATGCGGCAGGCAATTTACCTTGTGTGAATTTTTCATGATAGATTTTAGCGATAGCTATGCGCTCTTTAGCGCTCAAAATTGCGTCAAAAGCCCAGTGTCCGTACTCATGAAAGATAGCTTCAGGATCTTTTATCTGCATCATCTTATACGCGTCATTGTACACCGAACGTAGATGACCCTTGATCATTGAGAAATCAGGAAGCTTTGTGAGAGACTTATGAATCTCACGTAATACATTCGCTTCCTTTGGCTTAACAGCTCCAGTAGCTACAGCCTCTTCGAGAAACTCTTCAACATCGCGTTCAGTCTTTAAAGGCTTCTCATTTTCCATCGCACGTTCAGCAGCTTCGATATCGTCTATATAACTCTCCCTTGACGGCGAAGCTTTATATGCTCGTGATCTTTCAACAATCTTACCAACGAGTTCTGGATTATCACCGTACTTAGCCTCGGCCTCGATTTCACGCTTAGTCGCAACGTCGTTTGTGAGAATATCTGCATCGGCCGCGTCAGGTTCCTTAAACTCTCGCGGCTTGTTCGCCGGCTTAACTGTCGCCTTAGCCTCAGCTAATTTACGCTCACGTTCGGCCTTAAGAGCCTTACGTTCTGCTTCGACTTCCGCCATGGTCTTGCGTTTGATAGACTTATCTTGCTCCATCTTCTCAGCAGCGGCCAATCGTTCCTCACGTTTCTTCGCGGCGAGTTTTGCCTCAGCAGTCATCTCA
>AMWB02052473.1_pt1 | contig 15791 bp, 10 predicted proteins | sample 200311 | NCBI WGS metagenome assembly AMWB02 (sample SAMN02737377, study PRJNA173069) | bioreactor metagenome | biome: anode biofilm in microbial fuel cells | place: USA: California | collected 2010-12-16 | reverse complement strand
TAATCGGCGGGGTGTTAAACTCTAAACTTCAGTATTTTTATAAGAACCATTTTTAATTTCATCTGACCAAGAAATATTTTTAATATTATCTTTTTCAATAGGGCAAAAAAGAACGTTTTCCCGGCTATTTCTTAAACTAAATGGATTTATGATTTCTTCTTCATTTTTAAACTCGTTTTCAACACTAATTGTTAATTGAAAATCGATAAATATATCTCTAATATATTTAATGATTTTCTCAGGACTCAATAGCTTTCTTTCATCTTCATATAAAGTTATAGTTGTGCCAGTTTCTAAATCCTTGTCAGTAATCTTTTTTATAAAGAAACAACCATCATAATTTGGAATATGAATATCTAGTCCAAATTCCTGATTGTCATAACTTTTAGTAGTAACCTCTATTTCTTTACACACCATAAAAGCGGATAAAAAACCAATTCCAAAGTTACTAATAGGTTTGTAATCAATATCTTCATTTTTTTGAAGTTCATCAAATTCATCTGATACATAAAAACTTCGCCCAATGCTAGTAAAATACCTTTCAATTTTAAATGTATCCATTCCTATACCATGGTCAATAATTTTCAAATACCTCCTATCTTTTCCAGTTTGGGGATTTTTGCTTTTTCCTAAAATTATTTTAATGACTCTTTCATTTGGTTCCAATTGTTGACCCTTTCTAACAAGAATATCCTCTCTCAATAGAATAGCATCTAGTGAATTTTGTATCAATTCGCGAATAAAAACTTCTTTCTTCTTATAAAGATTATCTCCTGTCAATAGCGGCAATAAGGCAGGTATGTATGCTTCAAAATTGAAATTATCTAAATCATAGTTGTCTTTATCAACTTTTGGAATCAAATAGTATATTTTTAATCCTAACTGTTTGAAGCTATCATCAATTTTATTGATTCTCTTTTCAAAATCTTGAACAATCAAAACAGCAATTTTATGAACTGTAGGGTTCTTGCATTTAAACCTGATAGTTGCTAAACGTCTATCAACATTGCTTGAAATTTGAATTGTTGAAACTGGAATGTTTTCATGAAAAGTATTGTCTATTAATTTGATATTAACATTATGTTTAATTTTTTCTTCGCTATAGTATATCTCTCCATATCTACAGAAAGTCAAATATAAATCGGTAAAGAATATAGCTACTGAAGTATATGCTGTTAGCTCTTTAAATTTCACATAGTTTGAAATGAGATCATCATAAATTATATCAAACTGTGTATTTTTATTAGACTCTAAAATTTTAAAGATTTTTTCTTCATATTCAGGTTCGCAAATAACAGCAGAAAAATGTTCTTTCAGTGTCTTTAAAAATGTTCTCAGATGTTTATTGCCAGTTGCTTTGATGTTTAAGTAGTTTATTCTGTAATGTATAGTTAATAGCAATATTTGAATCTTCAGAACAGAAGATTTTAAATCATCCTTAACTGAATCGAAATTTGTTATCGTTTTGCTAATATTGTTAATAATATCGTCAATTCTGAATTGAGCGGAAATATTATCAGATTCGTAAATTTCATTTTTATATTTTACATATTCATCGTTGAATTCCTCTTTAAACATATTCAATAATTCAACATACGTATTTTGTTCATATTTTTTTTGTGGGGGTATTCTAAATATTTCTGGGACCTGCAATTCTTCTTGTTTGAAATTGAATCGGTGAACTTCTGCTAGTCTGTTATTATCAGGGCTAAATACATCAATTTGTTGAAATGAACGATTCACCACCCCCTTTTTACCGGTACTTCCAGCCGAGAAAACATAAAATATAGAATCAGGATTTGACAAGTATTTTTGATTCGTTACTGGTCTGATAATCGGTAAATGTTTGTGGCCGTGTAAAACTATTTTTACATTCTTTTGTTGAAATTTTTCTATAACATCTGTAAAATTTCTTATGATACTGCTATCCCCATATTTGCTATATATTTCCGGGAAAGGGTAAAAGTGATGATGAAAACAGGCAACAATAGTATAACTTGAAGGATCATCAATATTTTTTTCAAAATATTTAAAAGATTCTCTTAACTGTTTTTTGCTAATAAAACCATAATCATCCCATTCATTTTTTTTCTTGTTTTCTAATACGTTGAGTATATTCTCTTTTAATTTTGTGTCCAGCCCAGAAATTTCATTTAACCAACTCGTTTCTTTATCTTCAAGTTTACAGGCTTCAATCATACAAGAATTAAGACCTATAATCGCAACCTTTCTTTCGGTATAAATTTTTGTGGTAAATAGAAATTCATTATTATAATTATGTTCGAAGAATGTATCGCCATAGAATTCTTTCAATAAAGATTTGTATTCATCAAAGTCTAATGAAAATCTATCTCTTCTTAAATCATGGTTTCCAGGAACTATAATAAAGTCTTCTGTAGAAAGTGATAGTTCTATTTTTAAGTAATTTAATAAATCAAGAGCAACTTTTTTTCTTTCAATAGTTGGAATCGGTTTTCCATCAAAGATATCACCTGTAATAACAATACAATCAATTTTTCGATTATGATCTTCCAGAGCCTCAATGATTGGTATTGCAATATCTTCAGCTTTGTTATAGATATTATTTCCGATATGAATGTCTGATAAATGAAGTATACTTAATTTAGCCATAAATTATCCTTTATATTTTTTGTAAAAACAATAATAAGATTAAAATAAGCAATTCTGCGGTTTCCGGGTATCCCGTCACAATGCGTGATATCCGTAAATAAGGCAACATCTTATCACAACACTGTTTGATGCAAACATCTATAAATACAATAAGCACTCAAATTTTCGGAAATGTTTCCTTTCAACTTCCGAGAGGTTCAAATAGTACGTGTCAAAGTGTCCTGTTTGAACCATTCCCTGAAGAAGCAGAAACAGATGTTTCAAAAGTCAACATATTTCCAACATATCTTGCCCACGACACTGATTGAATGTCCCCAAAAAACTGATTTTATCGGTCGTATGTGTTGGATAAGATATCACATTGTATCATTTGAAATGATCGCAAAATAAACCATTTAGGGACAATACCAATAGGCTGGTATGATTACAAATATTTTCTGTCCAAAAGATTGAGTTTCGGAGGGGAGGTTCACGGTAGGATTTTTTTTATTCATGCAGCAAATCGCGGGTAACGATAGGGTGTGCGTTTGCTGCTCTACTGGTCAATATGGGGTACATCATTATTTGCCAGGCGACAATGTTCTTCGAGATTTTTTGCCTCAACCATTTCTAATGGCCTGCCTGTTACTGGCATGAAAAATCAAAAGAATTTGAAAAAGATCTAAAAAATTTGAATAGACGAGCCAGTAAAATATTGACGGCCTTAGTGGATTCTTTATAATGCCACGAGGTATTTATTGTGTCGTCCTTAGAATCGAATCCTTAGATTATTCCGGTCTGTGTCTATCCGTCAGGAGATCCTATGAACTACGTCAGTCACGCAACATGCATGATCTGCGGGAAAACATATAAAAAAGATCAGTTTGACTATGTCTGTCCCGACCACGGAACCGAAGGGATTCTCGATATTCAGTATGATTACGGCGCCATAAACAAAGATTTTTCCCAGGCAGCGTTGGCGGCATCCCCAGACCCGTCTATTTTTCGCTACCGGCCACTGCTGCCGGTGGAACATGATTCTCCGGCCCCGACCATGGCCGTGGGCAACAGCCCTCTGCTGCAATTTGATGTCCTTGGAAAAGAGCTTGGCGTGCACCGACTGCTTGTCAAAGACGATGGCCGGCTGCCCACTGCGTCTTTTAAAGACCGGGCCAGCACCATTGCCGTGGTCAAGGCGCAGGAGCAAAAGGCCGGGGTGATCACCACCGCCAGCACCGGCAATGCCGCCGCTGCGCTCAGCGGCATCTGCGCCTCGGTGGGCCAGAATAACGTCATTTTTGTTCCGGCCAGCGCCCCCCGGGCCAAACTTGCCCAGCTGCTGATGTTTGGTTCCATCGTTATCCTGGTTGAGGGTACCTACGATGACGCCTTTGAGCTCTGCCTGCTGGCGGCAGGCGAATATGGCTGGTATAACAGGAATACCGGGTACAACCCCTATATGACCGAAGGCAAGAAGACCTGTGCCTTTGAGATATGCGAGCAGCTCGGCTGGCAGGCTCCTGATGCGATCTTTGTCAGTGTCGGCGACGGGTGCATTATCGGCGGCATCCATAAAGGGCTCAAGGATCTTCTGGCCCTGGGCTGGATTGACAAAATGCCAAGGCTTTATGGCGTACAGGCGGAGGGCAGCAGTTATATGGCCCAGGCCTGGAGAGAGGGCGGGGACATCGTGACCAGGCCGCCCATCGCCGCGCAGACGGTGGCTGACAGCATCAGTGCCGGACTCCCCCGAGACCGGATCAAGGCCCTGCATGCGGTACAGGATACCAGTGGTGCCTATCTCACCGTCAGTGACGACGCGATTATTCGCGCCATTCCCGATCTTGCCGGAAAAACCGGGGTTTTTGCCGAGCCGGCCGGGGCTGCGACCTGGGCAGGAATGCAAAAAGCGGCAAGCGAAGGATTGCTGCACCCGGGCGAAACGGTGGTTATGATCAACACCGGCAGCGGCCTGAAAGATATCAACAGCGCCATGGACGCCGTAGGTCGTGTCGGCCTGCAATCGTTCAAGGTCGAGCCGACTCTGGAAAATTTCAAGAAAATTGCCCATAAACTTCCTCTCTAAGCAGGAGATACTACATGATAGATCTGACCATCTTTCCGGAACCGCTGAAAAGAAGCGTGGAACTCGCCCGGGAAAGAAATATTATTATACCGACCTTAAAGCAGCAGCGGGACCCGTCGCTGATCCCGGAAAAAATTGTCGCCAGGCTGAAAAATGTCGGCCTGTGGGATCTTGATCCGCTCAACCTGTTTCGCATCACCTGGCATAACGAACCCAAAGACGTCGGGGGCGGGTATGGCGATGTCAATTATCTCGAGCTGCCGGAGAGTCTGACCGGAGTCAAAGCCCGGATCGTCGCGGTGGTCGGAAAGTATTTTCCAACCGGGGCCCATAAGGTGGGCGCTGCTTTCGGCTGTCTTGTGCCGCGTCTCGTCACCGGCCAGTTTGACCCCTCTACCCAGAAGGCGGTCTGGCCGTCGACCGGTAATTACTGCCGGGGCGGCGCATATGACTCGGCGCTTCTCGGCTGCGAATCCATTGCTATCCTGCCCGAGGAGATGAGCCGGGAACGGTTTGAATGGCTGCAGAGTGTTGCCGGGGAGATTATCAAGACGCCGGGCTCTGAGAGCAATGTCAAAGAGATCTTCGATAAATGCTGGGAGCTGCGTAAATCCGGACAGGATCTGGTTATTTTCAACCAGTTTGACGAGATGGGCAACTATCTCTGGCATCATGAAATCACCGGGCCGGCGATGCAGAGCGTTATCGAGAAGATTAAAAAGACCGGCGACAGAGTCCGCGGCCTGATCTCGGCCACCGGATCCGGCGGCACCATTGCCTCGGGGGATTATCTCAAGAAACTGTATCCCGAATGCAAGATTGTTGCCTGCGAGGCCCTGCAGTGTCCGACCCTGCTCAATAACGGCTTTGGCGCGCACCGGATTGAAGGGATAGGCGACAAGCATATCCCCTGGATTCACAACGCCAAAAACACCGATTTTGTCATTGCCATGGATGACAATGTGCCGATCAATCTTATCCGTCTCTTTAATGAGCCGGCGGGGCGGGAGCTGTTAAAGCATAAGGGCGTGGAGGAAAATATTGTCGACAGGCTCGACCTGCTTGGCATCTCCGGGGCGTCGAATGTTGCCTCGGCCATAAAGTTTGCCCGGTACAACGAGCTGACCGAAAAAGATATCGTCGTCACCGTGCTCACCGACTCGATGGACCTCTATAAAAGCAGGCTCGCCGAACTGACCGCCGAGTGCGGCAGTTTTACGGCAACCGATGCCGAGGTCGTCTACCAGCGGGATCTTATGGGGCTGACCATGGACAGCATGGAAGAGCTGACCTACTACGGTAAAAAACGGATCCACAACCTGAAATATTACACCTGGGTCGAGCAGCAGGGCAAGACCTACGCAGAAATCCAGGAACAATGGTACGATGAATCGTACTGGAGCTCCATCGTGGATAAAACCGATGAGATAGACGCCTTGATCGAAGACTTCAACAAAAAGACCGGATTGCTCGAGAAACTGTGAGGCGGCAATCCGGTTCCGGGAGGCAAGCAAAGCTATGCAGAATGAAACATTATTGCTGAGGAACTGCTTCTCTGTCTGGCCGGGAGATGGTTTGCCGGCCATGAGCAATGCGGATATTGTCATAAAGAACGGGCGGATTGAGCGGATTGGCGAGAGCCTGCCGGTCGAAGAAGTCCGTTGTTTCGACGGCCGGATCATCGATTGTTCAAGCCATGTGGTGCTGCCCGGTTTCGTTAATACCCATCACCATTTCTATCAGACCCTGACCAGGAACATTCCGGCTGTCCAGAACGCCAAGTTGTTTGATTGGCTGGTCTATCTCTATGAAATATGGAAGTATATCGATGAAGAGGCGATTTACTATTCCTCGCTTCTGGCCATGGGCGAGCTGCTGAAGACTGGCTGTACGCTGTCCACCGATCACCACTATCTCTATCCCAGGGCAATCTCCTGCGATATCATGGCCACCCAGTTCAAGGCCGCGGAAACCCTGGGCATGCGCTTTTCGCCCTGCCGGGGATCCATGTCGCTCAGTAAAAAGGACGGCGGCCTGCCGCCCGATTCGGTTGTCCAGACCGATGAGGAGATTCTGGCCGACTCCGAACGGGTCATCAGCCGGTTTCATGATGACTCCGAATTGTCGATGCGCAAGATTATTCTCGCCCCCTGCAGCCCGTTTTCCGTGTCGAAAGAGCTTATGCAGCAGACCGTGCAGCTGGCCAGAAAACACCAGGTTGGTCTGCATACCCATCTGGCGGAAACAATCGATGAAAATGAGTATTGCCTGCAGCTGTACGGCAAGCGGCCCCTGGCATTGCTGGCCGATTGCGATTTTTTGGGCAAAGACGTCTCCTATGCCCACGGCATCCATTTCAATGACGGGGAGCTGCAGCTGCTGCAGCAGACCGGCACCCATATCGCCCATTGCGCCACGTCGAATATGCGTCTTGGCTCCGGCATCTGCCGGGTGACGGAGATGCGCAAGATGGGCATCAATGTGGGTCTCGGGGTGGATGGCGCTGCCTCGAACGATTCCTCCGATATGCTTGGGGAGGTGCGCAACGCGCTGTTGTTGCAGCGGGTACAATACGGTGCATCCTGCCTGAACGCCACCGATGCGCTGACCATGGGCACGAAGAATGGGGCGAAACTGTTGAATTTTGCCAAGGTCGGGGAGCTCAAACCAGGCTATGCAGCCGATCTGGCCATCTTCAACGTCGGTAAGATGGAATATGCCGGGGCGCTTTCCGATCCTGTTGCCGCGCTGGTTTTTTCAGGGTTTAATCATGCCACCGAGTATACCATCGTGGCGGGCAAGGTTGTGGTCGATAAAGGCAGGTTGGCGGGTGTTGATGAAGAAACAATTGCAACTCAAGCAAATATGCTCTCGCGGGCAATGATGGATAAACATGGCACAACATAATGATGCAAACAAGGTAATAGGCAAATCGGTCATCCGCACCGATGCGGTGGCCAAGGTGACGGGCAGGGCCGAATACACGGAAGATATGCACCGGCCGGGGATGCTGGTGGCAAAATATTTCCGGTCGACGATCAGCCATGGCCGGGTGACCGATATCGATACAACTGCAGCAGTGCAGCATCCGGGAGTTGAGGCGGTCTTTACCTATAAGGATGTGCCGCAAAACGTCTTTGCCACCGCCGGCCATCCCTTCTCGCTGGATCCGCACCATAAGGATATTGAAGACCGGCTCCTGCTGACCGGCAATATCCGCTGTCTCGGCGACGAGATCGCTGTTGTCGTTGCCCGGGATGAGCTGACCGCCAGGCAGGCGCTGCAGAAGATACAAGTCGTCTGCGAACAGTATCCGCCGCTTATCCGTCCGGAAGATATTATGGCCGAGGGTGCGAGGCAGATCCACCAGGGATCACCCAATATCATTGGCGAACACCGCTACAATTGCGGTGAGGTCGAGCAGGGCTTTGCCGAAGCGGACCATATAGTGGAAGGCGATTTTACCACCGCCATGGTCCAGCACGTCCATCTGGAGAATCATATCGCCCATGCCTATATGGACGATATGGACCGGATCGTCATTGTCTCTTCCACCCAGATCCCCCACATCGTCCGCAGGATCGTCAGCGAGGCGCTGTCTTTTCCGCTGAGCAAGATCCGGGTCGTCAAGCCATTTATCGGCGGCGGTTTCGGCAATAAACAGGATGTCGTCGTTGAACCGATGGCCGCCTTTCTTACCCTGCATCTGAGCGGTCGGCCGGTGCAGATAAACCTGTCGCGGGAAGAGTGCATGCTGTGCACCAGAAACCGTCATCCCTTCTTTCTCAAGGTGAAAACAGGGGTGATGGAGGATGGCACCATGGTCGCAAGAGATATGGATGTCATCTCCCTGACCGGCGCGTATGCCTCCCATGGCCACGCGATTGCCGCGGCGGGCGGGGCCAAGCAGAGTGCCTTGTACCCGCGGACTCCAGCGCGTTTTCATGCCAGGACACTGTACGCCAATATTCCCACGGCAGGCGCCATGCGGGCGTATGGTTCGCCGCAGATTCTGTACGCGCTCGAGTGCGCGACTGAGGATGCCGCCAGAACAATCGGCATGGATTCGGTTGCCTTCAGGTTGAAAAATATCGCCCGCCAGGGAGACATAAACCCCTTAAGCAAAGAAAAAATAGCCAGCTGCGGCCTTGCCGAGTGCCTTGAAAAAGGTCGGGATTTTATCGATTGGGACCGCAAAAAGCGGGAATATGCCCACCATAAAACGGGACCTGTGCGCAAAGGGCTTGGCGTGGCCTGTCTGGCCTATGCCTCCGGGACCTATCCGGTCTGTGTGGAGATTGCCGGGGCTCGGATCGTCCTGAACCAGGACGGCATGGTTCATGTGATGGTGGGCGCAACCGAGATCGGCCAGGGCTCAGATACCGTGGTGGCGCAAATGGTCGCGGAAACGCTGGGTATCGCCTATGACCACGTGCGGGTGGTCCAGGCCCAGGATACCGACGTCACCCCCTTTGACACCGGCGCCTACGCCTCGCGGCAGGCCTATGTCGTCTCCAATGCGGTGTTCCGGGCCGCATCTGAGCTGAAGACTAAAATCTGTCGCCATGCGGCTCTCATGATCGGCAGCAATGCTGGCGATCTCGATATCATTGCCGGGGTGGTCGTCGACGGCAAAAAAAGTGCGCGGGTTATGGAGCTGAAGGATCTGGCCATCGACAGTTATTACCATAAGGAACGGGGCGGGCAGCTGAGCGCCGAGGTATCGTATAAAACGACGAGCAACGCGCCGGTGTTCGGCTGCACCTTTGTTGATATCGATGTTGATATTCCGCTGTGCAAGATCAAGATCAACAAAATTATCAATGTTCATGATTCCGGGGTCATTCTCAATCCGGTGCAGGCCGCCGGCCAGGTCCATGGCGGGACTTTTATGGGCATCGGGGCGGCACTCTTTGAAGAGGTGTTGATCGATCGGGAGACCGGCCATGTCTACAACAACAATCTTCTTGACTATAAGTTCCCGACCTTTATGGATATACCGTCGTTGCACCATGATTTTGTCGAGACCTTTGAGCCCACCTCCGGCTACGGCAACAAGGCCCTTGGCGAGCCCCCGGTGATCACGCCGCCCCCGGCCATTCGCAATGCGCTGCTCGATGCAACGGGTGTACATATCAACTCGCTGCCGCTCAGCCCCCATGTTTTATTTACCCATTTTACCAAAAACGGCTTGTTGAAGCCCCGGGGGGAACAACATGTTTGATTTACAGACCTACCATAAAGCGGGCTCCGTCGAGGAAGCGATTGCCTTGCTTGCGGCCTATCCAGACAGCAGGCTGCTGGCAGGCGGTACGGATATCCTGATTAAGCTGCGCCATGGGAAATCAGGATTTGCCGAGCTCATTGATATCCACGGCCTGTCCGAGTTGCGCTCTATCCGTAAAGATGCGGAAGAAAATATCCTTATCGGCTCCGGCACAACTTTTACCGATGTTATCGAATCGAAACTACTGCAAAGCTCGATACCGATGCTCTGCGATGCGGCAGAAAGCGTCGGTGGGCCGCAGATCAGGAATATGGCGACCATCGGCGGCAATATCTGCAACGGGGTCACCAGCGCCGATTCCGCTCCGGGGCTTTTTGGCCTCAACGCCGTGCTGCAGATACAAGGTCCGGATGGCCTGCGGGAGGTTCCTGTTGCCGAGTTTTATCTTGGGCCCGGGAAAGTGGATCTGCGCCGGGGCGATGTCCTCGTCGCGTTCAAGATTACGCCGCAGAACTACGCCGGAGCCTTTGGCTGTTACTATAAATATGCCATGCGCGATGCCATGGATATAGCCACCATCGGCTGCGCAGTGAGCCTCAAGACGGCTGCCTCTAAGGTGACCGATTATCGAATCGCTTTCGGGGTTGCCGGACCGACGCCGATCCGCTGTCCGAAGACGGAGCAGGCGGTGCTCGGCCGGGAACTTTCCGCCGAGCTGTTCGATTGCATTGCCGAGGTGGTCATTGGCGATGTGAATCCGCGCACGTCATGGCGGGCAGCGAAGGATTTTCGGCTCAATATCATTCAGGAGCTTGCCAAAAGAGCCACCCATAAGGCGTTGCAGCGGGCACTGCATCCGGCAGGACAGGCCGGACAGAAAGAAGGGGAGACAATACTATGACCGCGAAACACGATAATGGCTTTACCAGGATTCAATGCACCGTAAACGGTGTCCCCAGATCACTCTTTATCGATGTCCGTAAATCGCTGCTGGAGCTTTTGCGGCAGGATCTGGGCTTGACAGGGACCAAAGAAGGCTGCGGTGTTGGTGAGTGCGGGGCCTGTTCGGTGCTGGTCGATGAGGTGCTGGTCGATTCCTGCATCTATCTGGCTGTCTGGGTAGACGGAAAGGCGATCCGGACGGTTGAAGGTGAGGCCCGGGACGGCAAACTCTCTGCGGTGCAGCAGGCCTATGTCGAAGAGGGCGCCGTGCAGTGCGGCTTCTGCACCCCCGGCTTTATCATGGCTTCCACCTCTTTTGTTGAAAAACACCAGGGGCAGGAGGTCAGTGCCGACCAGATTCGCAAGGGGCATGCCGGCAACCTGTGTCGCTGTACCGGCTATCAGAATATACTCAAAGCTGTTGAAAAAAGTCTCAAGTCATAATTTGTGTCTGATGCATGCAAGCTGAGAAAGAACAGATATTCAGTATGTTAAAGCAGCTGGCCGATCTTGTGACCAATATGTTCGGGGACAACTGCGAGGTGGTGATCCATGACGTGACCACCGAAAAGATGCAGCTCGTCCATATTACCGGCAACGTTACCAGGCGGACAGTCGGTGCGCCGGTGACCGATGTGGTGAAGAAATATCTCCTGTCTGACGGCAACGCTGTCGAAGACCGCCACTGCTTTATGACCCTCATGGATGATGGCAGTGAACTGAAATCTTCAACCAGCTATATCAGAAATAGCAAAGGTGAAGTTGTCTATGCCTTTTGTGTCAACTTTAATACCACCGATCACCATAATGCCATCCAGATGCTGCAGGCATTTGTCAATCAGACCGCATTACAGAGAGGCGGAGCGGGGAAAAAGACCGGTGGGCCTGAAAAAATGTCTTTTTCCATAGACCATACGGCGGATTCTTTTTTTGAGCAGTCGGTCGCGGAGATAGGCAAGCGGCCGGCTTCGATGAATACCGAGGAAAAAATCCGCCTCGTAAGGATCCTGGAAAAGAAAGGGGCCTTTCAGATTAAAGGAATGGTCGGCCAGGTTGCCCTGCGGCTGGGGGTCTCTAATTTTACCATCTATAACTATCTGAAAAAGATTCGGGCAACCAACGCCTCGAATATGAATTTGTTTGCTTAACCATCTCACATTTGATGTTTTTGCGCGTTCACCTGCAAGTGAATACTCTCAATCCAGTACCGAGTGGGTAAAACTGATTGCCTCGAGATACATCTCTGCAAGTTTCCCGGCGGGCACCCCTGTTTTCTGCGCTGCGGCAAGGCAGCTGGCTTTGTCCCTTTTTTCGTAACTGAGGATCAGGTCAAGGAAAGGGGCGAATGGGCCGGTCTTGCTTACCAGGGCATCTTTGATATTGTCGCTCAGTGATAATTGCTCGCAAATATAGTCTATCGTCGTGTCGAGCAGGGCTTCCAGCAGTGAGAAAAGGCCAAGTAGGAAAATCTCATCCGCCTTGTTTTTCAAGGAAGTTTCCACAGCGAGCAATTCACCCATTTTGGCTCTGACGACGGCCAGGCGTACCAGCTCGCCTGGTTTGTCGGAGGCAAGCTCGGAAATTAACACCAGGATGATAAAGCGCCGAAGTTCGTTCTCCCCCAGATACGTGATGGCGTGGGCCACTGAATCGATCCTGTTGGGGCGATAGAAGTAGGAAGAATTAATATAGCGCAGCAGTTTATAGGCAAGGGCCACATCTCTCAGGACGATTTTTTCAATTTTACCGAGGGTTGTGGTCTTTTTGTTCACTTCGGCCAGCAGATTTACCAGGTTGATCTTGGATGAATCGATTTCCCTGATCCGTATTTTTTCCGGTTTACAAAAGAAGTAGCCCTGGAAATAAGAAAAACCCAGTTTGCTCGCCTTGATGAACTCGTCATAACTTTCAACCTTCTCAGCAAGATATTTGAGCTTATATCTGGAGAGCTTATAGAGGGTTTTCTGGAGGGTGTCGATGGGTGTTAACAGAAAATCAAATTTAATGATGTCGGCGATGGCGAGGAGGGGATCCAGGCTCGAATTATACACAAAATCATCCAGGGCAATGGTGTACCCGTCATTGTGCAGTTTTTTGCAGATATCGATAATGTCGGGTGTCGGTTGCACATCTTCGAGAATTTCCACGACGATCAACTTTTTGGGAAACGAAGCGGGAAGATTCTGCAGAAGCAGGTCGCGGGTGAAATTGATGAAGCAGGGTCGTGAACCGCTTATTCTTTCGATGCCTTCGGTCAGGAATGCACTGGAAAGTACGCTGGTCGTCGCCTTGTTGCCGCTGGTATTACCGAGTGATGAAGTTTTTGTTCCTCGATACAGCAATTCATATCCGTAGAGTCTTCTGTGCAGCGTAAGAATTGGCTGTCTTGCAATAAATAAATCCATGTTTCCTCATTTTTGATTGATATCTGCATAGATTAGCATAAAGATAGCAAACAAAACAGGATGGGGTCATAAAAAAATCATCTTCGTCGTACAGGAGGTTTTTGCTTCACCATCGTCGGCAGGTTGACCCTTGAATGATTTTGCTTATCACTCAAGTTCAACCCGGAAGGTGCAAGGATCACCCCATATCCCTGTTGAGCCGATTTTTAGTTGTAAATTCAAATACATAATTGTTTTTTTAGTGGAGTGGAAATGTCGAAAAACCTCTATATCACTGCGCTGGAGCCCAAAAGCGGCATCTCGCTGGTGGCTCTGGGAGTCATGGAGTTTCTCGTGCGAAACCTGGGGCGGGTCGCTGTTTTCCGGCCGATAGTCAACACCAGATATAATACCGACGGAAAAGATGAGATTATCCATTTGATATCATCTTATTACAAGCTCGATATCGCCTATCGCCGGATGTATGCCTATACCTTCGACGAAGCGCGAACACTCGTCGCCGATAAGAGATACGACAAACTCCTTGAAGGGATTCTCGACCGCTATAAAGCTCTGGAAAACGAATATGATTTCGTTCTCTGCCTGGGCACGGATTTTGAGAGCGATTCCGCCGCGTTTGAGTTTGAACTCAATGTTGAAATCGCCAATAATCTCGGCTGCCCGGTGCTGATGATTGCCAATGCACACCAGGGATCTATCGAAGGAGTCGTCCGGTCGTGTCGGTTTGCCATCGAATCTTTTGAGGAGAAAGGCTCGAAAATATTGTCGCTCATTGTTAACAGAACCCCAGCCAACCTGCAGCGGGAAATGCTGCAGGCTCTTCGGGAAAAATTGCCGAGTGAGATAGAACTGATCTATTCGATCCCCTTTGAGGAGACACTCGACCGACCGACCATGGCCGAGATCGCCAGGGCGTTGGATGCCACCGTAATCTATGGCAGAGAGCAGTTGAACAGGCCGGTGTCCCGGTTTGTTATCGCCGCGATGAATCTGAAAAATCTATTACCAAGAATCGAGAACGATAATCTCGTCATTACGCCGATTGACCGGGTTGATGTTATTCTTGGTATGCTTGCCGCATACCGGTCGTCAAACATGCCCAACATCGGCGGTATGGTCCTTACCGGCTATATGGAAACCGATGAAATCCTGCGCAATCTTCTTCTGGGGATGGACGATCTGGTGCCTATTCTCAAAGTGAAGGATGACACCTTTACCACGGCGATGAAGATTACCGCTATTCATAACCGTATTACCCCCGAATCGACGCTCAAGATCGCCTCCGGCCTGGGACTGTTTGAGTCCCATGTGCGTACCTCCGAGTTAAGAAAGAAAATTGTCGGGTACAGCCTGCTGTTTACCACCCCGAAGATGTTTGAATTCGGCCTGGTCAATCGTGCGCGGGCCTTTAAGCAGACCATAGTACTGCCCGAGGGGGAAGATGAGCGGATCTTGCGGGCCGCGGAAATACTTGTGCACCGGGATGTGGTTGATATCATCCTGCTCGGGAAAGTGCCGGCGATCAAAAGCAAGATTTTAGCTCTCGGGCTGGCCCTGAGCGGGGTGAAAATCATTGATCCGGTAGCCTCGGATCTTCTTGACGACTACGCGGCAACCTATTTTGCCCTGAGAAAACATAAAGGGATTACGCCTGATAATGCCCGGGATGTGATGTCAGCCGTCAACTACTTCGGCACCATGATGGTGTATAAAGGGCACGCGGACGGCATGGTGTCCGGCGCGGTGCATTCCACTCTGAACACGGTGCGGCCATCCCTTGAGTTTGTTAAAACGAAACCCGGCAGCACCATCATGTCGTCGGTGTTTTTCATGTGTCTTGAAGACCGGGTACTGGCCTATGGTGACTGTGCCGTCAATCCCCGGCCAACCGCAGAACAACTTGCGGAAATAGCAATTGAATCCTCAAAAACGGCAGTGCTGTTCGGGATACGGCCGTATGTCGCCATGCTGTCCTACTCTTCCGGAACATCGGGTATCGGCGAAGAGGTTGAGAAAGTGAAAAAGGCCACGGAAATCGCCCACCGGCTGGCGCCTGACCTGTTGCTCGAAGGTCCGATCCAGTATGATGCGGCTGTCGACCCCATCGTTGCCGAAACAAAGATGCCGCACAGTAAAGTAGCCGGTAAGGCGACAGTCTTTATTTTTCCTGATCTCAATACCGGCAACAATACCTATAAAGCGGTACAGCGTTCGGCCGGTGCGGTGGCGATCGGTCCGATTATGCAGGGCCTGAATAAACCGGTAAACGATCTGAGCCGCGGCTGTGTCGTCACTGACATCGTGAACACCGTCGCAATTACCGCCATTCAGGCGCAGGCGGAGAAGGGGTTGATCTGAGCATAAATATTTTCATCTGAACCCTTTTTTGATTACCCCTCAAAATCAGCCTGTCGCAATGGAAGGGGTGAGCTGTTCGTTTTTCGGGTCTCTGCAGCCATGGACGGCTGCAGCGAAGCCCCCAGGGATGGGTTTACGGCGTCCCGGGAAACGAACAGCTCAC
>AMWB02090588.1_pt1 | contig 15792 bp, 5 predicted proteins | sample 200311 | NCBI WGS metagenome assembly AMWB02 (sample SAMN02737377, study PRJNA173069) | bioreactor metagenome | biome: anode biofilm in microbial fuel cells | place: USA: California | collected 2010-12-16 | reverse complement strand
TGCGGTCGAACAAAAGCGAACCCGTAATTTTTCTCGGAATAACGTCGTCCGCATTCACCCACGATTCATCCGTGCGAATGCTGCCGATTTCAAAAGAATAAGATTGGCCGACGTTGAGATTGAAAGACATGAGGCCGAGACCGGGGTTCGTTGTCGCAATCATTCTCAACCCCTGGTCCGTGTCTCCGGTGTCGATGTAGGAGCCGGCGCCCAAATCGTAGTGGTAGGCGCCGAGCATGTTCGCAGGACCGATGGCGATCAATGCCAAGGTGATCAGGGTCAGAATCATCCTTTTCATAATCATCCTCCTTCTCTTTTTAGCCTGATGCCAATATTGCCAGTGAAAGATAGTGCAAGAAGCGCACCTGGCATATAGAGCTCGATTTGACGGATCTTAATAAAAATTTTTAACAATATCGAAATGTTAAGACAAATCAAAACTAATATGCACGGATGTTGTGGAGCGGATGTGGCTATTGACGGTAAAAGACCTTGTAGGATTGAGAGTCTTCGGTAATAGGGGGTATCATCAAATGGCCGTTTGCGGCGAGTGAGGCTCAGGCGATGGATTCGGCAGGCAGTTCCAACGGTTCGCAATGGTTCGGGATCATGGAACGAGGCCGCCTGTTTGAGTGCAAACCCCCGCCGTTCTCCGGCGCACCTCCCGCAAGAGCCGAAACTTATGCTCCAACGCGGTGCCGTTTCCACCGGAGCTCGATTCTTCCAGTTGAGCCGAACGCACGGCCTGCCGAATGCGCACGGACGGGCGTCGTGTCATTCTGAAAAGGGGACTAGAATCTCGGCGGTTGCAGCCTTTAGATCTTGCCACGCATTCCATAGGGATGCCTGCGCTCGGGCCAGGCGGATCTGAGCCGTCGTCAAATCTCGCTGGGCCTCGTTCAGGCGGACGAGAGAGGCCTTGCCGGCGGCGTATTCCTTTTCCACGAGATCGCGGTTGTCCCTCACGAGAATTGCGTTCTCGCGCTGTAGAATCAACTGGTCCTGGCTGGATTTCAATTCGGCCAGAGCCCTCAGGACCTCGGCGTTGATGTTTTTGGAGAGTTCCCTATAGGTTTTTTGCACTTCAGCCAGCTTGAATTTGGTTTCGTTGTATCTCGACAGGGTGGCCCCGCCGTCGAAGAAGTTATAGGTGAGCACCGCGGCGACCGATTGCCCGAAGTCATCGCTTTTCAGGAAATCGTTGTTGCTGCTCTCCCCCTCGATGGCGGCCCGCAGTTCGATGGTGGGGAGGAAGCCGGATCTCGCGATGCCGATTTCCGCTTTGACGCGCTCGATTTCCTCGAAGCGCTGCAAAATGTCGGGGCGGTGTTTCTGCGCGTATTGGGTGAGCGGTTCGGAGGCCGGCAACATGAGCGCATCAGCGGATTCCTGCTCCAGCCGGCTCAGTTCGAGGTGCGGCGGAAAGCGGGCTTCAGGGACCCCCATAAGCGCGGCCAGGCCGATCATTGTGGCCTGATACTCCTGCCTGGCGCGAATCAGATTGGCTCTGGCGGTGTTGACCTGTACCTCGAAATTGAGCGTGTCGCTGAGCGAACCGGTCCCGATCCGCTGCCGTGCTTTGGCTGCGTCCATTTGGCGGCGGTTAAAGAGTTCGTCGGCTTCTTCAACGGAAATGCTTTCTCTCGCCAGCTGCGCACGATAGTAGCTTTCCGCGACGGCCGACAGGAGCAACCGCGCGGCATCGTCCTTGGCCTTCTGGCTTTCCTTTTCTCCGTGGCGGGTGGCGGCGATGGTGAATTCACGTCGAAAGCCGTCAAAGAGCGTCCAGCTGGGGCCGATCGTCGCCTCCCACGTGTTTGCCGGGTCGTGGAATTCGACGACGGTATCCGGAAAAAAATCCCTGATGATATTGGCGATTTCACGCTCCTCCTGTTTTTTGCGGTCTGAAAGCCATTCGCGCTTAAAAGAGCCGGTGGCGTCGAGCCGCGGGGACCACTTGGCCAGGGACTGATAGACTCTTTCCTGGGCCTGTTTGGTGCGTTCGATCGCTGCCGCTAGAGACGGGCTGTCCGCCAGCGCGATCCGCTGGGCGGTTGGAAGGTCCAGGGTGGCGATACCCCCCAGGTCCACGGCCGCCGAGGACTTGGCCTCGTTTTCGTTTACGCTGGAGCCTCTCACCTGGGCCTGCGCAAAGACCTCCCCCTGGATGGACAGAATCATGCAAATCGTCAAGCAGACGTACAGAACGAAGAACCCGGAGCCTCTCTGGTGAAGATGCATTGCCGGCATAATCCCTCCTTGTAGGTGAGCTTTTCACGAGATGCGGATGGTACCGAATGACGTCAAGGAGATTTGCAAATCCAATCCCATTAAAAGGCGCAATGGCCAGATTCCACAGCAGCCATCCCTATTAGCTCTGAGGAGTCAGAATAGCCGATCCTTTCACCGCATCGAGGGGCGTGCGGTTGCGCGCCGGCTCGACCGCCTCGCGTTCAGGCCATACACCGTATCGAATCCGGTGCAACGCACGACGCATATCATTTAGGACAGCCAGGATGGCGGGGATCGTGAACATGTCGACGAGCGTCGAGAAAATCAGCCCCGCCGCGATGGAGATCGCCATGGGGACGATCATCCTGGCCTGGAAATCCGTTTCGAAAATCAAAGGCGCTACCCCGCTGACCGCCGTGATGGCGGTGAGAAAGATCGGCCGCAGCCGCCGCACCACCGCCTCCCGTATGGCTTTCGAAAAGAGCAGGCCCTGGGCGAGGTTGGAGTTGATGCGCTCGACGAGCACGATGGAGTCGTTGACCATCACGCCGGAGAGGGCGACCATGCCCAAGAGGCTCATGATGGAGATGTCGTAGCCTAAAACAAGATGCCCCAGCACGCAGCCGATGAACCCGAACGGGATCGTCATCATGATGATCAGCGGCTGGGCATAGGACCGGAACACCGTGGCGATGACGACATAAATGGCGATGATCGCCAGGGGATAGGCAACCTGAAGGCTGCTGAAGCTTTCGAGAAAATTCTTGTGTTCGCCCTGGAGGGTGAAGAAGACCCCCGGATGCCTGGCGCTGAGCTCGTCGAAGAAGCCGTGCGAAAGCTCCGTCATGATTTCGTTCGGATTGGCGATGTTGGTATCGACCGCGGCTTTCACGGCGATGCGGCGCATGCCGTTGGTGCGGGTGATGGTGGCGTAGCCCGGAACGAAGCTGACGGTCGCCACGGACAGCAGCGGAACCACCTGGCCGCTGCTGGTCCGAATGTGCATTCGATCCAGGTCGGAAATGCGGCTGCGCTCGTCGGCTGTGTAGCGCACCTTGACCTGAATGTCCTCTCGCCCGCGCTGCATGCGAATGGCCTCTTCGCCGTAGTAGGCGGCATGGACTTGAGCGGCGAGATCGCTGGCGTTCAGCCCCAGCGCCTGCGCCTCCGGTTTGAGCTCGAGCTGGATTTCGTTCTTTCCGGGGCGGAAGTCCGAGTGAATCTGGAAGACCCCGTCGAACTGGTGCAGGCGAGTCATCAGGCCTTCGGCCGCAGCCAGCAGGTTGTTCATGTCGCTGCCCTGGAGCCACACTTCGATGGGAACGCCGGTCAGAACGCCCATGCCTTCGAACGTAATTGACTTGATGCCCGGTATCGGTCCAATCTCGCGCTCCCAAGCGGCCATGATGTCCTTGGTATGTATTCCCCTTTTCTCGGATTCGAGGAGAATCACCTGGATGCTGCCGAAGTTGGGTCCTGTGGCCTGCACATCGCCCAAATTCTGGCCGATTGCGGCGACTCGGTCCACGATGAGAGGCTCTCCCGACTTGGTCTCGGTCCTCTTGGCATAATTCACTATCGCCTGATCGACCTGTTTGAGAGCGCGCCGCGTTACGTCCGCAGGAGTGCCGGCCGGGAATTCGACACTCGCCTCGATGATGTGGCCGTCGATTTCCGGCAGAAATTCGAATTTGAAAACACCGCTCTGCAGCAGCCCCAAGGTCAACAGGAGCAGGCTGGCGAAAATGCAGAGGGTCAGGTAGCGGTTAGAAACCGATTTCTCCGCCAGCGGCGCGAAGACGTTGAGCGTCACCCAATCCAACCACCGGTTGGCCCAGCGGTGAAGCGACCTCTGCGTGCGCTGCAGGACATTGGCCTTCTCGCTTTCGGGACCGGCGGCCGGAATGTGCTTGAGGTGCGCCGGCAGGATCAGGTAGGTTTCCACCAGGGAGATGAGCATGGCGATGATGGTGATGGTGGGCAGGATAGAGATGACCTTTCCCATGATCCCTCCCACAAAAAACAGGGGGATGTAACCGAGGATATTCACCGCCACCGCGGCGAACACCGGCGAGCCCACCTCGCTAACCCCCTCCATGACGGCCTGTAGCGGCGCCGCCCCCTGCTGGCGTCTGACATAGATGGCCTCCGAAAGGACGATGCCGTCGTCCACCAGAATGCCGGAGACGATGATCAGGGCTAGCAGCGAAATCATGTTGATCGACCCGCCCAGGCCCCATGTCGCCGCGACGGCCCCGATCATGGGGCAGAGGGTTCCCAGCACGACCCAGAAGCTCAGGCGCATGCCCATGTACAGCCAAAGCACCAGAAACACGAGCCAAACTCCGTATATCCCGTTGTCGAGCAGGAGATCGATCCGCGATTTCAACTGGCCAGTATTGTCGTAGAGCAGCTTGATTTTAAGGCCGGCTGGAAGCTGCTGCTGCTTTTGCTGCACGAAATCCCGCACGGTCTCGGATATGGCCAGGGCGTCCTCCTGGCGGGTCTTGTACACCGACATGAGGATCGCCGGTTCGCCGTTGACCGAGGCAAAGACCGGATCGTCCGTGAACCCGTCATGGATGTCGGCCAGCCTGTCCAGCGTGATGATTTCCCCCTGGGGGCGCGCCAGGACCACGATGGATCCCAGATCCCGGGCGGTTTGTCGACGACCCACCGTGCGCACCCGGATCTCCTCGCTCCGGGTGCGGATCGTACCGCCCTCCAAATTAACGCTGTTGCGGCGCACGGCGTCGGTTACCGCGTCGAAGGAAAGCCCATATTCGCGCAGCCGTTCGGCAGACACCTCGACGCTGATCTCGTAATCCCGTGTCCCGAAGATTTCCACCTGGGACAGGCTGGGGAATTGCTCCAGCTCGTACTCGATTTCCCTGGTCCACTCCTTGAGCCGCCGTTCAGACATTCCCCCCGACAAGCTCAGCAACACCACGGGACTCCGCAAGAGGACGTCGCTGATGATGGGTTTCTGGGCGCCCACCGGAAAAGTGGAAATCGCGTTCACACGGGTGCGGACCCTGTCCAGTAGAATCGTCAAGTCGTGCCCTTCCGCTATTTCGACATCGGCGGTACACACGTTCTCGGCCGAAAAGGTGGTGATCTCCTTGATGCCGACCATGCCCCCCACGGCTTTTTCAATCTTTCGGCAAACCCCCTCCTCGACTTCCTCAGGGCCTGCGCCCGGAAATGGGACGGTAACGGTGATGCGCTCGAGGGAGAATTCGGGGAACGTCTCCTTCGGCATCCGGAGCACGGCCAAGCCACCAATGATCAAAAGGAAGATCCAAAAAAAGGTGGCAAAAACCGTGTTTTGGGCAAAGGCGGCAATCACCCGTTTCATGATGCGCGTCCTTTCTCTTGCTGCCGGACGACTTCGACCAGAGAATTCTCCAGCGGGTTGATCAGCCGGGTCGTGATGATCAGATCTCCTGGATTAATGGCGCCGGATATGAAGGCTTGATCGCCCTCAACTCGAATGACCTTGACGGGGGTCGATTTCAAGCGGTTATTCACGATTAAGTAAGCGGTTTGGTCCGGGCTGACCGCCGAACGCGGAATCCGCACGACGTCCTGCATGGTTCGACCGGGGATTTTGACCGCGCAGAACATACCCTCCACCAGCGGCAGTTTTCCGGCGCGCAAGGATAAGTCTTTTTCCGGCTCAACCCGAACGGCTATGGTAACCGTGCGGGTTTGCTGGTCGAACTTCACCACATTGTGAACCCGCCCCTCCCATGCTCGGCCTTCGAGGTCTTCGGTCCAGTGGATTTTGCATGCGACCGGCTCGATATCTCTAAACCACGCCGTTTTGCCGGAGGGGGGGATTATGCTTTCAAACCGCAGCCACTGGCTGGCGTCCCGGCTGTCCAGAGGCACATGGATCTCCAAGACCGAATCGTCGGCCAGAACCACCAATGTCTGCCCGGGGGCGGCATATTGGCCGACCTCAACGGTGGATTCCCTGACCCGGCCGGCGATCGGGGCCCGGGTTTCGCAACGCTCCATGCGATTTTTGGCGGCGTCCATCCTTGCTCGGGCAGAGGCCATTTCGCTCTGGGCCTCTTTGACCTTGATGGGGTAAAGGTCCAGGGACTGCGCCAGCTGGTAGGCTTGGTCGTAGACAGCGTTGGCTTCGCGTTCTGCGGTGTCGACCCCCGAACGCGTTCCCACGCGGTCCTCGTCGTACAGCTTCCGTAGGCGCTCATATTCCGCCTTGGCCAGCTCAAGATTGCGTTGATAAAGACCAAGCCGCTTCTGCTCGAGGTCTCTTTGCTTTTCCAGGCGCAGGAGGAACTGTTCATTTTTCCTCACCTCCGCCTTCGCTTGCTCGTATGCGGCCATGTAATCGCTTGGGTCGATTTTGAAGAGAACCTCTCCGGCCGGGATGATCTCCCCAGCCGTCAGCCGCGGATGCTTCTCGATGATTTTGCCCGAAACCTCAGCGGAGATCGGCACCACATCGAGGGCCTTCAGCTCGCCGTGGCCGGTGATGAACACCTGCACATCCTCGAAGGCGGCCGGCACGGCTTCCACCCGCAGGGCACGCTCACGGTTGGGTTCTTCCTTCGGTTGGGTTTTCATCCCTGACAGAGCGATCATTCCTGCAGCTCCGAAGGTCAAAACCACTGCACATAGTACAATTCGGATACCAACCTTGGAGGTGCGAAAAGGGGTGTTTGGTGAATCGTGCGATTTCATTTGATTTTCCCCTTGTTGGCTGAGTTACACTTATTAAAACTGGCTATTCCGTATTATGTCTGCCGCCGAAGGTATCCATCTCTACAAACCACGTTAACAGGCCACTACAAGTCGATCTAAATGTTTTATGCCAAATGCAGGGAAGATTATCGAAGTGGAAGCCGGATTCTGGTATAGTATTCATACTTTGACGAACTGCGCTTATTCAAGGAGGGTTTTATAGAGGTAAATAGTAGGTAGTCGTTATCCCCATTGATATCTACAACTGCCGCACTAAATGCTGCTGATACCGTGCTGGGCATCGATTAGAGCATTGATCGATGGGGTATGGCTCGCCTGTTGCGAAGACAATCTCAGGAGATGGATCCTATAGCACAGGTTTTCCGGATGATTTTCTGCTCTGGGGAGAGCGAGCAAGGGGTGTCTGGTGCGGTAGGTTTGCCCCGATGGTGCCCAGTGCGTCGGGCTTCTCATGGCCACTCAATCGTTTGTCCATGCAGTTTCTTAGGTTTTGGGCCAGATTGCGGACATACGGTTCAACCAGGCTGCCCCTCGGTTTTACGGGCAGCGCAAACAGTTCGATCCCGTTCATTGCAATATCGCTCCAGCCGTACAAGGGGTCTTTGAACCCGGCTAACTGCTTCTGGGCGCCAAACAAAACCATCTCTCCTTCGAATGCTTTCGGTCGGTAACGCGTCAGCGCTTCATCATAGACCTTGTTCACCCGGACATGCGGGAAATCAAAGGCGGCCTTCACTCCAACGGCTTTCATTACGGATGAAGATGAAACGAGCATGGAAATTTTAATTCGACTGATTTCGGTGTTCAGCTTGGTCTTAAAAAAGACCCATTTTTGGCGGTTCCGGAATGCGAACAGATTGGCCACATGATACCAGGCATTCAAGAAACCGTTTGCCATGCGAACATGAACCGGCAAAGGCCATTTCAGCGTCTGGATATTGTAGTTTTCAATCATGAAGAGAAGGCCGACTTCCTCACCTTGTCGCTTCAGCTGCTGCGCGATTTCCAAGGCGAGTGTTCCGCCCAGACAATATCCGCCGATAAAGTAGGGTCCTTTGTGCTGTTGCTGCTTGATGGCCTTGAGATAGGTTGCGGCGACCTCCTCGAAGTCCCCATTGATTTCGGTTTTATTGTCCAATCCTCTCGACTGGAGGCCGAAGACCGGCTGATCGGCTCCCAAATGCTTCGCCAGATCTCGATACATGAGGATATTGCCCTCGGCGCCGTGGACCAGGAAAAGCGGAGGGCGTGTCCCGCTTGCGCGGATCGGAACCAACGGCTGCCAATCGGAAAAAGCAACTTCTTGATGCAGAAGCCGGGCCATTTGAGCCGCGGTGGGCGCATGGAATAGGGAGGAGAGGGGCAGGGTTTTTCCGAAATCTTTTTCAATTTCAGCAAAGAGTCTAGCGGCCAACAGTGAGTGGCCCCCCAGCTGAAAGAAGTTATCTTGAGGCCCGACGGAAGGATTGCCGAACACGCGCTGCCAGACCCGCAGGAGTTGATTCGTCGTTTCATCTCGGCATTCCGCTGCCGTCCGAACCACCGGCGTCTGGGGAAGGCGAAGCCCTTGATGTGGAATGGGCCGATCGATGTCTGCTTCGGGGTTGGCGGCTATTTTGGCAAGGGTATCCCGGTAAAGTTCGAGCCAAGTACGAACGGTATCCGGCTTGAAAAGGGATTTTCTGAAGTGGCATTTCAGCTCGAACGCCGCAGCCGACTCGACAACGTTTAGATAGAGTTGGAACGATTCATAGGCTCTTGGATTGGCGAAATAGTCCACCCGGGCATGGTCCATCCCCAGCTCATTCTCGGCATATTTCTTGACATGGGTCATCCCGGCTGGCAGCGGTGAAGACCCTGTCCGAGCCAGCGCAGATTCGGCTAGCAGGTCGACGAAGGTGTAGATTTGGTGATCGTAGGCTTCAATCAAATCCTGTTGGACCGCATTTACATAGGCGGCATAGGTGTCCGCGCTTTCCAAAGAGAACCGGAAGGGAATTAGATTGACGCAATGCCCGACGAGGTCGTCTTTTCCGATCAAAGGCTGTTCGGCCGTGGGAAGGCCGATGACGAAATCCCGTTGTCCGCTAATCCGGTGCAACGTGATGTTGTAGGCTGCAACCAGGACCGTGAATGGGCTCCATCCCTTTCGCCGGCAGGCATCTCTTAAATCCGATACCACCTTGCCGGATATATCCAGGTCCATTCGTTGGGCGTCATAGCTGCCCAACTGTTGGGAATTCTCGACGGGGAGGCTTAAAACCGGGAACGACCCGCTAAACCGATTGACCCAATAGGAACGTGCGGATTCGAATTCCTTGCCTCCGCGTCGGCGATCGACCGATCGGGCGAATTCGGCAAACGTTGCCGACGACTCAAGGCGGATTTCCTGCTTCCGGGACAAGGCATTGTAGAAATTGCAGAGCTCGGAAATCAGAACGTCCAGCGACCAGCCGTCACAGACAATGTGATGTGAGGTCAGCACGACATGAAATTGGTTTCCCGGCATCGCGACGATGTAGGCACGGAATAGCGGCCCGTGCTCCAAATCGAAGGCGGTCGCAGCATCTTTGCGCAACAGCGCGGTGAATTCCGTACCGGCTTGAGCCGTGTCCATCGAATTCAAATCGATTCGGCGCAGTTCGAAGGCCGCATCCGGAGAGATCGCCATCGCGCTACCGTCCGGAGAGAAGCTTGCCCGCAGCGCATCGTGCCGTTGGACCAGAGCGGCAATCGCCTGCTCCAGCAAAGAAACCTCGATATCGCCGGTCACATGCAAGGTGATCGATTCGTTGTAAGCACACGAAAGCTCGTCGCATAATTTGGAAGACAGCCATAGGCCCTTTTGCGGCACGGTCAACGGCGCCCGGTCCGGCCCTGGTGGCGTTTGCAGTTGGGCACCCGGCTCCGGGTTTTCATCGGCGTCTTCTTTCCCCGTGTCATTCGGGCTCTGCTTCCGGATGTGCTCGACCAGCAGGGAAACCGTAGAAAGCTTCTGCATGAGTTGGCTAAAAACGATTTTAACGCCGAAATCCCTCTTTATTTTGTAGGCGAGTTGTGACAGCAGCAGGGAATCCATACCCAGTTCAAGGAACGTTGCCGAAGGTCCGACCCCGTCGAGGCTGAATCCGGCCGTTTCCTCGATGCTCCGCACCAACTCGCGGGTCAACGAATCCGCTGAGCCCTGAGTGCGCTCCAGATCGGGCGATTCTCCCAGCTTCAGGTCGATATCGTCGAATCGCGTTGCTGCGACTGGCGGCTTGGTTGCTGCGGCGCGTTCCACCGGATCGACCCAGTAGCGGCGGCGTTCAAACGGATAGGCGGGCAGGGGGACCCGCTGGCGATGCTCGTCGGAATAGAAGCTCCGCCAGTCAATCGACACGCCGTGCAGCCACAGATAGCCGAGGGCCGAAAGCAGGGCCGTCCACTCCGCATCGTCGAGATGCGTTTCAGATAGAGTGGCCGTTACCGGCGCCTTGCCCTTAAGCGTGGCGTGTTGACGCATCAGGGTGGCGCATGTCGTGCGCGGTCCGACTTCCACGAACACCAAACCATCTTTCTTGAGAAGTTCGCAGATTCCGTGGGAAAATCGCACCGGCATTCTCAAGTGGCGCCCCCAGTAGCTTGGATCAGTCGCCTGCTGATCAGATATCCAACTTCCGGTGACCGTGGATATAAATGGAATCTTGGGCGGTTGACGTTCGGCGCTGGAGACTTCCTGAGTGAACCGTGCAACCACAGGGTCCATCATGGCCGAGTGGAACGCATGCGACGTGTGCAGGAGCTTGCAAGCCGTCCCGGTATCATCCAATTCTTTCTGGAATTGATGAATCGCGTCGCTGGGGCCTGACACGACGCAAAGCGAAGGACTGTTGACGGCTGCCAATTGGATGCTCGCAGGCAATTGCTCTTGGATCTCATCCGCATGGCCCCTTATCGTGAGCATGGAACCGCCGGGCAGACCCTGGATCAACCGTCCGCGAACGGCGACGAGCCGCGCGGCGTCTTCCAGTGAAAAAACTCCGGCCAGGCAGGCGCAGACGAACTCGCCGACGCTGTGGCCGATCATGGCGGACGGTGCGATGCCCCAATGCTGCAACAGGCGCGCCAGGGCATATTCAATGGTGAAAAGGGCGGGTTGGGTATAGAAGGTATTCGTAAGGGACTGAGCCGCCCGCTCCGTATCGCCCTCCTCGGGATAGAGAAAGTCCCTCAGGTCGCAATCGAGATGGGATTTCAGAATCTCGCAGCAGTGATCGACGGTTTCCCTGAAAAGCCGTTCATGGTCGTACAGGTTCTTCCCCATGTTGACGTACTGAGATCCCTGCCCTGGAAACATGAAGGCGATGTCAGGATCTCTTTCATCGCACGTTCGTGCCTGGCTTCGGGTCGGGTCGGGAGCACCCAGCAACTCCAACGCGTCCGATCGATCGCCGCAGACGAAAAACCGCCGTTTGGCAAAATATCGCCTGCCGCGCTGCAGCGTGAAGGCGGCATCGGACATCTTGGTGTCCGGATGCTGTTCCAGGAACGATTTGAGACGGGTCGACGCCTGATCCAGCGCCGTCTCGGTTTTTGCGGATATCAGCAGCAGGTGCTTGGGCCGGGATGAGCCCGAGGGCACGGGAATCGGAGGTTCTTCCAGAATCGTGTGAACATTCGTGCCCCCGAAACCGAACGAGCTGACAGCGGCGATCCGGCGTTTGTTCGAACGGGGATAGGGGGTCAACCGGTCGACCACTTTGAACGGGCTGTTGTCGAAGTCGATTTGGGGGTTCGGTGAACGGAAATGAAGGGTTCCCGGTATTTTTTCATGGTAGAGGCAGAGCGATGCCTTGATGAGGCCGGCGACGCCGGCTGCGATCGTCGGGTGTCCGATGTGGCCTTTTATGCACCCGAGCCAGCACGTCTGCTTCCGGTCGGTCTGTGCGCGCCACACCTTGGTCAGCGCTTCGACCTCGATGGGGTCCCCCAGAGGCGTTCCGGTTCCATGCGCCTCGATGTAGGAGATATCCTGCGGGAGGACGTTCGCCTGGGCCTGGGCCATGGCGATGACCCGGGCCTGGCCCTCGACGCTCGGTGCCAAGAAGCTGGCCTTGTTGGCACCGTCGTTGTTTTTGGCCGTCCCGCGGATGACGGCATATATCCGGTCTCCGTCCGATAGGGCAGCGCTCATCCGTTTGAGGACGAGAACCCCGGCGCCGTCGCAGAACATGGTTCCGGTGGCTTGGCTGTCGAACGGCCGGCAGTGCCCGTCCTTGGAAAAGATTCCACCGGGCTGATAGAGGAAACCGCTCTTCTGGGGGACAAAAATGTCAACCCCGCCCGCCAGGGCGATGTCGCATTCATGGTCGATCAATGCCCTGAACGCCATGTCGACCGCCAGCAGCGCAGTCGAACAGCCGGTGTTGACGCTGACGCTGGGGCCTGTCAAATCGAGGGCATAGGATACCCGCGTAGCGATGTAGTCTTTTTCGTTCCCGTACCCGACGATGACTTTTCCGACCATGTTCACCAGGTCCGGATTCGACAACACATGCGTCGGATAATAGTGGTTGTCTCCGACCCCTGCGTACACCCCGATCATGCCGTCGAAGGACTGCGAATCATAGCCGGCATTTTCCAAAGCCGACCAGGCCAGTTCCAGGAACACCCGCTGCTGGGGATCCATCACCCTGGCTTCCTGGGGCCCGATGCCGAAGAAGGCCGCATCAAATTTGTCGGCGTCTGCGATGATGCCGCGGGCCGGAACATAATCGGGGTCATCGCGAAGGGCCGCGTCGATTCCGGGCGCAAGTTCCTCTTTCGAGAACCATGAAATCGACTCGACGTCGTTGCAGAGGTTGTCCCAGAGCTGATCGATGGCCGCCGCCCCCGGGAAGCGTCCGGCCATGCCGACGATGGCAACGCCATCCTGGAGGAGGTCGTTGTGAAATCGGCCGATCCGCTGCCGCGTGGCGCGCTCATTGATTTCATCGATGAACCCCACCGTGTCCTGCCGGTGGTCTAAAAAATGGCCCAATCGAGCAACCGAGGGGTGTTCGAAAAGTTTGACGACGGGGAGGCTGATGCGATGCGTACCGTGCAGCCGGCTGACCATTTTGAGCGCCATCAGCGAGTCGCCTCCGAGATCGAAGAAGTTGTCGTCGATGCCAACCCGGTCCAGTTGCAGGACGTCACGCCACACCAGGGATAGCTTCTTCTCCGTCTCGGTGCGCGGTGCGATGTACGGATTTGCCAACTCAGGACGTTCGTGCCCCGGTTTGGGCAGCGCCCGCCGGTCGGTTTTGCCGCTGGGGGTCAGCGGCAGGCTGGGCAGAAGCACAAAAGCCGCCGGAATCATATAATCCGGAAGCTTTTCAGCCAGCAGCTTGCGTATGCCCGAAATCGAGAACTTGCCCGGTACCTCGACGATATACGCGACCAGACGCTTTTCCCCGGGCGAGTCCTCGCGGGCGGTGACGGCGCATTGCCGCACGGAGGCGTCCTGTTGGATGACCGTTTCGATTTCTCCCAGCTCGATGCGGTTGCCGCGTATTTTTACCTGAAAGTCGATGCGGCCGATGTAATCGATGTTGCCGTCCGGCAGGTACCGGCAAAGGTCTCCAGTTTTGTACAGGCGCGCCGACGGGTCGTCGGAAAATGGGTCTTTAATGAATTTTTCTGCCGTCAGCTCGGGGCGATTCAAATACCCCCTTCCGACGCCCACGCCTCCGATATGCAGTTCACCGCTTTCGGCCACGGACAGCGGTCTGCCAGCCTTGTCGAGGATATACAGGCGAATGTTGCTGATCGGGCGGCCGATCGGCACCGTCGGCAGAGAAGTGCTCGGATCGCACTTCCAATAGGTTACATCCACCGCCGCCTCCGTCGGGCCGTACAGATTGTGCAGCGGAGCCTTCAGAACCGAAAAGTAGCGTTGCTGCAGGTCGATCGTCACGGCCTCGCCGCTCAACACGACATGCTGCAGCGAGGCGCATCGTCGGGGATCCGCTGCTTCCAAGAAGAGACGCAGCATGGAGGGCACGAAATGGATGACAGTTACCTTTTCACGGGCTATGAGGTCGAGAAGGTATTCCGAGTCCTTGTGACCTTCCGGTTTGGCGACGACTAGGCGAGCCCCGAACATGAAGGGCCAGAAAAACTCCCATACCGAGACGTCGAATGAAAACGGGGTCTTTTGGATCAGGGTGTCCGCCGGCCCGATTTGAAACGTATCCTGCATCCACAGGAGCCGGTTAACTATCCCCTTGTGGGTATTCATGGCCCCCTTGGGATTCCCTGTTGATCCTGAAGTATAGATTACGTAAGCCAGGTTATCCGGGTTGGCTTCGTTTTTCGGGTTCGAAGTTGAAAAGGCTTCTAAAGCATCCACGATGTCTTCAAAGTAAATGATATCGGCAGATGCCTGGGATAAAGCGCTTTGACAGGATTTTTGGGCGAGGATGACGGATGCCTTGGAATCATTGATCATGAACGCCAATCGGTTAGGCGGGAGGGTCGGATCGAATGGAACGTACGCCCCTCCCGCTTTGAGAATGGCCAGCAACCCGATAACCATCTCAGCGGAGCGGTAGGCACAGATGCCGACCAGCTTTTCAGGCGCCACTCCCCTTGACTTCAAATAGTGGGCAAGTCGGTTCGCCTGCCGGTTCAAGTCTTCATATGAAAGGATTTTGCCCTCATAGATCAAAGCCGCGGCAAAAGGAGTCTTCGCAACCTGTTCCTCAATGAAAGCCTGCAGGCATTTGCCCAAAGGGTAGTCTTTTTCGGTGCGGTTCCATTCCTTGAAAAGCTGGAGTTTTTCCTTTTCGTTCAGAGAATCCGGCATCATGTTTTCGGTAGACGCTTTCATGGTTGAACCTGATTTGCCCGGCGAGGGATTAAGCTTGGCTGGGTCGATTCCGATGTTGGATGAAAAAAACACCGGAAACACCACGATCAGAGGGCGCCGGCGCCTTTTTTCAAATATATCGTACAGTTGTAAAACAAGAAATCCAACCGAATATCCGCACCACTGGAATAACCACAGGACCTCGGATTAGTAAGTTCTATGCTCCATTCGTCACAAGAAACGGGCTTCTTATCTTGCATACAGCATATCATATAAAGCACATATTTCAAAAGGGTTGGAGAAGAACTTGATCCTTGTCGTCTTGGCAGGCAAGAAAAGGTGCATTACTTCTTGGTCGTTCAGTTCAATCGGAAACCATCCGTATTTTTTAGGCGAAGATTGGGTTTCATCAGGAGGGTTCAGGGATGCACGCAGCTATCATGCGGGGTGCGATGAGTATTCTGACGGTCACGGCAGCTTTGATCAGCGGCTGCGCGGTGGCGGATTTCGGAACGGTTCGGCCCAGCGCGGATATCACCCGACAGTTCCAAGATCTGGATATCAATCCGAACTACCGCTACTGGTATTTGAATCAAGAGAACAACCCCTTTGGAGTGTTCGGCCTCGATCGCGAATACCATTTCGAGGGCGGTCCGATGTGGGGTGTGCTTGATCCGGACAGCGCAATGTTCAAAAAGGTCGTGGGGCTGGTGAAAAGCTTTCCGGCGAAGGGGTCAAGCACCACCGGTTTCGAAATCATGGATTCCCAGGGCCGTCCGATCGGTGTCTGGTTCTCCAGTTTGACCGCCGGCATCAACGTCGATTTCGCCCAAAAAACGGTGTCGATTTCAACGCCGACCCCCTGGCTCCGGCCCTACAGCATGTTGTCGCCGGAGCGAAACAGAGCGTTGACGCCAGGCCGCCATTCCATCAAGACCCGGGGCTGACCGAACGGGCCAGGCGAAAGCCCACGTGGCTGGTTCGGGCGG
>AMWB02013959.1_pt1 | contig 15799 bp, 29 predicted proteins | sample 200311 | NCBI WGS metagenome assembly AMWB02 (sample SAMN02737377, study PRJNA173069) | bioreactor metagenome | biome: anode biofilm in microbial fuel cells | place: USA: California | collected 2010-12-16 | reverse complement strand
TTTTTTGTTAAATTTCAACATGTTATTTGATTATACAGACGATTTTTACTGCAAAAATTTCACGGATTCAGGATCAAGGAACCAATCAGGATTACAGGTGGAAACGATACGAAATATTGATACGAACCCGGAACAAGGAAACCTTGCCGGCTTCTATGGTCAGATCCTGCTTGATGATCTCACCGACCCTCAGATCGCTGTATTTTTTGCTGGCGGTGTTGACCGCATTGATTGCGGCATCTTCCCATGAAACCTTGCTGGTCCCGACAAATTCGACAAACTTGTACACCTTGCCGTCATTCATTATTCCCTCCGCATCAAAATAGTGAGAAATACTTTGTTTGACACAATCCTAAGAAAATAAATATAAAATTGCAAGAATTGTTACGGACAAAAAAAAACCGGAACCCTTGGGGATTCCGGTTTTGCTGCTACCAACCAAAAAAAATTATGAGTTTGTTTCGACTTCGCTCTTCTGCTGATAATTAACCAGCTCGATAATTGCCATCGGAGCGGCATCACCATAGCGATTGCCGGTCTGAATAATTCTGGTATAGCCGCCATTACGATCCATATATTCGCCGACAAGCTTATCAAAAAGTTTGGCAACGACCTTTGGATCCTGCATAAAAGATAAAGCTTGTCTTCTGGCATGCAGATCACCTCGTTTGGCCAAGGTAATCATCTTATCGGCAACTTTACGAATCTCCTTTGCCTTGGGAGTCGTCGTCACAATCCTTTCATGCTCAAGAAGAGAGGTAACCATATTCCTGACCATCGCGCGTCGATGGGGTGAGGTACGACCAAGTCTTCTTCCTGTTTTTCTGTGATTCATTTTGTTACCTCTTTATTCACCTGTATCATCAACGGAAAATGACGATACAGGCGGTTCCCAATTATCAAGCTTCATCCCCAGGGATAAATCCATTTGTGAAAGAAGCTGCTTAATTTCATTTAAAGATTTTCGGCCAAAATTCTTTGTTTTCAGCATCTCTGCTTCAGATTTTTGGACAAGTTCACCGATATAGCAAATTTGCGCATTGCGCAGACAGTTTGCCGATCGAACGGAAAGCTCCAAATCCTCAACACTCTTATAAAGATTGGGGTTGATTTCCTTATCTTCTCGGACAATAACTTTCTCTTCTTCGGCTCGCTCTACCTGGTCTTCGTCAAAATTTATAAAGACGGCCATCTGCTCTTTGAGAATTTTTGCAGCATAGGCCAAAGCGTCTTCAGGTTTGACACTGCCGTCCGTATGTATCTCCAAGCTCAACTTATCATAATCAGTGCGTTGACCAACGCGGGCCTGGCTGACGACGACCTTCACCTTTTTAATGGGAGTGAAAATGGCATCAATCGGGATAACACCGACACTCTGCTCTTCAGTTTTATTTTTCTCTGAAGAAGAAAAGCCTTTCCCCCACTTCACTTCCAACTCAGCGCTGAAATTTCCGTCACCGGTGATAGTGCAGATATGCTTATCTGGATTCATCACCTCAACATCAGATCCACCAATGATGTCAGCAGCAGTTACATTGCCTTTTTCGCGTTTTTCAATACGGACAATGGCGGATTCATTTGCATAGAGCTTGAGACGAACTTCTTTCAGGTTCAGTATGATTTCAGTAACATCTTCCAGGATACCGGGAAGAGTTGAAAACTCATGCAGTGCACCGTCAATTTTAACCGAAGTTATGGCCGCACCCTGAACCGATGACAAAAGAATACGCCGCAAACCATTGCCTATGGTTGTAGCGAAGCCTCTTTCAAGCGGCTGGCAAATAAATTTTCCATAACTCAGCGTATGGGTTTCATGATCTACTTCCAAAGGATTGGGAGTAATCAAATCATGCCAATTGCGATAAAATGGTGTTAACTCTTGTGTCAAGGTTTCCTCATTTGCCATCTTATTTCTCTTGCGGTAATATCCAGTTATCGAGATGGAATCAATTTCCATCCAGAGACTACTTGGAATAAAGTTCTACTATTAATTGCTCCTGAATCGGCATCGTAACTTCCTGACGATCCGGGAGTGCCTTGACTTTTCCACTATAGTTTTTCTGGTCCAATTCAAGCCAGGAAGGAATTCCTCGGCGCGCAACAGATTCTAAGCTGTCATTAATTGTTTCTACTTTTTTGCTTTTTTCACGAATGGAAATAACATCATTAATAGAAACTAAAAATGATGGAATATTTACTTTTTTCCCATTAACAAGAATATGGTTATGCTTTACCATCTGCCGGGCCTGGGTGCGTGAAGATGCATACCCCAGACGAAATATTGTATTATCCAACCGTCTTTCAAGGAGCATAAGGAGGTTTTCACCGGTTACTCCTTTGGCAGCTTCGGCTAATTCAAAATATCTTCTGAATTGACCTTCAAGCATTCCATAAATACGACGAACCTTCTGTTTTTCCCGAAGCTGTATGGAATAATCGGAAACTTTCCGCAAACGGGATTGCCCGTGCTGTCCCGGGGGAAAGGACCTTTTCTCGAATGAACACTTATCCGAATAGCACCTGTCACCCTTCAGGAACAGTTTCAATTTTTCTCTCCGGCATTGCCGGCACACAGCGCCTCTATATCTAGCCAATTTATACCTCCGTTATTTCACGTTCAATAACGTCACGGTCGCAAATTTATAAAAATTAAACCTAAACTCTTCGTCGCTTAGGAGGCTTGCATCCATTGTGGGGAACAGGAGTCACATCACATATGCGGCTCACTTCAAAACCGACAACTTGCAATGCCCGTATTGCAGACTCACGACCAGGACCAGGACCTTTCACTTTTATTTCCACCTTGCGCATACCCTGGTCCATGGCAACTTTCGCTGCGGCTTCCACGGCATTCTGTGCTGCAAAAGGGGTACTCTTTCGTGATCCCTTGAAACCAAGAACACCTGAACTCGACCATGCAATAACGTTACCCTGCTTATCGGTAATTGATATCAAGGTATTGTTAAAAGTCGACTTGATATGAACGACACCCTCAGGCACGTTTTTCTTTTCTTTGCGTTTTACTTTCTTTTTCGGACTGGCCATTGAATTCTCCTGTTCAGGTCCGTTGATATTTTATGCAAACACACTATTTTTTACGAGCGCCGGCAGCACGACGTGGACCTTTTCTGGTTCGCGCATTGGTTTTAGTTCGCTGTCCCCTGCAGGGAAGTCCCCTTCTGTGCCGCAAGCCACGGTAACATCCGAGATCCATCAGACGCTTGATGTCAAGTGCCACTTCACGTCTTTTGTCACCCTCAACGGAATAAGCGCTATCAAGAATCTTCCTGATTTTGACGGCATCATCATCAGTAATATCATCACTGTTGAAGGTATAGCTGATACCAGCCTCGTCGAGTATTTTCCTGGAAGTTGTTTTCCCTATTCCATAAATGTAGGTAAGGGCAATTTCCATATGTTTATTTCTGGGCAAATCAACACCTGCTATGCGAGCCAAGGTCTACCTCCTCATAATCCTTTCAATTATCCTTGCCGTTGCTTATGCTTCTTCACCTTACAAGAAACCCGCACAACACCTTTGCGCTTGAACACCTTACAGTCACTACATATTTTTTTAACTGATGCACGTACTTTCATTTCATTTTCCTGCATTTATTTCTTTTTTTGGTTTTTTGCCCTGAACGTCACTCTCCCCCTGGTCAAATCATATGGCGAGAGCTCAACCGTTACACGGTCACCAGGTAAAATCTTGATAAAATGCATTCTCATCTTACCTGAAATGTGCGCTAGGATCTTATGGCCGTTATCGAGCTCAACCCTGAACATGGCATTAGGCAACGGCTCGACGATGGTACCTTCAACTGTAATGGCCTCTTCCTTAGCCATAAATTATTTTTTCCCTCTAAACCTTTACTTGCTTCTTTTGCGAAATTACAAAAAAACCGGCCCAAGCAAGAGTGCTGAGCCGCAAAAATGAATTAAATATTATAACACACCAATCCACATCTTGCCACTAAATTATTTTGCCTCAAACATCTTTTGCCCTGCTGAGAACAATGGGCCCGTTGTCTGTGACTGCAACCGAGTGTTCAAAATGGGCGGAAAGACTCTTGTCGCGCGTAACAACCGTCCACCCATCACGGAGTATCTTTACTTCACAATTACCGACATTGACCATTGGTTCGATGGCAAGCACCATACCGGCCAAGAGTTTCGGGCTTCGTCCTGATCTATAATAATTGGGTATTTCAGGCGGTTCATGCAGTGCTTGCCCTATCCCGTGTCCGACAAACTGACGCACGACGGAATAACCCCGACTCTCGACAAATTCCTGAACGGCACGCGATATATCGGATATCCTGTTGCCGACTTTTACCTGTTCTATCGCCCTGGCCAGCGACTCCCGCGTCACATCAAGCAGGTGCGATGCCTCGGTGGAAACATTCCCGACAGGCAATGTAACAGCGGCATCACCATAAAACCCCTTGTACTTCACCCCGAAGTCGATACTAAGAATATCGCCGTCCCGCAAAACAACTTTTTTGGACGGAATTCCATGCACGACCTGTTCATTCAAGGAAACACACAGACTGCCGGGGAACCCCCGATACCCTTTAAATGCGGGTATCGCCTCATGCTTGCGTGAAAAACTTTCAGCAAGCTCATCCAGATGCTGTGTGGTCACACCAGGCGCGACATGTTCATGCAGCATTGTCAATGTCTTCGCGACTATCTGGTTGGCCTCCTCCATAATTTTCAATTCCGAAGGAGTTTTCAAAACAATTGGCGAAGACATGATGCAGGCCTTATCTCCTGCCCTTAATCCGCCCGGTTTTCAAAAATCCATCGTAATTGCGCGAAATTGAATGCGATTCGATCTGGGAAAGAGTATCGATTCCAACTCCGACCACAATCAACAAAGCAGTGCCGCCAAAATAAAACGGCACATTCAATTTATCAACGAGAATGGTGGGCAGAACGCAAACAGAACTGACGTAAATCGCCCCGATTACGGTCAAACGGGTTATGACCTTATCGATAAATTCGGCCGTCTTTTTACCCGGTCGCACGCCCGGCACAAAGCCACCGTTTTTTTTCAAATTTTCAGAAACATCAACCGGATTAAAAGTCACCGCGGTATAAAAAAAACAAAAAAAGATCATTAAGGCGACATAAAGCAAGGTGTGCAGGAGACTTCCCCACGCAAGTTTCGATGTAATCTGCTGAACCCAGTCAATGGTAATAAAGCCGCCGATCGTAGCGGGAAACATCATTATCGATGATGCGAAAATCGGTGGAATAACCCCGGGTATATTAATTTTAAGGGGAAGATGTGATCTTTGCCCGCCGTATAACTGGCGACCGATCATACGTTTCGCATATTGAATTGGTATTCGCCGTTGCGCTGTCTCGACAAAAATGATGATAAAAATAACCGCAGCCATCATGGCCAGCAGGATAGGCAAAAAAATCAAAGTCATTTCACCGGAGCTGACCAATTTGAAGGTATTGACGATCGCGGCGGGCATTCTTGCAACAATACCGGCGAAAATTATCAATGAGATGCCGTTGCCGATGCCTCGTTCCGTCATCTGTTCGCCCAACCACATGATAAATGCGGTGCCTGATGTCAGGGTCAGCATTGTCATCAGTCGAAATTCCCAACCGGGTTCAATAACGATCATGGCGCTGCCGGTCGGGGCGGCCATTCCCTCCAGACCAACACTGATCATCATTCCCTGAATCAAACTCAACGCAACCGTGGCATAACGGGTGTACTGAGTAATTTTTCGCCGACCGGCCTCTCCTTCTTTGGAAAGTGCCTGCAGCTGGGGGACGACTACCGTGAGAAGCTGAAATATAATGGACGCACTGATATAAGGCATGATTCCCAAGGCAAAAATGGAAAAATTCTCCAAAGCGCCACCGGAAAACATATTGAACATGCCGAACAATGTACCTGCATTTTTTTCAAAAAAAGCAGCGAGCGCTTCACCATTAATCCCAGGTGTCGGGATCTGCACACCGGCACGATAAACGGCAAGCATCAGAAGTGTAAACGTGATACGCCTTCTCAGTTCAGGAATATTTGCTGCGCTTTGCAATGCACCTGCCATTTAATTTGCCCTATACCTCAATTGTTCCACCAGCTTGCTCTATCTTGGCGCGGGCGGATTGGCTGACACTGTCGACAGCAATGATAAATTTCTTGCTGACCTCTCCATCGCCAAGCAATTTGACGAAAAGATCTTTTGCCCGAACCAGGCCGGCAGAAACTAAAAGATCACGATCGACACGGCTACCCGCATCAAGTTTGTCGAGTTCGCGAACGTTAACCACTGCATATTCTTTTTTAAATATATTATTAAACCCACGTTTGGGAAGACGTCGCTGCAAGGGCATCTGGCCACCCTCGAAACCCATTTTCACGCCGCTGCCGGAACGGGCCTTAAAACCTTTATGGCCGCGTCCGGAAGTTTTTCCATGACCGGAACCATGACCTCGGCCCACTCGTTTACGAGGTTTACGTGATCCTTCCTGCGGAGATAAATTGCTCAATGACAACATTTATATTTCCTCCACCACAACAAGATGCTGAACCTTGCTGATCATTCCCCTGATCTCAGGAGTATCTTTGCGAACAATCGACTTATTCGTTTTGGTCAGACCCAGTCCGATGACGGTAGCTCGAACCTTTTCCGTGCTGCCGATCACGCTCTTCTTCAATGTTATTTTCAGCTCATTCGCCATGACCATACCTATTTTATATATTCAATCACACGTACAATGTGCGTTATAAAAGACTTCAGCAAGAGTCAGTCATTCCCTGCATGAGGTAACAACGATTCAAAAAATGAAATTAATCGATGAGTTGCTGAACGGAAACGCCGCGTTGCGCGGCAACTTTTTCAACGGTGCGCAACTTTCTCAGGCCATCCAGTGTTGCCTTGACAAGATTGTGAGGATTGTGAGATCCAAGACACTTGGTAAGAATATTCTGTACACCCGCTGCTTCAAGAACTGCTCGAACAGCGCCACCGGCGATAACACCGGTACCTTCGGAGGCCGGCTTCAACATAACCTTGCCGGCACCGAATTTACCGTTAATCTCGTGGGGAATACTGGTTTCGGTAATGGAAACCATCTTCATATCCTTTCGAGCCTTTTCAACTCCTTTGCGGATGGCTTCCGGAACCTGATTCGCTTTGCCAAGTCCGTAGCCGACATTCCCTTTACCATCACCAACAACAACGATAGCGCTAAAGCTGAAACGACGACCACCTTTAACAACTTTCGCAACCCTGTTGATGTATACAATCTTTTCTATAAGCTGATCATCAATCTTATCGGTTTTAAAATCGGACAACTTACACCCCCAACTATTTCAAATAGTATTTAAATCTTGAAAATAATAAGTTAAAATTCAACCCCACCCTCGCGAGCTCCATCAGACAGGGCCTTGACCCTCCCATGGTATATATATCCACCGCGATCGAAAACAACTTTACTGATGCCTTTTTCTTTCATCTTCCCTGCCAAAATCAGCCCAACCTGATGCGCTTTGACTATTTTACCCTTCCCTTCTTCAGGCGCGGCATATAATTTATCACAGGTAGACATTGAACAAAGTGTTTGTCCAGCCTGATCATCAATCACTTGGGCATATATATGCTTTGCGCTTTTAAAAACACGAAGGCGCGGCCTTTCGGCAGTCCCCATGATTTTTTTTCTGATCCGCTTTATACGCTTTGTCCGAGCAACTGCTTTCTGGTTTGTTCTTGCCATCTTCTTTTACCTTGGTCTAATCGTAAATTACTTTATTTCTTCGAGGCTGACTTGCCGGCTTTCCTGACAATATGCTCGTTTTCATAACGTATACCTTTGCCCTTATAGGGCTCGGGTTTCCGTATATCGCGAATCTTTGCGGCTGTTATGCCAAGCAATTCCTTGTCAATCGACTCCAGAGTGATGGAGGACTTGTCAACCTTCCCATCAACACCATCGGGAAGAGGAAAGGTGACGGGATTCGAATATCCGACACTCAAGGTCAAAACACTCTGCTGAATATCAGCTTTATATCCAACACCCTCAATAATAAGTTTTTTGGTAAACATCTTTTCCGTACCAAGAATCATATTATTGACAAGTGTTCTTGTCAGGCCGCTGAAAGCCCTGGTTCTCTTACTGTTGTCCAGGCATTTGACGCCAATAAAACCGCCATCCTGCACCAGATTAATTTCCGGACGTATATCCCTTTCCAATGTGCCTTTTGGACCGGTAACCTTGACGTGGGTACCATTTATATCCACTTTCACGCCGGTCGGCACAGGTATGGGCTGATTGCCAATCCTTGACATTGGTCATCTCCACTTATCTGCTGACTTCACATTCTTTTTATAAATAACGCCACGAATTCAAAACCGCGACGCACATCAATATGACTTGATTTTTACCAGACAGTAAAAAGAAGTTCACCACCGATGCCGGTTTCCCGGGCTTCTCTGTCGGTGAGTATTCCTCGGGATGTCGACAAAACAGCAATTCCAAGACCGCTCATTACTTTCGGTATTTTATCTGATTTGACATATACACGACAACCAGGCTTGCTGACACGTTTCAGGCCGGTAATAACACATGTATGATGCTGATCATATTTAAGGGAAATTTTCAAACGTCCCTGTTTGTTATCCGGCATAACCTGCAAATCTTGGATATATCCCTCTTTCTTGAGAATTTCAGCCACAGCTTTATTCAACTTCGAATGAGGCATTTCAAGACTTTCAAACTTAACCATTCTGGCATTTCTAATTCTGGTCAGCATATCTGCCAGAGTATCACTCATTGCCATGTATCTACTCCTTTTCAGTCAAACGAAAATGACAAACTACTCTGTCTTTACCAGCTCGATTTCGTCACGCCGGTTATCTCACCGCGAGATGCGAGTGATCTAAAGCATATACGACAAATGCCGAACTTTCTGATAAATGCCCGCGGTCTTCCACAGAGTGGACAGCGATTATACGCTCTCACCTGAAATTTAGGTTTCCGTTCACTCTTTGCTATTAATGATTTCTTAGCCAACCTCTTCCTCCTGGACAGTGCTATTTACGGAAAGGCATTCCCAATGCGGACAAGAGAAAACGACCTTCTTCATCCGTTTTTGCATTGGTGGTAATTGTTATATTAAAGCCTTTTATTTTATCAATTTTGTCATAATCAATTTCAGGGAAAATGATATGCTCTTTAATACCAAAGGAAAAATTTCCCCGGCCATCAAAACCGCTGTCCTTGATACCCCGGAAATCACGGACCCTCGGCAACGCAATATGAACAAGTTTGCTGTAAAAATCATACATCCTGTCCTTGCGCAAGGTCACCTTGCAGCCAATGGGCATCCCTTCGCGAAGTTTAAAGGTAGCGATGGATTTTTTTGCCTTGGTTACAACCGCTTTTTGACCGGATATCAAAGTGAGTTCATTGGCAGCACTTTCGACAATTTTCGGATTCTGCACGGCTTCACCCAGTCCCATATTGAGAACAATTTTCTCAATTCGCGGAACCTGCATCATATTTTTGTACCCAAACTCTTTAACGAGCATGGGGACACATTCTTTTTCATAATATTCTTTCAACGTTGCCATTATAGCCTCCAATAAACCAAAAGCAATTATGCATTTGATTCTATTGATTCACCACATTTCTTACAAAGACGAGCCTTGGTTCCGTCATCGAGAAGAGATGTTTTAACCCGTACGGTCTTTGCGCATTTAGAACAGATCAACATCAGGTTGGACACATGAATGGGAGCTTCCATTTCAATGATGCCGCCCTGCTGGCTTTTCATGTTTGGCTTCGTATGACGCTTCACCATGTTGATCTTTTCAACTTTTGCCTTATCAGAGTTGGGATATATCTTAATTATCTTGCCCACTCGCCCCTTATCTTTACCGGCAATTACCTCAACCTTATCATTGAGCTTAAGATAATTTTTACCTGCTGCCATTACACGCCCCTCATCTTAATTTTTACAATCTCAACAGACAGTCTGCAGATTTTTAAATTGACCCCAAAAATTACAGAACCTCCGGGGCAAGAGAAATTATTTTCATAAATCCTTTCATCCGAAGCTCACGAGCAACAGGGCCGAAGATCCTGGTTCCCATCGGCTCACCGGAATTCGTCAACAGTACAGCGGCATTTTCATCGAACTTCACGCGTGTATCTTCAGGACGTCTGATCTCCTTGCTTGTACGTACGATGACGGCGCGCATAACATCGCCTTTTTTCACCTTGGCATTGGGAATCGCCTCTTTCACTGATACTACGATGACATCACCAATGGTAGCATATCTTTTTCTTGTCCCGCCGAGAACTCTGATGCAGAGTACTTTTTTTGCACCTGAATTATCCGCAACATTGAGTACGGTTTCTGTCTGTATCATACCTTCACCAACTACCCACCCGAAAGTGAGTATCATTGAGTAATATTTTAATTACAGCGCTTTCGAGAGCGAAAGAAATTAAACAACAACCGCCTTTTCAACGATCTGTTTTACTCTCCAGCGTTTTCTCTTGCTTAACGGCCGGCACTCTTCTATGAGAACGCGATCACCGATTGCGCATTGACTTTCCGGGTCATCAGCCATGTATTTAACCTGACGACGGATAAACTTACCATAAAGTTTATGGCGCACCAAACTTTCGGTCCGAACCACAATACTCTTATCCATTTTGTCGCTGATCACAATGCCGACTCTTGTCTTTTTTGTACCTTTCTTTTCAACCATCTGTATTTCCTGTGATATATGATTCAGAGTGACCACGTATCATGTATTGAATAATTAACGAGAGATCGTCTTTTCGGTAATGACAGTCTTTACCCGTGAAATATCTTTCCGCAAATCTTTCAGCTTTGCCGTATTTTCCAATGGTCGGAAACCGTGTTGGAATTTCAGCTTGTTAAGCTCTTCCGACAAATCCTTTGCCTTTGTCCCGAGCTCTTCAACGCTTAATTGACGAATATCTTTGACTTTCATAAACTACTCCTTTTTGAGATGACTGTTGTTGCAAAAGGAAGTTTATTACCCGCCAAGGTTAAAGCCTTAACAGCCAAGCTTTCTTCAATTCCCGTTATTTCATAGAGTATACGGCCCGGTTTAATGGGAGCTACCCAAAATTCGGGACTGCCTTTCCCTTTACCCATCCTTGTTTCTGCCGGCTTCTTCGTGATCGGCTTATCAGGGAAAATACGGATCCACATCTGACCACCACGCTTAACAGTCCTGTTGATGGCAATACGAGCAGCCTCAATCTGTTGCGCCGTCATTTTGCCGCATTCGGTCGCTTTCAACGCATATTCACCAAAAACAATGGTGGAACCACGATGTGCGGCGCCTGTCATCCGGCCCTTCATCTGTTTTCTATGTTTAACTTTTTTTGGACTAAGCATCGTCACGTTACCTTAATCACTGTCAAGCGTCCTTCCGTTTTTGAGTGACACTTGATTTACATTAAATTTACAAGGCTGTTGTGTACGGAAAACAACCTTATCTTTATTCAACAACAGAGAGGAGCACTTATTCGGCTGACGGATCCATATCGGAGAGAACTTCTCCTTTAAAAATCCAGACTTTTACGCCGATAATGCCATATGTGGTTTTTGCCTCGGCAAAACCATAATCAATATCTGCCCGCAATGTATGAAGAGGAACGCGGCCTTCACGAGTCCATTCGCGTCGAGCCATTTCAGCTCCACCTAAACGACCTGAGCAGGATATCTTAATACCTTTTGCGCCGAACTTCAAGGCGATATTAACAGCCTTTTTCATGGCGCGCCGAAATGCGACACGTCTCTCCAGTTGCAGCGCCACGTTTTCAGCGACAAGCTGGGCATCGGCTTCAGGTCTTCTCACTTCCTGAATATCAACCACACATTGACGTTTGGTCAATTTATCGAGATCATTTTTGAGAGCTTCGATTTCAGCTCCCTTTTTGCCGATGACAATGCCGGGCCTGGCTGTGTGGAGTTTTAATTTCAGCTTTTCACCGGTGCGGGAGATATTAATTTTTGAAACACCCGCATGGTATAATCTCTGTTTCAGATACTTTCTGATCTTTTGATCTTCCAGTAAATATTTCGAATAATCGCGGTCTGCATACCAAGTTGATTCCCAAGTACGAATAATATTAAGACGCAAACCTATTGGATTAACTTTCTGGCCCAAAACCTTCCTCCATCACATTAGCAATTTGATTGATTCCATAAAACCGGCTCCAGCTGAAAGAGCACCTGCAAAAAAATTACATCTCGTCAAGAACCACGGTTATATGACTTGACCTTTTCAAAATACGGCTTGCTCTGCCCATGGCTCTGGGACGTATTCTTTTCAGCATGGGACCGCCATCAATAAAAATCTTCTTGACATACAAGGTATCAACATCAATTGCCTCGTTCTGGCTGGCATTGGCCAAGGCGGACTCTACGAGCTTACGGATAATGCGGGCACCTTTTTTCGGCGTAAACCGCAATGTATTAATTGCCGCATCAACATTCTGGCCACGAATCATATCCGCGACCAAACGGGCTTTTTGCGGCGAAATTCTAATATTTTTAATTACTGCACTTGCTTCCATCAGTCATTGTCTCCTTTTTAGGTGAAGGCACGCTTATTTTTTGCCTTTTCTATCACCTGCATGGCTGTAAAAAGTACGGGTCGGTGAAAACTCCCCCATCTTATGTCCAACCATGTTTTCCGTGACAAAAACAGGAACAAACTTCTTTCCATTATGAACGGCAAAAGTCAGCCCAACCATTTCTGGAAGAATATCTGAACGCCTGGACCAGGTTTTAATCACCTTGCGTGATCCCGATTCCTTTGCGTTTTCAACTTTTTTCATCAAATGGTCATCTACAAATGGACCTTTTTTAATTGATCGCGGCACGTTTCATCTCCCTCATTAAGACCGTTTCTTGACGATATCTTTATCAGATGGTTTTCTTTTTCTTGTCTTGTATCCCTTGGTAGGAATACCCCAAGGAGTACATGGATGACGACCACCTGAGCTTTTACCTTCACCACCGCCCATGGGATGGTCATGTGGGTTCATGGCAACACCACGCACTTTCGGTCTTTTGCCTTTCCAACGATTACGGCCGGCCTTCCCGACTTTCTCGCTTTCATGCTCGATATTGCCAATCTGACCTATGCAGGCCCGACACAACCGATGAAATTTACGAACTTCGCCGGATGGAAGCTTTACCAGTACGGATTCGCCTTCTTTGGCCATCAGTTGGGCCGCGGTTCCTGCGCTGCGAACCATCTGCGCTCCCTTGCCGATGCGCATCTCAACGTTGTGAATAATGCTGCCCAGAGGGATATTGGCCATAGGGAGACAGTTGCCGAGCTTGATATCTACCTTTTCACCTGCCTCAACAACATCGCCGACTTTGATTCCAAGAGGTGAAAGGATATATCTTTTTTCACCGTCTGCGTAAAAGAGAAGAGCAATATTGGCCGATCGGTTCGGATCATATTCAATTGCAGCGACTTTAGCCGGGATATTCACTTTGTCCCGCTTAAAATCGACGATCCTGTATTTTCTCTTATGGCCTCCACCTATATGCCTGGCTGTAACACGCCCATAATTATTACGGCCACCAGATTTCTGCAGCGGTTTTACCAGGCTTGCCTCTGGCCTGGATTTAGACAATTCCGGATTGATAATCGAAACATAGTTTCTTCTTCCCGGTGATGTCGGTTTATAGGTCTTCGTTGTTGCCATTTCTTACCCCGATAAATTATTTAAACGATTTGCAGTGTCTCAGATTACAGCTGTTCCAGAAAATCAATTTTGCTTCCCTCAGCAAGGGTCACAATTGCCTTTTTCCAGTCCGATCTTTGTCCGAAATGCAAGCCGATTCGTTTCTTTTTACCATGCATGTTTGCAGTACGAACATTAGAAACCTTCACATTGAAAAGCATTTCCACGGCTTTTTTGATTTCAATCTTATTCGCCTTAGGATTTACCTTCATGACAACCTGATTGTTTTCTTCCTGCAAAATCATGCCTTTTTCAGTGAGACATGGTTTTTTTACAACATCATAAATATTGATCATGAAAGTAACCTCTCTTCAAGCTGGCCAATACATGACTGCAGTAAAATAATATTTTTATGCAGCAAAACATCATACACATTGACGCCCGCCGTGGGCATAACTTTGTACCCCACAACATTACGTGAGGATTTCTCAAGCTTTTCGTCATGATCAGGGATTACTATCAGCGCATTATCGAGATTAAGAGTGGCCATGACGCCGGCAAACATCTTGCTTTTGAACTCTTCCATCTCAAATCCGTCGAGAACCACAAGGCGATTTTCAGAAAAACGACTGCTGAGTGCCATGCGCAACCCAAGTTTTCGTACCTTCTTCGGCAAACTGTAGCTGTAATCGCGGGGCTTGGGACCGAAAACCGTACCACCACCCCGCCAAACCGGAGATCGTTTGCTGCCTGACCTGGCGCGCCCTGTTCCCTTCTGTTTCCAAGGTTTCGCCTTGCTGCCCTGAACCTCGCCGCGGGTTTTCGTACACGCCGTACCCGCACGCCTTTTTGCCAGCTGCATCCTGACGATATCATGAAGAATATACGGCTTGACTTCAACTCCGAAAAGAGCATCGTTCAGCTCGACTTCTCCAACTTTTTCATTCTTTATGTTAAATATGCCTGTTACAGCCATTTTCCGGCACCTCTTTATTTTTTACTTTGAAAAAATTTGCAACAATTCTTTTGCTGTGCCAGGAAGGGATCCCTTTATCACCATGACATTTTCTTCATTGCGAATATCAACAATGATCAAATTCTTTTTGGTGACGAGGTTATTACCCATACGACCGGGCATTTTTTTTCCTTTAACAACTTTGCTGGGCCATGCACTGCAACCGATAGAGCCTGGGGCTCGATGAAACATGGAGCCGTGGGTTTTGCGACCGCCCTTGAATCCATGACGTTTAACAACGCCCTGAAAACCACGCCCCTTCACCCGTCCACTGACATCAACGATATCGCCGATTTTAAACAAATCACCGATGACAATTTTCTGCCCGAGTTCATAATTTTCAGGATTTTCAACGCGAAACTCCTTCAAATGATAGAAACCCGACTCCTGACCTGCATTTTTACAGTGCCCGGCCAGAGGTTTATTGACCCTGCTTTCCTTTTTAGGGTCAAATCCTACCTGAATCGCGTTATAGCCTTCCTTTTCTTTTGTCTTCTTCTGCAGAACAACACAGGGACCCGCTTCGACAACGGTTACTCCCACTGCCGCGCCCATCTCTGTGAAAATTCGGGTCATCCCGATTTTTTTTCCTAATATTCCAAGTGTTTTAGGCATAATTCCTATCCTTGTTATTTTTCAGACAATATGACAATCGACGTCTGATTATTCCTTTGCCTTTTCACTTTCATTCAAGTGATGTCGAGGTCACTTACAGCTTTATTTCAACATCGACACCTGCCGACAATTCAAGCTTCATCAACGCATCAATGGTCTGCTGTGTCGGCTCCAAAATGTCAAGCAATCTGCGGTGAGTTCTCATTTCAAATGCTTCACGGGATTTTTTATCCACATGGGGAGAACGCAGCACGCAGTATTTATTGATTGAAGTTGGTAATGGAATAGGCCCTGCTATGATTGCTCCTGTCCTTTTTGCCGTATCAACAATTTCATGTGTTGACTGGTCCAAGAGTTTATGATCATAGCCTTTCAGCCTGATACGAATTTTCTGTGTCTGGATCATGTCCTATCCTTATTCAATAATCTCGTTAATGACACCGGCCC
>AMWB02144152.1_pt2 | contig 15848 bp, 15 predicted proteins | sample 200311 | NCBI WGS metagenome assembly AMWB02 (sample SAMN02737377, study PRJNA173069) | bioreactor metagenome | biome: anode biofilm in microbial fuel cells | place: USA: California | collected 2010-12-16 | reverse complement strand
TCATAATGTAGAATAATTTACTATTTCCTTTAACAAAACCCTCCAACTGTCTGATATACAACTATATTAAAATTAATATTTACTTTTTAATTTATTCTTATCATATTTGCAGGTTAATAAATTAACCTTTTAAAATTAAAAGAACAAAAAATGTCAAAGATCAAAGCGTTAGTGGTATTATTTGTCGTATTAGGATTTTTCGGTACGGCATTTGCGAAAAATTTCCCCGGAGACAGAGCCGGATGGAAAGCTGATTATATGTACAAAAAGCTCAAATTAACTAACGAGCAGTACATGAAGATTTACCCGGCATTCCTCAATTTCGAAATGAAAGTTGATGATTTAAAAGCCAAGAAGATGGACAAGAAGTCCTACGAAGCCGAAGTAAAGAAATTACACGACGGCACGATGGCGGAAGTCGAAAAAACCTTAACAAAGGACCAGGTCACGAAATTCACGCCTTTAAAAGACAAGATGTGCAAGATGACCCCGAAGAAAAAAGTAAGAAAAGAAAAAGTTGAAGGCGACAACAAAGAAGTGAAGAAAGAAGAAAAGAAAGACGTGAAGAAGGACGTGAAAAAAGACGAGAAGAAAGACGTGAAGAAAGACGTGAAGAAGGAAGAAAAGAAAGACGAAAAGAAGAAATAAGTTCTTATCTTTCATAAAAAAGGCGGTGTCAAAAGCACCGCCTTTTTATTTTGGTTAAAATCATTTTATTTTCTAAGCACAGTGATAAGAAAAGTTGTTATTGAAACAAGTGTCGATGTAATTGAAAGAATTAGATAAAGGTTTTCACGATAACTGAATTTCTGGTCGAGGGGAAAAACAATCATATCGCCTGCCATAAGCACGGGATTCTGTTTCGCAGAAAGAGAAATTTTTTCATCCCAGAGATAATCGTTATAATTCAATTTTATTACTTTATCCTCTTTTATTCCCAGAGAATCATTTCTCGTCCTGACGATTCTGATATCTTCTAGTTTGGTATCCTTGGAAGGGCCGCCGCAAAGTGTAATCAGGTCAATCAGTTTCGTTCCCTGCGGAATCAGGTATTTTCCGGGAGTAGGAATAGTGCCCCATACGAGGACTTCTATGTTGACCTTGTCCTTATCGCCGTAATTATAATAGTTCAAGCCGAGTTTTATCTCATCCTGAATTCCGAGTTTCTCTTTTTCGTCCTGCGTGAAAGCGGGCAGGGCGCAGAGCATAAGTATAATAACAATGAATTTTCTCATAATGAATCAAATTATAAAATTCATATCAGTGTTTCAACATTAATATTTACATTCTTTCGGGAGCGCTTATACCGATTATTTCGAATCCGTTTCTCAACACCGTTCTGACCGCTTCGCACAATTTGAGCCGCGCGACAGTAGTATCGATATTATCGGCATCAAGCACCCTGTTATCGTGGTAGAACTTGTGGAAAGTTTCCGCGGCAATATTCAGGTAATTAATAATCTTGTGCGGTTCAAGAGTTTCGGAAACGCTTTCCACTTCTTCGGGAAACCGGGAAAGAACTTTCAGCAGTTCCACCGCGCCGGGTTCGGCTAATTTCTTAAGGTCAAACTCCGAGCCGCTAATGTCTTTGCCGAAATTCAATTCCGCGTTCCTGAATATTCCGCATATCCTCGCGTGAGCATACTGAAGGTAATAAACGGGATTCTTGTCGGACTGTTCCTTCGCGAGTTCAATATCGAAATCGAGATGAGTGTTAGCGGCGCGCATTATGAAGAAGAACTGAGTTGCGTCGGCGCCCACGTCCTTTATCAGGTCGTCGAGATAGTAAACATTATCGCTGCGCTTGCTCATTCTGACCGATTCGCTGCCCGACTTAAACGTCACCATCTGATGAATTATGACTTTAATACCTGAAGTATCGTAACCCGCTTTTTCAATACCGTAAAGCACTTCCTTGTAAGTGTCTCCGTGGTCGGAGCCGAAGATGTCGATTATATAATCATAGCCCCGCTTAATTTTATTTATGTGATAAGCCATATCGGGAAGGCGGTAAGTGGGTTCTCCCGTCGACTTGACAATGACTTTATCCTTTTGAAATCTGTCCCTGTCCATCTTAAGCCAGACGGCGCCGTCTTCCTCGCGGGTGACTCCCTTGGCCTTAAAATCCGAGAGCAGGTTTTTAATATCGCCGTTCCTGTATAGTTCGGTTTCGCTGAAAAAGACGTCGTGTTTTATTCCAAGAGTTTCAAGAGTGTTCTTTATTCTTTCAAAATTGGCTTTCTCCGCGAATTCCTTTAAGAAAGAAAGGTCTTCCGCGTTTTTCAGCGAGTCTTTTTTATCGGCGTAAATCCTTTCGGCGTATTCCTTAATGTACCCGCCGTGATACCCGTCCTCAGGAAAGGGGAATGATGAATCAAATATCTGCATGTACCTCGCGAACACGGATTTTGCGAGATTGTTCATCTGATTTCCCGCATCGTTGTAATAATATTCGCGCGTGACTTCATAGCCGCTCCATTCAAGCAGATTTGCGATTGATTTTCCAAGACACACCTGCCTTCCGTGTCCCGCGTGAAGCGGTCCGGTCGGATTAGCGCTAACCCATTCGAGGTTGGCTTTCTTGCCAAGATTATTCTTATTCTTTCCGTAGTTCCTGCCCTCTTTAAGAATATCGTTGAGAGTATGAAGATAAAGATTGTCGTTTATTTTAAGATTTATGAATCCCGCTCCGGCAACGTCGACCGATGTAAAAATATCGCCGTGCGCAGAAAGCGTTTCCGATATCACGGCCGCAATATCACGCGGATTCTTTCCGATTTTTTTCGCGATTATAAGCGCCGCGTTTGTGGACAAATCGCCGAACGATTTGTTACGCGGAGGTTCAAGGCTGAAACCGACCTCGGGATAGTTCTTCAGACTGATTGTGTCTTTTAATATTTGAGCGATTTTATTCTTCATGATTTTATAACCATCCCTGATTCTTATACCATTCGTAAGTATCTTTAAAACCTTCCTCGAGCGTCATTGATTCCCTGAAACCGAGAAGCCTCAACGCTTTTTCATTCGAGCAAACCCAGTATTTGCGCGTTATATCCGTGCACTTCTCAATGTTCAATGTAGCAGCGGATTTACTGAAAAGCGAGAAAAACTGCGCAAATGCTCCGACTATAAAAACAAGCCAATGCGGAATTCTAATCTTAAGCGCTTTTCTTCCCATAACAGAGGACGTAATCTTTCCAACCTCATCCCAGTTGTAACTCCTGTCGGAGGAAATGAAAAAGACGTCACCGCTTTTTGTTTCTTTAATTCCCGCGAGGTAAATACCTTTAACGAGGTCCTTCACGTGAATGAGGCTGACGTATTTATTGTCGAATCCGATTATACTGTTGAGCCTGTTCCTGAACGCTTTGAAATAAACGAGTATTTCGGTATCGCGGGGACCGTAAACCGCGGGAGGTCTCGCGATTACTACGGGTATTTTATCTCTGAACTTCAATATTTCCTTCTCACCCTGTCTCTTTGTTCTGCCGTATGTAGTGATTGGTCTCGGGATATAATCTTCCGTAATCGGGGTGCTGTCAGGATTTGGACCGCAGACAGCCTGAGAACTAACGTGAACGAATTTTTTTATGTTCGGATTGACTTTAGCCGTAATTTCAATGATGTTCCTGGAGGCAAGGACATTTCCTTTTTCGAATCCTTCCTTATTCTTCGCCTTAACGACACCTGCGACATGAAACACGTAGTCCATATCTTTTATCGTATTTTCCAGCGTTTCGTTGGAGAACAAATCGCCTTCGACATACTTAACGTTCTTGCCGTCGAGCCATTTAGTCGAAGAAGTGCTTCTTTTTAGGCAAAAAACTTCAAAACCCTCTTTCAGGAGCAAATCGACGAGGTGACTTCCGACAAAACCTGTTGCACCGGTAACGAATGCTTTCATATCATCAATTTTTTTAATTTTATCATAGAAGTTATTAATAATTATATGTATTTTCTATGTTAAAATTGATGCAACATAACTATTAAAAACAATAATGAACGATTTATTCACGAAATGTTACACGTTTACGAGGGCTGATGAAGTAAAAGCAGCCGGTTTTTATCCTTATTTCAGACCTATAGAGCAGAATGAAGGACCTGTAGTGAAAATGAACGGCAGGGAAATCATAATGGCAGGATCGAACAATTACCACGGATTAACGACACATCCGCGTGTGGTCGAAGCGGCTCAAAAGGCGCTGCTGAATTACGGTACCGGATGTTCGGGTTCCCGATATCTTACGGGTACACTGGATTTGCACATAAAACTCGAGGAAAAACTTGCCGCGTTCTTTAAAAAGGAAGCGTGTCTTCTTTATTCCACGGGATACCAGACGGCGCAGGGCATAATTCCTACATTAGTGAATAAAGGCGAATACATCGTTTCTGACAAAGATAACCATGCGAGCATAGTCGCGGGAACACTTATGGCGAAGGGAATTCTTGCTGAACTCGTGCGTTACAAACACGGCGACATGAGCGACCTCGAAAGGGTATTGAAGAGCATTCCGCTTGAAGCGTCAAAACTGGTCGCTACGGACGGTGTTTTTTCGACTTCGGGAACAATAGTTGACCTTCCGAGCATAGTATCTTTGTGCAAGAAATACAACGCGAGAATAATGGTTGACGACGCTCATTCGCTCGGCGTTATAGGCAAAGGCGGCAGGGGAACAGCGTCGCATTTCAATTTGGACGATGAAGTTGACCTCATAATGGGCACATTCTCGAAGACTTTAGCGTCTCTTGGCGGATTTGTAGTCGGAGAGGAAAGAGTCATTAATTTCCTGAAACATCATTCGCCTGCATTAATATTTTCAGCGTCGCCGACTCCTTCATCAGTCGCGGCGGCAATAGCCGCTCTCGAGATTCTCGAATCGGAGCCGGAAAGGGTTGACAGGCTTCTCGCGAACGCGAAAAAGATGAGAGACGGGTTAAAGAGCCTTGGATTTTACGTGCTTGACGGAATAACACCCGTTGTGCCTGTAATTCTCGGAGATGATGTGAAGGTGTTTCATTTCTGGAGGCAGTTGTACGATTCAGGCGTTTTCGTGAACGCTTTTGTACCTCCGGGAGTGCCGCAGAACCTATCGATGCTGAGAACGTCATACATGGCGACTCACGAAGAAAAGCATCTGAACAAAATACTTGAAGTATTCGAGAAGATTGGAAAAGAACTCGGAGTTATTTAGAATGAGAAATCTGTATCTTATAATGTTTTTGATTTCTTTTCTGATCGCAGCGGGATGCGGAAAAGACAAGAGTAAAGACGGAACACAGACTACAAACCAGACGACCGATCAGCAGACTACGGACGACACAGACGCGGAAGAATTGACGCCTGCCGAAATATTCGCGGCGTCGCTTGTACAGGATATACTGAACGAGGAAAACGAGCCCGAACTTGAGGATTACATATCAGGAACGATTTATCCGAAAATATCAGGAAGCCCCAAAGTTACAATCGATAAAATTTCATCATCACTATTCATAATAAAGTATTTCGAAAACGGCGCGGAGAAAAACCTGCTGCTTCAGAAATACTACAATCCGAAGGATGACGCAATATTCTTTGAATCGTCCGAAACTACATTCGACAACACGAAACTTTTTCTGAAATAAAATGAACAGGATTATCGCTGTAATAGGGATGTGCGGTTCAGGTAAATCGGAAGCGGTAAAGTTTTTTGAATCCCGCGGATTCAGGAAAGTCTATTTCGGCGAAGTTGTAATTGACGAACTGAAATCGAGAGGCTTGACGGTAAACGAAGCGAACGAAAGATATGTAAGGGAATCTCTCAGGAAAGAATTCGGAATGGGGGTAATGGCTTTAAAGAGCATTGACAAAATCAGGCATTTCGTGAAAGAAAGCAACGTTGTAATCGAAAGCCTTTATTCATGGGAAGAGTTCAAGATAATCAAGAAGGAATTCGGAGACGCTTTCAGCCTGCTTAACATATACACGACAAAGTCAATCAGGTATGAAAGGCTGAAGAACAGGGAATACAGGCCCTTGACGGGTGAAGAGGCATTGTCGAGGGACACGAGCGAGATAGAGAAACTTGACAAGGGCGGACCGATAGCGTTCGCGGATTTCACGGAAATAAACGACTCGACTCTTGACGAACTAAACAAGAATCTTTTAAAATATTTATGAAGAGAAAAGATTACATAACCTGGGACGAGTATTTTATGGGCATCGCGCTTCTTTCGTCAAAACGGAGCAAGGACCCGAACACTCAGGTAGGCGCCTGCATAGTGAACGTTTCTAATAAGATAGTGGGAATAGGGTACAACGGATTTCCAACAGGATGTTCCGATGAAGATCTTCCCTGGGAGCGTACAGCGGATGAAATGAATCTAACGAAGTATCCTTACGTGGTTCACGCCGAAGCGAACGCGATTCTGAATTCGACAAAGGACCTTCACGGGTCGAGAATATACGTCGATTTGTTCCCGTGCAACGAGTGCGCGAAATTGATTATTCAGTCGGGAATAACGGAAGTGGTGTATCTTTCAGACAAGTACAAGGATACTGATTCCGTAAAAGCGTCGAGAAAAATGTTCAGGCTCGCAGGAGTTAAGGAAAGACAATTGATAGTAAAGAATAAAAAAGTTATTTTAGAATACGATTAGTTCTTTTAAAGATTTCCGGTGTAACAGGGAATCCGGTGCAAGACCGGAACTGTCCACGCAACTGTAACAGAGAAGACCGTTCGATATACCACTGTTTTTAAAATGGGAAGGAGAGCTGGAAACCGCTCTGGAGTCAGGAGACCTGCCGGGGATACCGTTTTTTCAAATTCTTCGCTGGAAAGAAAATGAAACAATAACTCGTTTGAGTTTATTTTTTATTTCCCGCGCAGATAAACTAAATGAGTTAATGAGATTCACAATCATAATATTATTATCATTTCTAAGTTTTTCTGCAGCAAATTCGCAAAGCGACTTTGATTCGCTTTTATTTACTGCGCCAGTTATAAACGTGTCTTCGAGCAGGCTCAACATGAGCCAGGAAGATTCGTTTTACCCGGTCAGGCGCTTCGACCGTCAGGAAATAATCAACACGAACGGAAGCAGGGTCTCGGACGTGCTGCAGCGCGCCTGCAATGTTTTCATAAAATCGTACGGCGGGCTTTCATCATTAAAAACCGTTTCCGTTAACGGAATGAACGCCGAACATACGCTTATACTGCTCAACGGAACGAGATTAAACACAATACAGAACTCGCAATTCGACCTGTCGCTGATTTCGAACGAAGACATCGAATCGATTGAAGTGATTCCGTCGGGAAGCAGTTCTTATTTCGGAAGCGACGCTTTGAGCGGAGTCGTGAACATTTCGACCTTTGGTAAATCAGATGATGCAAGCGCGGACAGAATCCGGGCAGTATTCACTGCGAGGGCAGGTTCTTACAATTACAGGAACGCGATAGCCGGCGTGAAGTTTAACAGCGGCAATCACGATTTCAAGACGGCATTCGACTTTGAAAAGACGGACGACGATTTCGACTATTATTATTTTAACGGTAACAGAAATATTCTGAAACACCGCGAGAACAATTCCCTTGAAAGAAAAAACATTCTTGTCCAGTATTCTTACGGAAGCAGGAACGATATACTGAATTTCATGACTCTTTACAGCGCCGTGAACAGGCAAATACCCGGACTCGAAATAGGTACGGCTCCGATGAACGCTTTTCAGAAAGACAAGATATGGAATAACATACTAAACTACGAACATACATCACACAACGGAAGCGTTCTGCGTGCATCCTTCAATTTTCAGAACTACCTGATGAATTATTTATCGCTTCCGTTCGATGACAGTTACTATAAAAACATCACGTCGGGAATTTCTCTAAGTTATCAGTTCAAAATGGCAGACATTAAATATCTGGCAGGGACGGATTTGTTCACCGGCAGCATACAGAGCAACGAACTCGAAGAAGGAAGAAAAAGATTTTCAACAGCTTTATTCGCGAACATTGATTACAGGGCTGCGGAGAATCTGAGAATATATCCTTCGTTACGGTTTGAAAATATATCCGATATCGGTAAGAACGTAATTACGGGAAAGTTAGGATTAAATTATAAACCGCTGGGCAGTGATTTGTTCATTCTGAAAGCGGGTACGGGGAATTCATACAGGGCGCCGACTTTTAACGAATTATACTGGAAAACGGGGGGCAACCGTTTGTTGAAGCCTGAAACGTCTTTCAACATTGATGCGGGAGTTTTATCCGAATTCAGATTTTTCGGAAACGCGAGCGTGGAGATTAACTACAGCCGTGTAAGGGCAGACAATAAAATCGTCTGGCGACCTTCAGCGTATGTTTACTGGACGCCAGTTAACATTTCGTCTTCAACATCGGATGTGATAAGCGCGGCAATTTCGCACAGTTCACACGTTACGAGAGAAACGGAAATCAGTTTTAAGGCAAATTATACGCACACGACATCAATTAAAACGTCATCCGATTTCACAGGAGATCCGTCATTGAACAAGCAGTTAATTTTCGTGCCTTCCGACATGTTCAAAATAGACGCTGGCATAGTGTACCGGAAGTCGGGATTGAATTTATTCTTTTCGTACACGGGAAGCCGTTACGCGGATTATGAAAACACAATTAAGATGAAACCCGCTTTAACTCTTGACGGAAACATATTTACGAACATAAACGCGGGTGCATTTCAGTTCAGAGCGGCGTTCGAAATAAACAACATAACGAATTCGGATTATCAAATAATATATGGTTATCCGATGCCGCTGCGAAATTACAAATTTACAATAACATTAACTTACTAACATGTCCGACACAAACATTAAAGGCGGAAGCAGGCACAGGAAGAAAGTTCTCGAGACAATAGAGAACTACTCGAAACTCACATCCGAGGAAAAGAACTGCCTGCACGTTTACTACGGCTACGGCAAGGGAAAAACAACAAGCGCCGTAGGGCTCGCAATCAGGGCGCTCGGCGCGGGCAAGAAAGTCGCGATAGTTCAGTTCGACAAAGGATACGACGGCAGCAACGAGCATTATTCAGAGCGAATCGTAATAAGGAAACTCAAGGAAACCGGATACGATATCGATTTATATCCTACAGGATGCGAAAGAATGAACGCTGACGGCACGTTCAGGTTCAATAACGAAGACAGCGATTTCGCCGAAGCGCGAAGGGGACTCGATATAGCCAGAACGCTAATCAAGGAAGGTAAACAGGATTTGCTAATTCTTGACGAATCTATAGCGGCCGCGGCTTATAATTTAATATCGAAATCCGACATCGAGGAACTCATCGCATTGTTCAAAAAAAACAGGCGGTTCGAAATGGTTATGACCGGGCACAAGATTTGGAAAGAGATAGAAGAAACCGCTGACCTCATTACCGAGATGAGAAAAGTAAAACATTACTTCGATAATGGAATACCCGCAAGAAAGGGAATTGAATATTAAAAATAATAAAATGAAAAAAGCATTACATCTGTTTGTTCTTACATCCGTGTTGTTGATATCATCGTGCAGTGATAATCCTGTCAACAACACTGTAATCACGGCAACCAAAGGGGTTTATATTTTATCGGAAGGCACAATGTCGCCCAGTACAGGAAAGTTATCATATTACGATGCAGCGAAAGATTCATTTCACATTAACATTCTTAATCAGGGTTCATTCGGGTTGTTCCCCGACGGCATCGTGAGCAACAGCGGGTTTCTTTACATAACGGAGCAGGGCAACTACAATTCCGCGGGCACGATATACAAAACCGACCTGAACGGAACGATTGTCGAGCAGAAACAGGTTGGCACTAATCCTTATTCGCTCTGTTACGAGAACGGAAAGTTTTACATTACGAACGGACCTGCAGGAAATGTTACGGTGCTTGACGGCAACCTGAATTTCATAAAAGATATACAGGCAGGTGTTTATCCGCAGGAAATTGTATCTTCATCAGGCAGGGTTTACGTCTGCAACACTTCGGTTTACGGAGGTCCATATGATTCTACTATTACAGTTATAGACGCAAATTCAATCGAAGTAATAAAAACACTAAAGGTTGACCGCGACCCGTCTTCGCTTGCAATAACGAATGACGGAAAGTTAATCGCGGGATGTCCCGGAAGCGCGGGACGAATATTCATATTCGAAACTTTAGGGTACGCACTTGCGGACACGCTTACGTCGCCGTATGGATTCTCGAAGGATATTTCCGCTGATAAACTGTCGAAAGATATTTATTTTATCGGATACGCAGGCGATATTGTAAAACTGAATCTCGATACAAAGGTATTCACGAAATTCATCGAGGCTCCCGCGGGGACGTCATATATTTACGGTTATGCATACGACGTGGTAAACAACGCTCATTATGTTCTCGACGCGAAAAACTTTTCAACGAGCGGGTATTTCAGCATATACAATGCTTCAGGGCAGTTGCAGAAAGCATTCACGGCAGGCGTAGCGCCGAGAAGAATTTTAATATACAAATAAATTTTACTTAAATGTTAATTTCATACAAAGGTATTACTCCGAAACTGCACGAATCTGTCTTCGTGTGCGAAGGGGCAAAGATAATCGGAGACGTGGAAATCGGAAAAGATTCCAGCGTGTGGTTCAACGCGGTCGTTCGGGGCGATGTGAATTACATCCGCATAGGAGAAAGGACGAACGTTCAGGACGGAAGCGTCCTGCACAACACGTATTTGAAGTATCCGCTGATAATCGGAAGCGGCGTAACCATCGGGCACGCGGCTGTCATTCACGGCTGCACGTTAAAGGATAACGTCCTGATAGGAATGGGGGCGATATTGCTGGATAACTGTGTTGTGAATTCGAATTCTTTCATTGCCGCGGGGACGCTCGTCAGGGAAAATTTCGAGGTGCCTTCAGGAGTGCTTGTAGCGGGCTCGCCCGGAAAAATCATCAGAGACCTGACGGAAAATGAAATCGCGAAGATCAGGAAAAGTTCGGAGAACTACTTGATGTATGTACAAAATTATAAAATTTAAAAGTTTGTTCATTTTGACTATATTTATAGAAACTTGCAGTCATACATTCAGTACTGATTGAAATATTAATAAATCAAAGTAAACTGAATCCGGGAATATTATATTTGCCGGATTTTTAATTAGCAAATGAAAATATTTACACTCAACGGAAGCAATTTAGACGTTTTTAAAGCGGTAAGCATCGTAACAAACGGAACGAAAATATCGGTTTCACCTGATTCGATAAAAAGGGTTATGAAATCAAGAAAACTCGTCGAGAAATGGATTGACGACGGCGAGATTGTTTACGGAATAAACACGGGGTTCGGAGAATTCAAGGACGTCGTGATTTCAAAAGAACAGACAAAAGACCTTCAGAGAAACCTAATAATATCGCATTCGGCCGGAGTAGGAAAAATTATCGAGGACGACATAGCTCGTCTGATGATTTTGTTTCGTATTAACTCGCTTATAAAGGGATTTTCGGGCGTAAGGGTTGAACTGATAGATTTTCTCGTGAAGTTCTTCAACAAAGGTCTGGTGCCCGTTATTCCCGAACAGGGTTCGGTTGGATGTTCCGGCGACCTTGCTCCTCTCGCGCATCTCGCGTCGACGTTCATCGGCGAAGGATTCGTGAAAAAAGGAAACAGAATAATTAAAAGCCGTGACGCTCTCAGGAATGCAGGTTTGAAGCCTTTCGTACTTTCTTCTAAAGAGGGGCTCGCGCTGATTAACGGCACGCAAATGATGAGCGCGTATTTGTGCAAGTCTCTTTATGAATCCGTGAAACTGATGAAAGCCGCGGACATAGCGTCATCAATAACGGTCGAAGCGACAAAGAGCACTGATACGGCATTTGAGGACAAAATACAGAAAATAAGGCCGCACAAGGGGCAATCCGATACGGCATACAATCTTCGCAAACTTCTATCGGGCAGCCGGATAATGAAATCGCACGAAGCCTGCTCGAAAGTGCAGGACGCGTATTCTATAAGATGCATACCGCAGGTGCACGGAGCGGTAAAGGACACGATAAACTACTGCATCGGGATATTGAACACGGAAATAAATTCCGTGACGGACAATCCTCTGATTTTCGCGGATGAATCACAGCACAGGGAAGGTGGTAATTTCCACGGCGAGCCGCTTGCGCTCGCGTCGGATTTTCTTAAAATCGCTTTATCCGAACTCGGTAACATTTCCGAACGGCGCACGGCGCGTTTGGTTGACGGCAGTCTTAGCGGGCTTCCGCGGTTTTTAATAAAGGACGGCGGATTGAATTCAGGATTCATGATAGCGCAATACACTGCGGCATCGCTTGTAAGCGAGAACAAGACGCTTGCTCATCCTGCTTCAGTTGATTCAATTCCGACGAGCGCGAATCAGGAAGACCACAATTCGATGGGTTCAATAGCGTCGAGGATGTGTTATGAAATCGTAAAGAATGTAAAAAACATAGTTTCAATTGAAATTTTATGCGCCTGTCAGGCGTTGGATTTTCTGAGACCGCTTGAAGCCGGCAGGGGAGTCGAAAAAGCACATAAATTAATGAGAGATAATGTTAAATTTGTTTCTTCCGACAGGAACATGTCGGGACTGATATCAAGAACGAGCGAAGCGGTTTTTGAAACAGAGTTCTGTGAAAAAGTCGAGATGACGGTTGGAAAATTAAAATGCTGATTTGAATAAACGGCTCAAGAATATAATTTATTTCTTTAAGCGCCTGTACGAGAAATTCGACAAGGACCAGATATGGCTTTTGTCGTCGGGCATTTCTTACAGCATACTTTGGGTTATTATACCGACATTGCTCGTCTTTCTCGGAATACTCGGTTTTTATTTCGACAAGTCTGACGCGATTTCCAAGATAAACAGTTATATAAACCAGATGCTTCCTTTCAGTTTCGAGGCGAAGGATAGGTTTCTTGATACAATCTCGAACAAGGCATACGAACTTTCACAGAACGCTTTCATAACGCTCATAATCGGTCTCGCGGGTATTTTCTGGGCGATGAGCAGCATGTTCAGTTACATGCGCGACGTGATGAACAGGATATTCGACGTGAAGGAGTCCGTGAATTTCTTCAGAGGAAAAGTCAGGGATTTCATACTCCTGCTTGCAATCATCGTTCTCTTCACGCTCACTATGGTGATAACGTCAGTACAGCAGATTGACAACGATGCGCTAAAACTCGTGCTCGGTTTTATTGATTCCAATTTTTCGACGAACAAGTTGTTTCTGATATTATTTCCGTTCTTCATATCTTTCGTTATGTTCTTTTTTCTTTACAGATTCGTGCCTCATTACAAGATTCCGACGAACGCGTTGTTTTTCGGTTCGCTTGTATCGGCTGTGCTGTATGAAATTTTAAAGAACATTTTCGCGTACTACATACTAAACTTTTCAAACTACTCGAAAATATACGGAGCATACGCGGCATTCGTAATATTCATGCTCTGGGTTTACGTCATATCGCTGATTTTCTGCGTGGGAGCGGCGACGGGAAAAATATATCTGGAACTTCACAACCTTGAAATCAAGTTTTACAATAAAGAAAAATATGGAACAGAGAAAATTATCCAGAACGATTGAAAAATTCATAACCGAGGCTCCGAATTTCAAGCGCATCGAGGACCTCCTCAAATACGTGCTGAATCAGATAATCAGTTATGAACATATCGGGATTACAGGCGGCAGAATATGGAAACTTAGCAGCGGCAAGACATCGTATACGCTTCTCGAGCAGATGGGCGACGTGCCGAAGATAGACCGCAAATACGAACTGAAGATATCCGAATTCCCTGTTCTCGACGAGATATCAAAACGGCGCACGGTTACCGCGAACGAGACTAACAATTATCTCCGCAAGAAAGGAATAAACGCTTTCTCCGCGACGGGTCTCGGCGATAAATTCAAAGTGAAACACAAAGGAAAGACAATATTTCTATACCAGTACCTTCTTGCTTTCAACGTCGAGAGAATATACGATGAATTTCTTTACGCGCTTAATATAATCGGCGTTACGCTGAATTCGATAATGCGCGCCAAGAAAATAGAGAAGAAAGCAAACGAGAACATTTTTGATCTCGAGAAAGCGAGCGAAATCCAGCGGAGCATACTTCCCGAGCATTCTTATAAATTCGGCAATTACGAGATTTTCGGTATATCGATTCCTGACAAGATAGTAGGAGGCGATTTCTTTGATTACATTAGCATAGCGGAAGGAAACAAGTTGTGCATAGTAATCGGGGACGCGGCTTCGAAGGGAATATCCGCGGCGGCGCAGGCATTGTATGTTTCGGGCGCGCTTAAGATGGGCGTGAGTTACGACGTCGGTTTCACGACTCTAATAAAAAAAATCAGCAATCTCGTCAATGACACGTTTCCCGACGAGCGTTTCGTGACTCTTTTTCTCTGCGAACTTTACAAGGATAAAAAAGGACTTTGCGTTTACGTAAACGCCGGGCATAACTCGCCGTTCATACTTAAAGAATCGAGCGGTCAGATTATCAGCCTTCATTCGACGGGACCCGTGCTCGGTCCGTCGCCAAATCAGGATTATTATCTCGACAGCCAGTATATCGAGAAAGGCGATTTCCTCGTGCTTTATACTGACGGCATAGTCGAGGCGACAAATGAAAAATTCGAGTTCTACGGCGAGGAAAGACTCAAAAAATTAATAGCGAAGCACAAGAGCGCGGCGCCTGATTTCATGTGCAAGAAAATAATAGAGGATGTACAGCGTTACTCGTCAAACGGGAAATATTCCGACGACAGAACGATGGTTGTTATAAAAAGAATATCCTGATGAAAAGATTGATTGCCATATTTTTGATAATCATTTCTTATTCGGCAGCGCATTCGCAGACTGGCGAGGAAGAGACTGTAAGAATAATGAAATACATCTATTCGTGCAATTTCGATTCCTCAAAGATATTAATCGACAGATACATCAGTTCCAAATCGAATCCTCCTCAAAGCAATTTTCTCGACGTTCTTTCGGGCTGGTGGAAGATAAACATAGACAGGAAGAACGAGAAACTCGACGAGGATTTCAACGAAAAGGTAAACAGAACCCTTGATATCTGCGATGCTATACTCGATAAAAATCCCGATGATTTCAACGCTCTTTTCTACAAGGGAGGCGCGCTCGGTTACCGCGGGCTTCTTAAGAGCCTGAGGGAAAGTTGGCTTTCGGCCGCGGACGACGGAAAGCAGGCGTTGAACCTTATGGACAGGGCGCTCGAGATAAATCCCAACAACAAGGAAGCGCTTCTCGGCATTGGTATTTACAACTACTTTGCGGAATACGTGCCTTTCAGGTATCCTTTTCTGAAACCTTTGCTAATAATATTCCCGAAGGGAGACAAAGTAAAGGGACTTGCGCAGATAAAGGAAGCCGCGCAGAATTCGAAAATCGCGACATACGAGGCGCATTACATTATCGCGTACTTAAACATCGTGTACGAGCGGAATTTTTACGAAGGCGAAACGTATTCTTCGTATCTATTCAATCTGTTTCCGTCGAATTCCGTTTTTGAAAGGCTGCTTTACAGTTGTTACGTAGGGCAGGGGCGTTTTCAGAATGCTCTGGACGGATGGACAATTATCAGGAACAAAAATAAATTGAACACGACAGGATATAACAATGACGCGGTTTTGCGCGAAGCGGATTATTACACTACTTTATGCCTTTTAAAACTGGGGAATATCGACAAATCAGACGAATTCATAGACGAACTTTTCAAACTTAACGAGAAACTTGATAAAGACGAAACGTCATTCAAAGCGTTTTCTTATCTCATGCTTGGAATGAAGTATGACGCCGCAGGCGACAGGAACAAAGCGCTGGAGAA
>AMWB02017961.1_pt2 | contig 15877 bp, 24 predicted proteins | sample 200311 | NCBI WGS metagenome assembly AMWB02 (sample SAMN02737377, study PRJNA173069) | bioreactor metagenome | biome: anode biofilm in microbial fuel cells | place: USA: California | collected 2010-12-16 | reverse complement strand
TCCATCGGCGAGCCGGGCACCCAGTTGACCATGCGTACGTTCCATATCGGTGGTACGGCGTCCCGCGTGGTTGAACAATCCTATTACCGTGCCCGTAACGACGGCGCACTTCAGTACCACAATTTGAAAACGGTTGTCACAAAAACAAACGAGATCGTCGTGTTAAATCGCAATGGTCAGCTCTCCATCCATGATCCAACAGGCCGTGAACTAGAGCGCTATACGATCCCGACCGGCGCTTTCATTCATTATAAGGAAGGCGAGAAGGTCAAGAAGGGCGAGATCTTTGTGAAATGGGACCCGTACACGGTTCCGATCTTGACCGAGGTATCCGGAAAAGTCCGTTTTGAAGATATCAAAGCCGGCGTCACGATGAACGAAGAACTTGACGCGACCACCGGTATGACCGAGCGCGTGATTATTGAGCATAAGGAAGATATGCATCCGCAGCTGCTTTTGGTCGGCGGCAAAGAAGAGATTCTCGCATTCTATCCTATTCCGACCGGCGCTCATATTGTGGTCAAGGACGGTCAGATGATCACGGGGGGTACATTACTCGCAAAAACGCCGCGTAAAGTCGCCAAGACTCGCGACATCACGGGCGGTCTGCCACGCGTTGCCGAACTTTTCGAAGCCCGAAAACCCAAGAACCCGGCCGTTATCTCGGAGATCGACGGTGTGGTGGAGATCGGGGCGATCGTAAAAGGTCAACGTCAGATCATCGTGAAAAGTTCGACGGGAATGACGAAGGAATATTTGATCCCCCATGGTAAGCATTTGAACGTTTACAAAGGCGACAAAGTTTTCGCTGGCCAACAGCTTGTGGACGGACCGGTCGTGTTGCAGGACATTCTTCGCGTTTCTGGAGAGCGGAGTTTGCAACAATATCTTGTGGAAGAAGTTCAAGAAGTTTACCGTCTGCAGGGCGTGAGATTGAATGACAAGCACGTGGAAGCTATTGTCCGTCAAATGCTCCGCAAGGTCCGGATCGAAGACTCGGGGGATACGGAATTTCTTGTCGGGTCTCACGTAGAAAAACTCAAATTCGCCGAGGAAAACGCCAAAATGATCAAAAAAGGCAAAGAGCCCGCCAAAGGCACCTCGATCCTCCTCGGGATCACGAAGGCTTCGCTTACGACCGACAGTTTTATCTCGGCTGCGAGTTTCCAGGAAACAACCCGCGTGCTTACAGAAGCTGCTTCTGCCGGAAAACGCGATTATTTACAAGGACTTAAAGAGAATGTGATCATGGGTCATTTGATCCCTGCGGGAACGGGTTTCAGGATCCATCAAGATATTGAACTCGTAAAAGACCTCACCGATGTGCTTCCAGATCCTGAGGTTGGTAAGAAAGAAAAAGCTGCCGAAGAGGCTAGTGCATCCAAGGAGAATTCTTAAATGGCGCCGACCATCAACCAGCTGATCCGTTTTGGAAGGAATAAATTCAAGGGAAAATCCAAATCTCCGGCCTTGCACAATTCACCTTTTCGAAAGGGTGTGTGCTTGATCGTCAGGACCCAAACCCCGAAAAAGCCAAACTCGGCCCTTCGGAAGATCGCCCGTGTGCGTTTGACGAATGGGGAAGAAGTGACGGCGTATATTCCGGGGGTTGGGCATAACCTTCAGGAGCACTCGATCGTGCTCGTGCGCGGCGGCCGCGTCAAAGATCTTCCCGGCGTCCGTTATCATATTGTTCGCGGAAAACTGGACGCTGCCGGCGTCGCAGACCGTACGAAATCGCGTTCCAAATACGGCGCGAAAACACCGAAAAAGGATGCTAAGAAATCATGAGAAGAAGACGCGCGCAAAAAAGACTGATCGATCCGGACCCGAGGTACGGGGATCTTCTGATCGCAAAGTTCATCAATGTGGTGATGGAGTGCGGCAAGAAGTCCATCGCGGAGAGGATCGTCTATGACGCTCTGGACATCGTGAAAGAAAAAACGGCAAAAGAACCGCTTGAAGTTTTTCGCACGGCATTGGATAATGTGCGCCCTCTCCTGGAGACAAAATCCCGGCGCGTAGGTGGGGCGACGTATCAGGTGCCGGTGAGCGTTCCCGAAGATCGTGGTTACTCCCTAGCCCTTCGCTGGATCCGGAGTTTTTCCCGTGAGCGCAAAGGGAAACCTATGCATGAAAAGTTGGCCCAGGAGATCATCGATGGTTTTAATAAGACGGGGCCTTCCATCAAGAAGCGGGAAGATATGCATAAAATGGCGGAGGCGAACAGGGCTTTCGCGCATTATCGCTGGTAGACAACAGTATCGAGTTGGGAGCGTGGAGTTCGGAGTAAAAACAAAAAGAACTCATGGCTTCGAACTCATAACTCAGAACTAGAATATAATGGCAGACGAAAAGAAAATACATTTTCCGATAGATAAGATACGCAATATAGGCATTGCAGCCCATATTGACGCGGGGAAGACGACTACCTCCGAGCGCATTCTTTACTATACCGGCCGCACTTATAAGATCGGCGAAGTACACGAAGGTACGGCGGTTATGGACTGGATGGAGCAGGAGCAGGAGCGCGGGATCACGATCACCTCCGCCGCCACGACCTGTTTTTGGAAAGACTGTCGCATCAATCTTATCGACACGCCGGGGCACGTGGATTTCACGATCGAGGTCGAACGTTCTCTGCGCGTGCTGGACGGCTGCGTAGCGGTTTTTGGTGCAGTCGAAGGCGTTGAGCCGCAATCCGAAACTGTGTGGCGCCAAGCAGACCGTTACCATGTGCCGCGCATTGCCTTCATTAATAAGATGGACCGGACCGGCGCCGAATTTGAAAAGAACGTTCAACAAATGCGTGATCAGCTTGGCGCAAACGCCGTTCCTATTCAGATCCCGCTGGGGCTTGAAGAAAAACATCGGGGCATCATTGATCTGGTCGAAATGAAAGCTTATGTTTTTCATGACGAAACCCTTGGCGCAAAATTCGACATCCAGGAGATCCCGGCCGAATATGCGGAACAGGCCAAAAAAGCGCGCGAATTTATGATCGAAAAAGTTTCCGAGTATGACGATGCGCTGATGCACAAGTTCATTGAAGGCCAGGCGCCTACGGCTGCGGAGATCAAATCCGCTATCCGCAAAGGGACGATCAGTCTTAAAATGGCGCCTGTCATCGTCGGCTCCGCCCTCAAAAACAAAGGTGTGCAGCAGCTTTTGGATGCGGTAGTGGATTACCTTCCTTCGCCGCTGGATATTCCTCCGGTGAAAGGCACTGAGCCAGGAACAGAGAACGAGATCCATCGTAACGCGGACGATAAAGCTCCTTTGGCCTGCTACGCCTTCAAGATCGCAAGCGATAAATTTGTAGGGTCCTTAACCTACATCCGCATTTATTCCGGGACGCTTTCTTCAAGTTCTTATATTTACAATGTTCGTACCAATAAAACCGAACGTATCGGTCGTCTCCTTCTCATGCATGCCAACAAACGTGAAGAGATCGACGAAGCGGGCGCCGGAAATATCGTCGCGGCCGTGGGACTTAAAGATGTAAAAACGGGCGATTCCCTTTGCGTTGAAAACGATCCGATCCTGCTCGAGACCATGTTTGTTCCCGAGCCCGTGATCTGGATGGCGGTCGAACCGAAGACCAAAGCGGACCGTGACCGCTTGTCAGATGCGATCGGGAAACTCGTGAACGAAGATCCGACCTTCCGCGTGAAAACGGACCAAGAAACCGTCCAAACCCTCATCGGCGGGATGGGTGAGCTCCATTTGGATATCAAGGTCGACATCATGAAACGGGAATATAACGTTCAAGTAAATGTCGGTAAACCCCAAGTGGCTTATAAAGAAACGATCCAGGCCGTGGCCGAGGCCGAAGGAAAATTCATCAAGCAGACCGGCGGTCGCGGGCAATACGGACACTGTTTTATCAAGATCGAACCGCTCAAGCGTGGCACAGGAAATGAATTTGAGAATAAAGTGGTCGGTGGCTCGATTCCTCGCGAATACATTCCCGCTGTGGAAGCCGGCGTGGAAGATGCATGCGCCAACGGCGTATTGGCGGGTTATCCGGTCACAGACGTCCGGGCGACCGTTTATGACGGAAGCTATCACGACGTCGACTCTTCAGAGATCGCGTTTAAAATGGCCGGCATTTTTGCTTTCAAGGAAGCTTTCAAAAGAGCAAAACCCGTTCTCTTGGAACCGATCATGTTCGTCGAAGTGTTGGTCCCCGAAGAGTACATGGGCGATGTAATCGGCGATCTGAACTCCCGCCGTTGCGTGATCCAGGAGCTCACGAATCGTGGCCATCTTAAGGCTATCAAGGGGCTTGTGCCTCTTTCCGAGATGTTCGGTTACGCGACTTCGGTCCGTTCCCTGTCGCAGGGACGTGCGACTTACACGATGGAGCCGCATACTTATCAAGAAGTTCCAAAAATGATCGCAGAAAAGGTCATCGCAGGATAAAAAATGGCACAAGTCAAAGAAAAGATCCGTATCAAATTGAAAGCATACGACCACCGCGTGTTGGATCAGTCGGTCCAGGAGATCGTGGGGACCGCGAAAAAGACCGGCGCCAAAGTCATCGGTCCGATCCCGCTCCCGACCCACATCTGGAAGACAACCGTGCTTCGCGGCCCGCATATTGATAAAAAGGCCCGGGATCAATTCGAGATCCGGACCCACAAACGCCTTATTGAACTTGAAGAACCCACTTCCCGCACCGTGGACGCGCTGATGAAGCTCGACCTTCCGGCAGGCGTGGATGTGGAGATCAAACTTTAAAAGAGAAGACCATGATCGGTTTATTGGGTAAAAAAGTCGGAATGTCCCAGATCTTCGACGGGGAAGGGCAGCAGATCTCCGTGACGGTGCTTGAGGTGGGGCCGTGTTTTGTGACGGCGCTTCGCACCAAAGAGAAGAACGGGTATCAGGGCGTTCAGCTTGGGTTTGATGCCGTGAAAGAAAAACGCCTCAATAAGGCAAAACTCGGCGCGCTTAAAAGGGCGAATGTGCCCACGGTCAATTTTATCCGCGAGATTCGCACCGAAGACGTCGCGAACTTGAGCGTAGGGAGCGAACTTCGCGCGGAGAATTTCGAAGCCGGAGAATATGTCGACATAGAAGGCATTTCGATCGGAAAAGGATTCCAGGGTGTGGTGAAGCGCCTCAATTACAAAGGCGGGGGCGCGGGTCATGGCTCCATGTTTGGCCGTGTTCCCGGAGGTATCGGTTCGAGAGCCGGCGGCGTAGGTTGCCGCAAAAAGGTAAGTAAGGGCAAGGGGCTTCCGGGCCACATGGGCGATGAAAAGATCTGTATTCATAATCTTAAGGTCATGAAGGTGGATGGCGAGAACAATTTGCTTGTTCTCAAAGGCAGCGTCCCGGGAGCGGAAGGCAGTTATTTGATCATCCGCAGCGCGCTTAAGCGCGGCAAAAAAAATCCCTGGAAAGTAAGAGGTTCGAAGCAGGAGTCCCCGAAGGAAACCTCCTCGGAAACTTCGAAAGCTGAAAATCCTCAGGCCGAAACGAAAGCAAGTTCCTAAATTAGAATCGAAAGAAAGGTGTACACGAGATGAAGGTGCTTCTTTACTCGAAAGAGGGTAAGAAGAAACAGGAAGTGGTGCTGAACCCCGAGATCTACGGGGTCCGGGCGAACGACCGTCTTTTGGAGTTGGTGCGTAACGCTTACTCCGGCAATCTCCGCAAGGGGACTGTGGACACCAAAACGCGCGGCGAAGTGCGCGGTGGCGGCAAAAAACCTTGGAAGCAAAAAGGGACAGGAAGAGCGCGTCATGGCTCGACCCGTTCTCCGATCTGGGTGGGCGGCGGTACGGTATTTGGCCCTCATCAGAGGGACTATACCGTCAATCTGTCCAAAACGATCCGCAACCTGGCTTTACGGGTCATGCTCAGCAAGCGCGCCGGAGAAAAGAACCTAGTGCTTTTAGAAAGCGTGAAGCTGGAAACGCCTAAGACCAAAGAGTTTGCGGTCATCGCAAAGGCGCTGCCAATCTTGAAGAAACGCGCGCTTTACGTGGTAAAAGAAACGACCCCGAACCTTAAACGCGCAAGCCGCAATATGCGCGAAAGGATCGAAGTGAAAACGGCCGCGGAGTTTAGCGCTTACGACGTAATGCAACGCGAAAAGATCGTGATCGACGAAGCCGCCATTGAGCTGATTGAAAAACGCTTGGCGGTAACGGCGAAGGAGAAACCCAGTGAAGCTTAATGTTTATGATGTCGTGATTGAGCCTTTAAGCACGGAGAAACTCTCCAAGGCCACGGAAACCGCGAGCCAATACGGGTTTCGCGTGCATCCGCAGGCCAACAAGAAAGAAGTTAAGGCGGCCGTCGAGAAGATTTTCAGCGTGCATGTGGAAAGCGTGAACACAATGAATGTTTCCGGGAAATGGCGTCGTGTGCGTTATCATCCCGGGCAAACGGTAGCCTGGAAAAAGGCCATCGTGACCCTGAAAAAGGGCGAGAAGATCGATCTGACGAAATAAGAAAGAAAAAAGGATCTATGGGACTCATTAAGTTTAAACCAACAACACCGACGCGGCGATACGGGAACGTTTCTGATTTTTCTGAGATCACCATGGACCGTCCGTATAAGCCTTTAACCTATATTAAAAAAGGTACGGGTGGGCGCAACAATCACGGTCATATTACATCACGCCGTATCGGGGGCGGGCATAAGCGTCGCATTCGTCTAATCGATTTCAGAAGGAACCGCATCGGTATCGAAGCCACGGTCCTTTCGGTGGAATATGACCCGAACCGCAGCGCGCGCATCGCGCTAGTGGAATATACTGACGGACTCAAGAGTTATATCCTCTGCCCGGACGGCCTGAAGGTCGGCGAAAAAGTAGTGAGCGGACCGGATGTGGAAGTGAAGGTTGGGAACCATTTGCCGCTCGAGAAAATTCCGGAAGGTTCCATGATCCATAACATCGAACTTCGTCCCGGTTTGGGAGGGAAGCTTGCGCGCGCCGGCGGTGTCGTGGCACAGATTCTCGCAAAAGAAAACGATATGGCGCACATCAAACTTCCTTCCGGGGAAGTAAGACTTGTTCCGGCGAAATCGTACGCGACGGTCGGGCAATGCTCCAATATCGACCACGAAAATATTGTTCTTGGAAAAGCAGGCCGCGCCCGCTGGTTGGGACGGCGTCCTGTGTCGCGCGGTGTTGCGCGAAACCCTGTGGACCATCCGCTTGGTGGAGGTGAAGGAAAATCCAAGGGAGGCAATCATCCGCAGAGCCCGACGGGAGTAAAATCTAAGGGCTTCAAGACACGCCAGCAGTATAAAGCATCGAACAAATACATTGTGAAGGATCGCAGAAAATGAGCCGTTCGGCAAAAAAAGGCGTCTACGTTGATGACAGGCTTTTAGGGAAGGTCCAGATCGCGAACCAGAAAAAGGACCGCCGCCCGATCAAGACCTGGTCGCGGCGCTCGACGATCACCCCGGAATTTGTGGGCGTCACGCTTTCGGTCCATAACGGCAAAACCTTCCATAACGTGTTCGTGACCGAGAATATGGTCGGGCACAAGGTCGGGGAATTCTCTCCGACACGGACGTTCAAAAAGCACAGCGCATCGGGCGATAAGGCGAAGGCCCTTGCCGAAGGCGCGAAAACCTGATCCTGAGAAGACTTTATGGCAAAAGAAGAAAAAAAATCAAAAACCGAATTTGTTCCGTCGCCGCGTAAAGTCAGAGCGATCACAAAACATTTAAGGATCGCTCCGCGTAAGATGCGCATCGTGATCGATACGATTCGCAGGCAACAGGCGCTCGAAGCGGTCGGGATTCTGATGCTCCTTAAAAAAAAGGGCGCCAAAATGGCGGTCAAAACCCTCAAAAGCGCTATCGCGAACGCTAAGAATTTGGGGCTGAATGAAACTCGTCTTTATGTTTCGGATGTTCGCGCGGACGGTGGGACCGTATTCAAAAGGTTCCTGACCCGCTCCATGGGGCGTGCCGATAAAATTTTGAAAAGAACTACTCACCTGACCATCGAAGTTCGTGAAGGGTTCAAAGTCTGGGGCGGAAGGACGCCGGAAGACGCCAAAGAAAAAAATAAGAAAAAAACCGCTGCAGCGGCTTAGGGAGGCTATTTTGGGTCAGAAAGTTCATCCTTACGGAATAAGAGTCGGGTACATCAAGCCATGGAAGGCGCGTTGGTTCGCTAAACGGGATGCGGGGACGATTCTCATGGAGGATCTGAAGATCCGCAAGTATCTGAAGGCAAAACTGGCGATTGCCGGTATCTCTTCGATTGAGATCGACCGGGCGTCCAACCGTATTCGGATCCGCATTTTTGCGGCAAAACCCGGCGTTATTATCGGCCGTCGCGGTCAAGAGATCGATAAGATCAAAGAAGATCTCGCAGCTCTGACCAAGAACGAAGTTTTTCTCGATATCAAAGAAGTGAAAATGCCGCAGATCGATGCGCAGCTTGTGGCGGAGAATATCGTGCTGCAGCTTGAAAAACGTATCGGGTTCCGCCGCGCGATGAAAAAGGCCATTCAACTGGCGATGCAAAAAGGCGCGCTTGGCATCAAGGTGCAATGCAAAGGCCGTCTCGGCGGTGCTGAGATCGCCCGTGAAGAAAAATATCATGAAGGAAAAGTTCCGCTCAGCACGTTCCGGGCGGACGTTGATTTTGGTTTTGCGGAAGCGTTCACCACTTACGGGACCATCGGTTGCAAGACTTGGATCTACAAGGGAGATGTGCTCGTAAAGAAAGAACAAGAAGCGCAAAAACTCGAGCTCGAGAAAAAATTCAAGGTCGTCGAAGAAGAAGGTTCCAAGACAGAAGCATCGGAAGCGGCAAAACCCGCGGCTGACGAACCTGCAAAAGATAGCGGAACTCAGGAGAACAAGGACCATGCCCCTTCAGCCTAAGAGGGTCAAATTTCGAAAGCAGCAACGCGGTTGGATGCGCGGAGTTTCTACGCGCGGGAGCGACCTGGCGTTCGGAGAATTCGGTTTAAAAGCGCTTTCTTGCGCCTGGTTGACCGGAATTCAGATCGAGGCGGCTCGTGTGGCGCTGACGCGTCACGTAAAACGCGGCGGCAAGATCTGGCTGCGTGTTTTTCCGGACAAATCGGTTTCCAAGAAACCGGCCGAAACCCGTATGGGTAAAGGAAAAGCGGCTCCTTCGCATTACGTGGCGGTTATCAAGCCCGGCAAGATCCTTTTTGAAATGGGAGGCATTCCGGAAGAAATGGCCAAATCGGCTATGAGGCTTTGCGCCCACAAGATCCCGTTCCGTACGAAATTCGTGAAACGCGAGGTAGCGGCTTAACATGTTGAAAGTTACCGAACTAAAAGAACTCAGCGTCGAGGAATTAAAAGAGAAGGTTGACAGCCTGAAAAAAGGCCTCATGCAGCTTCGGTTTCAACATAAGACCGGCAAGCTCGAGCGCCAATCCGCATTGAAGGAAGCCCGGCGGGACATCGCGCGCGTCAAAACCGTGATTGTTCAAAAGCAGAAAGGCGAGAAAAAGTCATGACCGAGAACGGACCTGAAATCCAAGCCAAGCGCGTTCGTGAGGGTGTGGTCGTTAGCTCAAAAATGAACAAGACCATCACGGTCCTTGTGACCCGTTTGTTACAACATTCAAAATTCAACAAGATCATCAAGCGGCATATCAAATATTCCGCGCATGATGAAAAAAACGAGGCGAAAGAGGGGGATCGTGTCCAGATCGTCGAAACCCGGCCGATTTCCAAGACCAAACGTTGGCGCCTCGTGAAGGTGATAAAGTCATGATCCAGATGCGAAGCGTTCTCGAGATCGCTGACAATAGCGGCGCGAAAAAAGCGGCCATGATCGGCGTGCTTGGACGTCACAGTAAACGTTCCGCGGAAGTCGGCGACATCATTACCGCATCCGTAAAAGAAGCATTGCCGAGCGGCGCGGTCAAAAAAGGAGAGGTCGTAAAGGCGGTGGTCGTGAGGACAAAATCTCCGATCCGTCGCAAGGACGGTTCCTCCGTGAAATTTTCGTCCAATGCCATCGTATTGATCGATAACCAGAAGAACCCGCGCGGTACCCGTATTTTTGGCCCCGTGGCTCGCGAGCTTCGCGATTGTGATTTTTCAAAGATCATCTCGCTCGCACCGGAGGTTGTTTAAACCATGAAGATCCGTAAAGGCGATGAAGTGATCGTGATCAAGGGCAAGGATAGCGGCAAAAAAGGCCGTGTGATGCGCGCTTTCCCGAAAGAAGGGAAGCTTCTCATCGAGAAGATCAACTATCGTACGTGTTATCTGCGCAAGAGCCAGGACAATCCCAAGGGCGGGATCACGAAAATGGAAGGCAAGCTTCATGTATCCAATGTCAAGTTGATCTGTCCGCGAAGCGGGAAGCCTTCCCGCGTCGGGTATTCCATTCTTGCGGATGGGACTAAGCACCGTATCGTCAAAGTATCAGGCGAGGTTTTATAAAGATCATGAATCAGAAAGTTGCCGTGCTTCCAAGGTTGCTCGAAAAATACCGCAATGAGGTCGTACCGGAACTCCAAAAGGAGTTTGGCTACAAGAACCCCATGCAAGCACCCCGGATGGAGAAGATCGTGGTCAATATGGGCGTGAAGGAAGGTCAGGAGGATATTAAGATCCTGGACCAGCTCGCGATTGAACTGGCCCGTATCGTCGGACAAAAACCTGTGGTCACGCGCGCGAAAAAATCCATTTCAGCGTTCAAACTCCGGGAGGGCTCGCCGATCGGACTTAAAGTGACGCTTCGCCGGAGCCGTATGTACGAGTTCATGGACCGGCTTTTTAATTTTGCGATGCCGCGCATTCGTGACTTTCGCGGATTTTTGGACAAAAGTTTTGACCAGCGCGGGAATTTCACGATCGGGCTCACGGAGCAGACTATTTTCGCCGAGGTGGAGTTTGATAAAATGAAAAAGACCCAGGGCATGGATATCACATTCGTAACCACGGCCGAGAACAGCAAAGAAGGAAAGAGGCTCCTCGAGCTTTTGGGCTTTCCTTTCAGGAAATAAGGGATTTAAAATGGCAAAAACTTGTTTGATCATTAAACAAAGATTAGAACCGAAATTCAAGGTTAGAAAATACAACCGTTGCCAGCGTTGCGGGCGTCCTCGAGGCTACATCCGGAAATTCTCTATCTGCCGTATTTGTTTCCGGGAGTTGGCTAACACGGGCATGCTGCCGGGCGTGGTCAAATCCAGCTGGTAAGCGAGGAGGAAAGGTCTTCATGTCGCGTTACGATTTTATCGGGGATTTTTTAACATCGGTCCGGAATGCGTCCAAGGCGCACAAAGAAAAGCTGAGTGCCCCGGCTTCGGTGATCACGGTGCGGATTGCAGAGCTTTTGAAGGAAGAAGGTTTTATTGAAAATGTGAAACCTTACAATGATGGCAACAAAAATTTTGTGAGAATTCATCTGAAATATCTGCCCGGCGGCAAAAAACCCGCGATCCAAGGGCTGAAACGCATCTCGACGCCAGGGTTGCGCCGTTATGTCGGCTATCAAGAGATCCCCAAAGTCCTCGGAGGGTTCGGCGTTGTGATTCTTTCGACGCCCAAGGGTGTAATGACCGGACGGCAAGCCCGTGAAGCTAAAGCTGGCGGCGAAGTTCTCTGCACAGTTTGGTAAAAATCCATTAAGAAGAAGAAAAGGAATTATGTCGCGTATCGGTAGAAAGCCAGTAATGATCCCTGAAAAAGTAAAAGTGTCGGTCCAAGGCACGACCCTTCAAGTTCAGGGGCCTAAAGGGACGCTTACCATGGGCGTTCATCCTCGCATTACGGTCAAGGTTGAGGGGACCGAAGTGAAGATCAGCCGTCCGACGGATATCCGCACGGATCGTGCGCTTCACGGCCTGACCCGCAGCTTGGTTCAGAATATGGTTACCGGAGTGACGCAAGGTTATTCCAAAGAGCTCGAGATCGTAGGCGTTGGTATGAAGGCCGCGGTGAAAGGCAATATGCTGAATATTTCACTCGGATTCACGCATCCTATCGATTACCCATTCGGCAAGGACGTGGAGATCAAATGTCCAAAGCCGACGTCGATCCTTATCAGCGGAGCCGACAAACAACGCGTCGGACAGGTGGCCGCCGAGATACGCAGTTTTATGAAGCCCGAGCCTTACAAAGGAAAGGGCATCCGTTACCTCGGTGAGCACGTGCGCCGTAAACAAGGTAAAGCGGTCAGCTAAGCCGTTCTGTATATAGAGGAGTTTAGAATTTATGGTTCAAGCTAAAGAATGGGGAAGGATCCAAAGGCACCGCCGGGTCCGGAAAAAGATTCTCGGGACCGCAGAAAGGCCTCGCGTGGTCGTGCATCGTTCCTTGAACAATCTTTTTGTTCAGGCCGTCGATGATATCGCCCAGAAAACGCTCGCGTCACTTTCTTCCATGGATAAAGTCATCGCGAAGGGAGCTTCCAAGAAAGGCAAGATCTATCTGTCCGAACATGTGGGACAGCTTTTTGCCGAGCAACTTAAGAAAAAAGGCGTACAGAAAATATCATTCGATCGCGGCGGTTATCTCTACCACGGCCGGGTGAAGGCTTTAGCCGAAGCGATCCGTAAGAACGGCATTCAATTTTAAAGTAGCACTGTTTTCTATTTGATTTTAGGGGTTAACAGTACTATACCGCATGCCTTTAGATTTAAAAGTGATGCGGTAGTAGTCACCGAAAGGAAATCCACGAAGCATGGAAAAGACATCCGAAGCGCCGAAAACACAGCATAAAGCGGGCCCGAGGGCTCCCCAGTCCTCCTCGCGATCTTCCCGGACCCCTTCTGTGTCAGCGGACGGTACAACGACCTATGAAAAAGTCATTCAGGTCAACCGTTGCGCCAAGGTCGTAAAAGGCGGAAAACGTTTTTCATTCAGTGCTCTTGTGGTGGTCGGTAATGGCGCCGCTCAGCTTGGTTACGCGCAAGGCAAAGCCAACGAGGTCGCGGACGCGATCCGTAAGGCGCTTGTTGCAGCCCGCAAAAACAGCATTTCGATTACTTTAAAGGGAACAACGATCCCTCACGAGGTGATTGGCCGTTACGGTGCGGCCAAGGTGCTTTTGAAGCCCGCGTCTCCTGGTACCGGGATTATTGCTGGCGGCTCGGTCCGCGCGGCATGTGAAGCTTGCGGGATCAAGGATATTCTCACAAAAAGTCTTGGAAGCGATAATTCTATCAACGTTCTTAAGGCTGCGATCGATGGTTTGACCGCGCTCGTGGACCGCAAAGTTCGTTATGATGTAGAAAGCGAAAAAGCGTCATGAGACACAAAACTCCTTATAAAAAGCGTAAAAAACGTTTGGGTTGTGGAATTGGCTCTGGTCACGGAAAGACCTCCACTAAAGGGCATAAGGGGCAGAGAGCGCGCTCGGGGTTTACATTGAATCCCGGATTCGAAGGCGGACAAAATCCTCTTTATCGCCGGCTTCCCAAAAGAGGCTTTAATCGCAGCGCATTCAAAAAAGTCTATGCGATCGTGAATCTTCAAACGCTGGCAAAACTCGAGGACAAAGAGATCACTCCCGAGATTTTGCTCGCGAAGAATATCATCAAGGAGCTTTATGACGGACTCAAAGTCTTAGGCTCCGGAGAACCCAAAAAAGGCGTGACCGTTAAGGCCCATCTTTTCAGCGCTTCTGCGAAGACAAAGATCGAGGCTAAAGGCGGACAGGCCGTCCTCATTACAGAATAAAAAAAAGAACGGAGTTCTGGTGCTACAGGCGTTCGGAAATATCTTAAAAATCCCGGATTTGCGTAAGAAGATCCTTTTTACGCTTGGGATTATCGCGGTATACCGGATCGGAACCTATGTGCCGACCCCGGGGATCGACGGCGTGGCGCTCGCCAGGTTCTTCCAGCAGCATATGTCCGGGGGATCGCTCCTTGGTTTTATGGGGATGTTCACCGGCGGCGCGCTTCAAAAGGCAACGATCTTTGCGCTGGGAATTATGCCTTACATTTCGGCATCGATCATTTTGCAGCTTTTGACGGTCGTGATCCCGGCCTTGGAAAAACTCGCAAAAGAAGGCGAGGAAGGCCGGAAAAAGATCATCCAGTACACGCGTTACGGGACGATCATTCTAAGTATTTTGCAGACATTTTTTATCGCTCTTTGGCTTGAAAACCCCGCGGCATTCGGCGGGACCGTGATCGTACCGAACCCGGGCTGGGGTTTTCGTTTGATGTGTATGCTCACCATGACCACGGGTACGGCGTTCATCATGTGGCTCGGCGAACAGATCGATGCGTATGGGATCGGAAACGGGATGTCGATCATCATCACGGCAGGTATTATCGAGTCCCTTCCGGAGGCGTTGCGCCAAACCTGGGTCCTGCTTTCGCCGTTTGATCCGTCGCGTCAGCAACTTGCGTGGTGGAAATTCGTTGTGATGTGCGGGCTTTTCGTGGGCGCCGTGATCTTTTTGATCCTGATCATCCAGGGGCAACGGAAGATCCCGGTTCAATATGCGAAACAGATCCGAGGGCATCGGACTTACGGAGGACAAAGCACCTATTTGCCGCTTAAAGTGAATCAGGCGGGTGTCATCCCGATCATTTTTGCGCAGTCGGTCATCCTGTTCCCGGCCACGATCGCCGGGTTTTTCCCGAACGCCGGGGCATTCACGAGAATCGCCCAGGCGATCAGTTACGGGACGGGGGGCTATATGGCCCTGGACGCGCTTCTTATCATATTTTTTACGTTCTTTTATACGGCGATTACATTCAACCCGATTGAAGTAAGCGACAATCTTCAGAAATATGGCGGTTTTGTGCCGGGGATCCGGCCCGGGAAGAATACAGCCGAATATCTGGATTATCTGATGACACGCATCGCGACGGCGGGCGCGGTGATCCTGGCCTTGATCGCGCTTTTCCCGAAGATCATTTCTTCGCCGCATATTTTGAATATTCCGTTCTTGATCGCGAGTTTTTTTGGCGGGACCGGGCTTCTCATCATTGTCGGCGTGGTGCTGGACGTCATGAAATCCGTTGAATCCCAGCTTGTCATGCGTCACTATGACGGTTTTATCAAACGGGGCCGTTTGAAAGGGCGCCGCTAACACCGCTTAACAATCAAATTTATGGGTTAGCGGTGCTAGTACTGTTAACCCATAAAATTTAATGGAGAACAGTATTTGTGAATCTTATTTTTTTGGGGCCTCCGGGAGCCGGTAAAGGCACCCATGCCAAAATGCTCTGTGAAAAATACGGGTTCACGCAACTTGCGGCCGGGGATATCCTTCGCAGGAATATCAAGGAAGGGACCAAGCTCGGGGTTTTGGCCAAGGATGTGATCGCGCGAGGAGAACTCGTTTCAGACGATCTCGTCAACGATATGATGTTCGAGGAGATCCGCGGGCTTAAGAACGCGAAGGGTTTTATTCTTGACGGGTATCCGCGGACGATCGGCCAGGCGGAATCACTGGAGAAATTCCTCACGAAAGGAAAGATAGCACTTACCGCGGCCATTAATTTTGACGCCTCTGAAAACGTATTGATAGAACGGCTTTCCGGGCGTCGTGGGTGTCCCCGATGCGGAAAGATCTATCACGTTCGTAACATGCCGCCCAAAAAGGACGGTATTTGTGATGTGGACGGCGAAAAGTTGACGACCCGTAAAGATGATGAACCGGAAACGATCCGGCATCGGCTCAAGGTTTATCACGAGTCCACGAAGCCGTTGATCGAGTTTTATCGCAAAAAAGGATTGTTGCACAATATACCGGCAGAAGGCGATGCCGGGTCGGTCCAGAAAGTTCTGGAAAAGCTCTTTGAAAAGATCCGCTAGCCCCCATGATTGAGCTGAAGTCGAAACGCGAAATTCAGCTGATACGGGAAGCCGGGGAGATCCTCAAAAAAGTGTTCGCGGTCGTGAGGCCCATGGCTGTAGAGGGGGTTACGA
>AMWB02026184.1_pt1 | contig 15881 bp, 10 predicted proteins | sample 200311 | NCBI WGS metagenome assembly AMWB02 (sample SAMN02737377, study PRJNA173069) | bioreactor metagenome | biome: anode biofilm in microbial fuel cells | place: USA: California | collected 2010-12-16 | reverse complement strand
ATACTTCTTCAGAAGCGTGTTCAGAAGAACCATCCGGAAGCATATCTCCGAGTTGTCGTACTTGGCCGGATCGAGGTGGAACTTGAACAGATTCTTCTGCGTCTCCTGAACCGCAAGTTGCGCCCATTCGTCGATCGTCGCCAGGCACTTGGACACATCGAGTTCCTCGGCCCCAGGCAGTCCCTTCGCGCAGAGAAGATTCACGTCAGCGATGTCCAACGAAACTGGTTGAGATGGTTCTAAGTCGAACAAAGCGCCCAAGTCCGCCATTTGGCTCGGATGGTTCGTGGATTCAGATGATGCCGCGCTTGAAATGTGCCCGGTGCCAACAACCAGCACAAGAAGAGCAACGGCCGCGTGCAGTACCGATCCGCGAAATCTGCTTCTCATGAGCCACATCCGAGCCGGCGCAGTATTTCTCTGGCTCTCTCGTGATTGAGTGCGCCGCACAAGGTGGGATTGGCTAACTCATAGATTACACCCTGAATACCAATACCCGAAACGGATACAAATCCGATATCATCCCGCCCCTCTATCAGGTTTGCCCATTCCTCGACTTCGACTGCCGTCAGATTACCAGCGAGGTACCTCTTAAGCAGGCTAACGACATCCGATCGTTCGAGCTGGACCAGTTCTTCTGAATCCCACTCGAACAAAGCAAGCTGCTCTTTGATTGTCGGAAGCGAATCACCGAATCGGATCAGCAATCGTAGCAATGTCCGTCTGTCATTCATCTATTGTTGCCACGATGTAACGCCGATCTTGTCTTTGACATGTATGATCTGTCCATTCGGCCCATATGTGGTTTTGGTGTACTGAAGAGTCTTACCGGCAGCATCCACCTGCTTTTCATACTGAGCAAATGAACCGGGGATAACCGCCTTTCATGCTATCTGACCGCGGTTGCTCACCTCTGTGCGATGACTCCGGCTACGTTTCAACGACTACCTGATAGCCACATGAGAGCAGGTATCGCTTAGTTCTCTCCAAGGCCAAATCAATCCTAGATCGATCAGCCTCGACCGCATCTATCGGCTTGAAATCATTGTTGAGAGCTTGCCCTCCCAGAACGATAATATTCTGCCCCTTTGATGTGTCGGCGTCGAAAGCAAAAAGAATAATCCCCAGCGAATCTTCGTAGCGAACAGTTCTGCCAATGCGGCCGAACTGCACTTTGTAGTCTTCTAGTGAGTCCATGGTTTTGGCACATAGTTATAGTTTATCTTTACAGTGCCCTTGTTAACATTGTTAATCAATTCTGGTAGTTCATATTCCCAAAAGGTATTGCCTGCTCCGCTAGTGCCTACGTAAACATCGGCACCCCCCTTGGCACCTTTCGCCCAAGCTGCCGACTCCGCCTGCATTAGCGCTGGATTGCCAGATGCAAGGGCTTCCTCAGCGGCACGCGACAGTTTTAGTATGTTTCCCCCAGACGCCTGTGCTGCAACTTGCCCATCAAAGCGACCGATCCAAAACACCCTGTCATACCCAAGGGCTGCACGAACGGCTGTTATCGCTGGCCCGAGTACTGCCTCACCCGCCACAGTTGTGATGGCCGTAATAGTTAGATCACGCGCCATGTCCCCGTTGCTCAAATTGGCAGCACCCAAACCACTGAACAAGTTGTTCGCCGCCAATGCGTCCGGGTCATAGTCCGGATCATTGGGTGATCCCAATACATGTCCATAGCGAGAACTATTGACACCCCCTTGCCCCCAAAATAGGTCGTCACACAACCCCAGCGGATCAAGAAACGCGAGCGGGTTATCGCTTCCGTACACGTAGAAGTTAAGCCCCCCTTCCAGCCCGATCGGATCAGCCGTCGCAAACCGCTTCAGATTGGCGCTGTAGTGGCGAGGCTTGAGCTGGTGGAGAGCCGATGAGGTGACGGGAGCAGCAGTATCGCCGGGAACAACGCTATATCCCCAGGAAAGTTCGGCAAGTTGCGTCGTCCCAGCTGCGAGGAAGAGCGCGACTGTTATGAGCCTCTTCATCACCCCACCGCCTCATCAAGCGCGTGTCCGAAAACAGTGGGCTGATAATCCGGACGATAGCACAGCGGTCTGGGTTCATTCTCCAGAAACGTCAGATACAGTAGGAATGAGTTCAGATACGAGGAATCCGTGACCGCCACGTACAGGTCCAGATTGCCCGCCGAGTCGTAGTTGAAGAACTCCTTCTGCGATTCGCTGTAGCTCACCTGCGTCAGACGATACTGCGCATCGTACGAATACGTGATCGTCGTGCCGGCAAGCGCAGATGTGGCGAACACCAGCAAAGCCAAGATCAGTAACGATATGATGTATTTCATGGTACCCCCGCTGCTCCTCTATTTGTCAAATGTGGAGACGCGACCCCGTTCGTAGCGTTCGTAGAGATTCATTATGGAGTTCAGAAGTAATCATTCTTGTATTGGGTTCCCCGAACGTAGCCGAGAACGCTCCGCGGATAGGGTTGACATCCAGTCAAGCAGAGAAGCGTCGCAAGGGGGAATACAGTGAATAGCCAGCTTGCCATTGCTCCCATTGAGCGAGTTTGGAAATACCTAGAATTCATACTACAATCCAAAGAAGACCATCCCACGATACTGGAAGACAACCACAAACACCGCGCACAAAAAGGCAAAGCCGAAATGCCAGAGAAATGACTTCTGCTCTTTGATCCCTCGCGAGAAGCAGAAAGAAAACAGGAATATAATACCTGTGGAGAGTATCATAGAATTGATCACATCTGCGATTGGGTCACTTGTGAACGCGTTCAAGATCGGAGCACAAACGATTCCCCAGAAAGCTGATGACAGGAACAGCCACACAGTATTAACTCGCTCTACCATGGTCGCGCTTTGAATCTCTCAATGTTGCCACGCCTTGACACCCACTCGGTCTACTCGATTCTGGCTCGTTCCAACCCATTCCGAACCACCACTGTTCACGGTCGCCATGATCACAGCTTGATTCACCGCGTCGATTGCAAGATTCCCTTGTCTGCGAAATTCCCCGATGATGTCAGAAACACCCGGCGTGCCGCTCGCTGCGGCAGCAATCAGCGTAGCGAGAACACCTCCAACACTTGACTGACCAGTCAAGTAAGTCAGCACCGGTGGAGCAGCTTGGGGAGCGAGTACGTAGTTAAGCCAAGTGGCGCCAGGTGCGGCGACAGCAGCGACAGCTGCTATGGCAATTGGGCCTGCATTGTATTGCACGATAAAAGGGCCAGGTCTTTCGGCATCGATATTCGATCCAAGAAGCGCGGTGCTGTTAGCTAGCTTTTCGGCGGCGGACATGGGCGGCGCGGACAGCACGCTACCCGAGTTAGCTGCAATCCCCGCGTTCGGCACGCCTTGGGACAGTTGCGCACACAGGCCGAGGGGATCAAGGAACGCGAGCGGATTGTCGCTTCCGTAGACGTAGAGATTCAGCCCGCTCTCCAACCCAATTGGATCAGCCGTCGCAAACCGCTTCAGAGCGGCACTGTAGTATCGCGGCTTGAACTGGTAGAGAGCCGATGAGGTGACGGGCATGGCTGCGTGGTCGTTGCCGCCGAAAGCCACAGCGTATCCCCACGAAGACTCAACAAGACAGGTCACTCCAACTGCGATAAACAAGGATCTTGTGACCAGCCTTCTCGTCACCCCGCAATCCTTTCAAGAACCCGCCGGAAAGCATCGGCCTGATAGTCCGGGCGATAACAGAGCGGTCTGGTTTGGTTTTCCAAGAACGTAAAGTATAGCAGGAAGGAGTTCAGGTACGCTGAATCCGTAACCGCCACGTACAGTTCCAGATTACCTGCTGCGTCGTAGTTGAAGAACTCCTTCTGCGAATCGCTGTAACTGGCCTGCACAAGCCGATACTGCGCGTCGTACGCATAGGTGATCGTCGTACCAGCAAGAGCGGATGTTGCGAAAACCAGTGAAACCAAGATCAGCAGCAACACGATGTATTTCATGGTAGTCTCCAAGCCGGGAATCTTCTCACTGCCCACTACCCGTTTTAGCTCCTGCGGAGGAAACGCCGTTGGTGGCGGCGCCAAGCCGAGATTCGAGATATTTGCGAATCTCCGGAGATGCTTCGTTCAGGGCCTTGGGCGTAATCTGCGCACCGGCTTCAACAAGCAGTTTGACGATGCGCGAGTATCCCCCAGCCGCCGTCGACAAAGGATATCCATCAAGCGTATTGGGATCAGCCCCGTGTTCCAGAAGCATCCGAACCATTTCAGTGTTGCCAAGCCCCGATGCACGGCACAAGGCCGGTTGATAAGTCATGTTAGGTTGGTCATCATTGGTGATCGTCGCTGTAGCCATGGAAGGGAACCGATCCAACAGGGCTTTCACCTCCTTCACGTTCTCCTTGTCGATCGCCCACCAGAGGGGACTGCCATCTCCCGGCCCCACGATCGCCCCACGAGAAGTGAGGATCTTCTCCATGTCGTCATTGTGGTCGCCAATCGAAAAGAGAAGAGCTTTGTCTCCGTCCTTATTCGGGATGTTAGGATCAGGAACAGCCTTGACCAGAGTTCGGACGGCCTCGACATCTCCTTTCCTTGCCGCTTCGATCAGGCCCAGAACACGTTCATCGTGATGACCCCAGAAAGTTGGATCACGCTTCGTCACTTCAGCACACAGCTCAATGGTCTTGGCATTAACCGCCACGCCTTGCCTGACAGATCCCAAAACATAGGGGTTGCCAAAAGGGTCATTTCCACCACGTTGACGCACGGGATGGGTCTCCGGAATATAGAGGTAGATGTCCTTGAATCCTGGAGTATCCCAGTCCGTCTTGCCATTCTCAACAGCCCACTGGTTAACAGGATTCGATTCAAGATAAGCAGCTTCCTCACGCGCAATTTCAGCCTTGCGGCGGATATCGGCTGCAGGTTCTGCCGAGATACTTTCGCGTCCGATGATTAGTGAGCTAAGAAGGACCGTCAGAAAATACAGTCGAAGCCAATTACGCCGGCCCTTCGTGACTCTGAAAAGGTCTGCGGACGCTATGGACCCAAAGTGTTTCATGGATGCCTTCACGTTCTTGATTTCTCTAATACACGCCATCAGAATCACCTACCTCTGCCACGCGACCGGTACTACTCCAACGGGATTGAACACATCAATCTGAATCGGGACATTTCCATAAGTTGGGGATGCGTCGAACGCCGTAGCTGCAAATGATGACGACACCTTCCCGAGTTGCACCTTTCCGTCTATCACGACCACTGAGTTGTTCACGCTAAGCGTCTGACCTCCGTTGCCTGTTGCAACGGAGGCATGAAACAAGAGCCCAGAGCCAGGATTCGGAATAATGGTCGCAGAGATGGGATTTGGAAGAATGCTCATCGGGTTTGGAGCAGGAAGAGAATATACAACGAGAGACCCGCGCGGCAGGTTGTTGAGATCGGGCTGCGTTACCTGCTGGAATGCTGGATTATTCTGCCAGTATGGGGCTGTTGGAAACCATGTCTGACTGTAAACGGCGGCGGTGAAATTGTAGCAGACGGCATGGGCACCACCCGGCAAGCGAAACCCGGGTTTGGAAAACGTGTTATATGCAGCTTGAAGCGGGTCGATCCGTACCTGAACCTTACCTCCACACAACCCGAGGGGGTCCACGAAGTTGATGGGGTTATTGGCGCAGTACGCATGGATATTCGGACCACCCGCCAGCCCAATCGGATCAGCCGTCGTGAACCGTCTCAGTTCAGCCGAATACTGCCGCGCCTTCATCTGGTACAGACCCGATCCCTCGTGCCAAACGCCGTAGCCGCCAACAAACGTATATGGCGTTTCAACCGTCCCCGTGTGATCAAGGATTTCTCCGTACGGCCCATAAGCATACTCGGCAACGATTGCGCCGTTTGTGTCGGTCAGAGCCAGGGTTGAGCCCAACTCATCAGGGTGCGCGTAGTACACCGAGCCGTTGGTCTCGATCTGGGCGATCAAAGTCAGCCCCCAAACGAAGTACCGGACCGGCTCGCCACTGTCGTTCAACTCAACCAGCACGTTGGGCAGGGCCGCTCCACGGTCCAGCACGTCGATGTAGGTCGTGCCGTTGACGGTTCGTTTGATCCGGTCACCCAGCCCGTCGTACTCGTATTGGTTCGTGTACCCCGCCATCATGACGTTTGTGGCCTTATTATCATAATCGTAGCCAAAGGCCAAGCCGGTCAGATTCGAGATCAGGTTCCCGTTCGGGTCAAAGGTGTAGTCGTTGGTCGTCCACGCGGCAGCGCTCGGAGTCGTCTTCGTCAGGACTTCCTGCAATCGGTCTGCCTGGTCAAACGATACCCGCTCAACCTTCGGCTGAAGCGTCGGCGCGAGCCCCGCGAGAATCTCCTCCTGCATCCTGTTGCCTATCGCATCCCTCGTGAATACACGGTCAATGAACGCCGTGGTAATCCCGACGTAGGCCAACTCGGTCAATCGCCTTGCATCGTCCCATGCCCACATACCTTTGACGCCATTGGGATAGAGAGTTCCCGTGGGACTGCTTGCGTCATCGTAACTGTAGTGGGTCTCGCGATCGCCCCAGTCCTTTACCGTTGCCAGCCGGTTCAGCGAGTCGAACACGTTCGAGACGACGAGACCGCCCGGATACGTGATGCTTACCCGATTCCCGTTCAGATCGTAGCGATAGGATACAACACTCTCGACACCCAACACCCGCGTCGTCGAGGCTACCATCCGGTTCATCACGTCATAGGCATAGGTCACCACGGAGTTTGCGGAGGACACCGAGGACAGGTTCCGGTTGGCGTCGTACTGGTAAACGATCGCAGACGAGTCCGGGTATAAAATGTTGGTCAGGCTGTTTACCTCATTGTACCCATACTGCGTCGTCGCCCCATTGGCATCCCGCCTACGCACGATATTACCGGCCACGTCATACGCAAAGGTAATGCCGTGTCCCTCGGCATTTGTTTCGGAAAGACGGCGATTCATCCCGTTGTAGGTGAACACAGTCCGCTGGCCCTTGCCGTTCACAAACGCTGTCAGATTGCCCACAGAGTCATATTCGAAGCTCTCTTTGGCGCCGTCGGGATGGATCTGCGATGTCATGCGTCCCATAGCATCGTACGTGAACTCGGTTCGCAGCCCATTGCCATCGGTTGAAGCGATGGCCCTGCCAAGCACGTCATACTCGACCGTGTTCGAGTGCCCAAGAGGGTCGGCCAAGGAAACAAGTCTGTTCAGCGCGTCATACGATCTGTCCCACACTTTGCCCAGTTGATTAGTGACGGATACGATGTTCCCATTCTGGTCATAGCCCATGCCGACGACATGCTCAAACGCATCGACAACCGCAATCGCGCGTCCGGCGGAGTCGTAGCGGTTGCTCGTCACGTGTCCCAAGGGGTCCGTCCTGGAAACCAACCATTCGCGCGAATCGTACAGCAACTGCACCGTCCCCCCATCGGCATTTGTGACGCTCTTCAAGTCATACATTGTGGGAGTATACGAAAACGATCGCGGATTGTCTTTGGCGTCTACCACCTGAACGAGCCGTCCCGCACCGTCGTACACATTGCTTATCGTGTTGTCCCTCGCATCTTGAACGCCCGTCAGCAGCCGCCGTTTGTCGTACGTGTAGTGCGTAGTGTGACCATTGCCATCGGAGAAAGCCACGAGATCGCCACACGCGCTGAACTGGTTGGTAACGGTAGCCCCATCCGTTCTCTGGATGGTTTGCGGCAGTCCGTTGCCATCGTATGTATAGGATGTCACATTCTGGCGAGGGTCGGTGACCGTCTGAACCAGTCCGGAGTCGTAGTACGCAATTTCCGTTGAGTGACCAAGCGCATCCGTGACTCGAACCAAGTGATGCTCACTGTCATACTCGTTGCTTGATACATTTCCCAAAGCATCCTGCATGGACACCAGACGATGATACTGGTCATAACTAAGCGTCGTGGTGTTGTTCATCGCATCCACGATGTTCGTCACGTTGTGGTTCGCGTCGTACCTGTACAGCGTTGTGCCGCCCTTCGCGTCGACGACCTCCACCAGACATCCCTGGCCGTTGTAGAACCTGGACACGCGATTGCTGAGGTTATCTTCGGTGGCTGTGTTCCATCCGTTCTCGTCGAAGCACTGAATGCGCTTTCCGCCCTTGGGATCTTCCTCAGCGCCGCGGAACCCGCTGATGTAAAGGTTCCACGTATCCCCCGAGCCAAACACCTGGCTTTGAACCTGGCCGAGGGAGTTGTAGTTGTTGCTTACAACCAACTCGTTGAGAGGATTGTGAACGGCTGTCAGCAGATGCTCGCTGTTCGTGTCGTAGGTGTAGGCTGTTTCCTGCGATTCGGGATCCGTGGCAGAGATAAGATTCCCGTCCGAGTACTCGAACCCCACCGTGCGACCTGACGAATCGGCAACAGATGTAACGAAACCGTTGCTGTATGAGAACGTAAGCATGCGACCGAAGGTGTCGCTGACCTGATTCAGCCTGTTACTGGTTGTGTAGGAGAACGTTACCTTGTTCGTGTCGGCGTCCTGCCACGTGGTTATCAGCCCATTTGTGCCGAAGACGGTAACCCCGCCGTAACGTCCCTGCAACACGTAGCCGGTAGCCTCCTTGCACAACGAGGCCGTTTCCCCTGGTGGAGAGACGTAGGAGCCGTCCGGCATTCGAACGTATTCTGCGGACACATCTCCCATGCAGACCACGGCGGAGCCACCTACCAACTGATTCATGGCCCACGTCGCCGACAACGCATTGATAACCCAATCCCGGACCAACGTTTCCTGGTTCTTCAACAGGTCATGGCACACATAGCTCCGCGCAATTAGCGCAACAGCGTCCGATGGTTGTCGAGACCCGAAGCCGAGTTTCCCGTCACTCACCTCCCGAACAAAGGCGTTGTACCTGTGAGTCCAACCATATCCAAGTCCCGCATTGTCACTGTTCATACCGCTCCGATAGGTCCGTGCAAAATCCAGTCCCCGAGGCTCCGGATTGCCGATGGTCAAATCCGAATACTGGTAGATGCACTCGCCGGTCTGGAGGTCAACCGGGTCTTTACTGGTTATGTTCTGGTTAGGATTCCAATTGATGTCCAAGTTGTACGGTGGGCCCGCAGGAGGAGCCGTAGTACCTGTAGTGTAGGGAGCGTTAGCATTGACACCAACGTTGTTCACCGTTGACTGCCCGTTCCCGCTTATCGCCCCCTCATACTCGCCGCTGATCAGCATTCCCATGGTCGAATACGCGGGGTCTGTCGACACAAAGCCTGCTCCGGCCCAGTCAATGAACTCAATGTGGCCGTCTTCAGGCAGTAGATAGGCGGAGCCACAGTTCAAGATGTCGTTTTCAAGATAAGCAATCAGGCCCGGTTGATAGTTCGTCAGACTGGGCTTGACCACAGACGCCCAGTTGTTGCTCGTGGCGTAATACGTCTTCTTGCCTTGGCTGTTGTTTACCTGCAACAGTTTCACGGTTGAGGCAAATTCGTTGGTCGGGCCCTGGCTTTGCTCCCAAAAGCCGTATTCCAAGGCACTGCTGAACAACGCTGTGGATTGGAACCATGCCAATGCGCTCTCCTGCGAACCGACGGCGGAGACAGCCATCTCAGGAAGATCGGTCCAGCATCCCCCTCCATATTTCGCGCCGATGATTCCAATGTTATGATGAGGGAAGGCCCTTATGCCCGCGATCGTGGCGCTAAGCGATGCGGACTCGATCAACTGGATGATTCCGGCAGTCGCTGTAACCTGCAACCGCCCACCCAGGACAGCCTCCGAGTCCTCGGCCATGCCGAGTACAACGCTACGCTGCAGTTCTTTGTCCTGCTTGGCGAGCAGCTTCGGCGAGGCCCCCGCAAAGTCCAGAACCAACAGGACCTTTGACCCACTCACAACAGACAGGTAATTGGTCGCATCCATATAGTTCGGGATCGAATTGGTGTCATAGGGATGCGAATGTGAAATAAGCAGGTTGGTTATCGTACCCGCCGAAGTGGGGGTTCCCGTCGCTACTCCCACCCCGTCCAGATAAAGTACGGGACTAAAGTCATTGGTATTGAAGAAGAGCGACACACGCTTCCCGGCTATCTCGTAGACTTTAAAACTGTTCGTGATCCCACAATATTCAACCGTGACAGCCGCCGCGTATTCACTCGGAACATTATCCCACTCGGCACGATCATAGACTCCCAGTGCCTGCGGGAGCTCTGTGCAATAGTTGGTCAACGTCTGCTCGATCAAACGTCGCCCGCCAACGACCTCGTCCGTCCGGCTGCTCGCATATTGGGTGCGGATGACGCTTAGCAGATTCGTTGCGTAGGTCGTTAGCAGGCTAATGATGTTTGTCTCGTTGATGTTCCGGCAGTAGTCACCCGTCACGTCAGAGCCACTTGTCGCGCCCGCGAGAAACGAGGATTGGCTGTACCCCATGGCGGCAGCCAAATCGATGCCCTGAACGTCCTGATATCCCTTGAAGGTGGGATCGAACTTATACCACGTATCTGGCTCGATCTCGGATTCGACCCAAACCCGGTACATCTCGAAGTAGTTCGTGCCATCGGAGGCAAAAGTATGGCCAGCATTGGAGAGCATTACGGCCACATTCGTCTGAGGCACTCCGAACCAGTTAGCCAAGCTAGCTGCATCATAACCAACCCACCCACGAACGAATCGCGTCTTGTAACCCCCCACGCGAAGAAGCGAGACCAAAAGAGCCGCCTGATCCCAGTCATTGCCGCGACCGGCCAGAAGGCATCCCTCGGCGCCGTTCACCAAGCCATACGTCGGCGGATCATACGCAATGTGATTCCTGACGTATTCGTACATGAGCTTGGGGTTGTACTCCAAAGCGCGCGCCAGAGCTTTGATCTCGTCGGTAGCTTCGGTCTCATTCGTGGTGACCGTAGTCCCTACATCCTCCTCGCCTTCCCCCTCGTCCATCGCCATCATGCGACTCGCCTGCATTGGCCTGGCGACAGACACGGGCGGGCATTTTCCCAACTGCATTCCCGCGTCCGACTGCTCCACCAGACCTGCCCAACAGTACCCGCCAAGCACGAGAGACCATATCCACTTTTGAACGTTCATCCTGTCTGCGTGTTTCATGCTTGGCTCAATCCTCTGTTGCGACAATATCGTCGCAACTGACGCTGCCGCCGATGCCGCTCCGCAGACCGAATCCGCTCAGATTGGTGACGGTGTCGTTCTTGAATCCGAGACCATCAAGCTTCTCCACTCCGTTCACAAACAGCTTCCACGTCGAGTTCGAGTAATTCTGTTCGATTCCGAGTTGCACCCACTGCCCCGTCAGCAATGTATTTGTTGCGACGACCCATGTTCCGGTCCCCTCACCTTCGCCATCAAATGCCACGATGCCGTTCGTGGAATCGAAGCTGACCAGGCAACTGGCGGATGCTGGCAAGTTTGTCGGTGGAGAGGATTGCGGACCCAAGTACACATACGACTTTAGCGTCACGGTCTGGCCGGTGGAGACACAAGTATTCTCAGCGGCAACATTCAAGCCCTGCAACCGCACCGCTTGATCGCCCCGACGCGCCGCGCCCACCACAACCTGCACATCTGGTAAAGCCGGGGCAACCCACTCCTCTTGACCATTAAGTGCGCCGACGCTATAGCCGCCGGAGGTCTCGAAATCGGTGTAGAGTACGTAAGAGTTGCCAGTCAACGGGTTGAACCCCACGCCGACCTCGTCGCCATCGTTGATTCCATCACCATCCGTATCCGCGTTCGTCGGGCAGCTTCCATCTGCATATTCGCTCGCGTTATCCAAACCGTCATTGTCCGAGTCGGCGCCGCCTGAGATGGTGGTCGCGCCGAAGAACTGCAGTTCCCAGGCATCGGCCATATCGTCGTTGTCCTGATCCACGAACTCATCGGCTCCGCGATCGACGATGGAGACCAGGTTGGAATGAGACGGGTCATCCCAACGTCCTTCATCATCAATATCATTCGTGGATGCGGACGCATCAGTTCCTGCGTCAATGCATGGGGAATCCGCCCGCAGACGGTAGCTCAAAGGAATCACCAGCGGGTCATTTGTCGTATTGCCTGTGCCAGTCCATTCTTCCTGCACCGTACAGTAGGTGATGTACGCGTATTCGAAGCCGTATATCTGAGCGAGATCATTGCCCCATATGATGCAGTTCTGGACTTCGGCGGAGGAATTCGACGCACCACACAGCCCAACCCATGCGTTGTTGGCGATAGTGCAGTTGTAGAAGCAAGGGCTTGAGGTATAACAAAGCATTCCGGCCCGACCGTTGTCACTGACAATGCTGTCCCTAACTACAGGATTCGCGCTGTAAAGATACATCCCATCAAGGGAGTTCTGTTGAATGCGACATCGGTCAAGAACCGGAGCCGACGCTACGCAGTACACACCCACGACGTTTGACTCGATCGTGCAGTGTTGGCCGGTCGGGGCTGCGTAGTAGGCGTAGATGCCATAGAGACTATTACCAGCAATCGCACAGCTTCTGATTGCAGGGCTGGCTTCGTTACACACAACGCCACAGCTATTCGAGTTGATCGTACAGTCATCAACCAGCGGAGCCGCCGCGTAATAGGCCCAGATCCCATAGTAGGTGTTGCCGACGATGATGCAGTTCCTTATTGCAGGGCTTGACGCGGAACAATCAATGCCGTCATCACCATTGCCTGAAACCACGCAGCCCTCAATGCTCGCATCCGATCCATCGTAGCAGCCAATCCCCACCCCATCGTTCGCCTCAACAAGGCAATACTGGATCGTGGGTTCCGAAGCTATGCAGGTGATCCCCGCAGCGCCGTTCGTGGGATAGCCGTTCTGAATCGTTACGTCAGACAGAACCGTTTCAAGACCTTGTCCGTTGTTGAAGTAGAAGACGCAGTCTGTTGCGTCGCCGTCCACGATACAGTTGCTGGCTCCATTGGTGGATGTAAGCATTATGGGATTGCCAGGGAACTGGAGATTCCTGTTCTGAGGTCCCACATACATGCCATCTGCCACCAGAACGATGTCATAGTCACTTGTCGCCACATTCAGTGCCGTCTGAATGTTTGTCGCCGCCATTGCCCAGTTTGTGTAGGGATAGGTATGAGAGCCAGCCAACGACACATAGACGAATCCTCCGGAGGACGGAGTCGATGTACTGCTACTCGGGTCACTGTTGTGGACATATTCATAGATATTCAGGAAATGATCGCCGTCTGCATCCGATGCAACATCATTGCTGTTTGCGGGATTGAGCCCGTGCTGCATTTCCCACCAGTCCGGCATGCTGTCGCCATCTGTGTCGTACGCTATATCAAAGCTGAACACGTTCTTGAGCTGTCCGAGATTGGCGGGCGAAAAATCGGCGTCGTCTTCCGTGGTGTTTGTTGTCCACGGGAAAGCATTCGTGAATTCCGCCGCTATCAGGCGCTCATAGAACGGATCGGCCACATATTTCAGTTGGCCGAGGTTGACAGGAACGTAGTTGTTGGAGGTCGAGAACCCCGAAACCAGGGCGGCGACGCCTGTCCCCGCGCCGCCAGGCAGACTCGTCTGTAATTCGTCATACGCTTTGGCCGCCATCCACTTCAATTGTCCCGCCATGACCGGAGCGTAATCGTTGGGCGTGGCGTTGGTGTTGATTACGTTCCAAGTCAGCCACCATGGGGGATAGTTCGTGGCAGAAATGGCCGTAAGTGGCACAAGAATCGCAAAGAGAATAGCTGCCTGCTTATTCTGTTTCATCCCTTTTTCCCGCGTCGCTCGAAGCCGCGCTTACGCTTACGGTTCGTTCGTGTACGTGCCCATCTCGATGTCGCCCTGGAGGATCAGGTGCTCAATAACCGTCGGTACCGACACTTGAAATTGCGCATTCGTGATCGCGCTCACCTCAAGGGCCTTGATCTCGTCCGAGGACAGAGGGCGATCATAAATCTGAACCTCGTCGACGACGCCATTCAGGAACCAGTTCCCATCGCTCCTGCTCCCGATACGCAGCGGCTGACTGGAGTTGAAGATGTTGGTTCCGACAAAGGTACTCACCGTCGCTTCCATGTCGACGGCGTTCCCATTCACGTAGATCTGCCCGCCGCTGTTCGCGACACCGCCCCAGACTACGACCAGATGGTTCCAATTCGTTGAGACAAACTCGTTCGGATTGTACATACGAAAATCGTAGAGGCTGCTGCTCGACCCGCCGCTCGTTATCTGGCATTCCAACCGGTCCGCACTGTAATAGAACGCATACGCTCGATCGCCGGCATCGTTGTGTTTGCATACGAGACCTTGCACACCGGATGTGCCCGCAATTTTTGCCCACAAGCTGATGGTAAAGGCACCGCTAATATCGAGCGAATCGGAATCGGTCGCTTGGATGTAGTCGCCAGCCCCGTCAAACACATAGGCGCCACTCGTGTAACCCGCCGACGTCCATACCGCCCCCGACACCACACCCGTATTGCCGTTGCCGCTCTGGTCCGTCACCACTCCGCCTTCATCCGTGTCGAAATTGAAGTTCAAGATACCGGCATTCGTCGGCGGGGCGACGTCGAACAGCTTGATGGTCACATCGCCGTAGAACTTGGATTCGTCGTACGCCGTCAGCTTGTCGGTGATCACTTCTCCTTCTCCAGCCGACGCCGATAGCGCCGCCATGCCGACCGTTCCGAGAATGGCGCATACACGACAGCACAATCCCGTATGTTTGCGTGAACGGTTCTCTCTCATGCATCCCCCTTTAACGTTCGTTTCTAGCGTTCTTACGGATATGAACCCGTCTCCCCGGGTGCAAGCTCGTTTGTGTAGGATGACGTATCCGCCTCGCGAACCATCTTGGGCCCGGTCAAGTCCACCCGGCCCCTGACAATCGCCGTGACATCCCGCCCCGCTACATTCAAGCTCTCTGAGTAGTCCCCTTCCCGGATCACCACCACACCTCCCGATTCGGCAGCGTTCAGCCCAGCCCGGATCGTCTTCTTCGGCCCATTTCCGTTCACGGCCGTCGCCGCGCGTCCCGTGAACAGATCGTTGCCGCTCTTCTGATCCACATAGATCACCCGCCCCACCCCGATCACCCTGACAACTGCGCCGTTGGTCGACTCCGTCGTCCCTGTATCGCTGGTCAGGCTGGTCAACGAGAATTCTGATCCTTCTTCAATCAGGACGGCCTCGATCCGAGGGGATCCCGATGTCTGTGCCGCCAAGGTCGCTCCACTCACAAACACATCCCTCGCATCCGCCACGCCGTTCCCGTCCAGATCAATGTCCGCCCGACCGACGAGATAATAGCGGCCGAAGACTTTGCCCGGGGCGGGACGATCATTGGCTCCCGAATCAATCCACTCGATTTGAGTCTGCCCTTCCGCTTTGAGCTCTGTTCCAGCGAGCTGCCAGTTCCGCGCACTGTCGAACCGATTCGTCGGGTCGGCGTCCTGATAGAAGATGTCGAATCGCTCTCCCCCCTCGCACGCAATCGACAGCGCCACGGACAGGCCATCTTTCGTCGTGATGCCCGTGATATCCGGCAGGCCGCTCGCGGGAAAAACGTTCTCGTAGGGGCGGACTTCCGTCCAGACGATGCATTCCTCAGACAGAGACTTCACCCAGTAGCCCTTGCCCAGCACGTCTTCGTCTCCCGCGGGCACGGCCGCCTCGGCATTGAGGATATCGACCCGGTCCGTCAACGCGCCCAGTGCGGTTTCATTCAGACGAAGTGCGCTGGAGTACGGATAGCCCACGAGGTTCAGGCCGGGGTAAAGCACGGCGGTATTGGATGGCGAAAGCACCACCTCGCCCGCGAGAAATGCCATCTGATTCGAGGACTGGTTATTGACCAACCAAAAGCCTTCGCCCGATTCGGCGGCGGCTGCCACGGATGTATAACCGGCGGCGGCATCCCACTTGAGAACCGGAGCGGAATTGGTTTCGCAGAGCGAAGCA